>Ga0209770_10001279_pt1 | contig 13148 bp, 9 predicted proteins | sample LauGreSu1BDMLBDD_2_FD_187572 | JGI IMG/M metagenome (GOLD analysis project Ga0209770, IMG submission 187572) | Freshwater lake microbial communities from Lake Michigan, USA - Su13.BD.MLB.DD (SPAdes) (version 2) | ecosystem: Environmental > Aquatic > Freshwater > Lake | place: Lake Michigan, USA...
GCTATTTGTCCAAAATTGCGTTGGGGTTAACCACCGCTTCTGCGACCTCTTTCATCGTTAATCGACGGTCCATTGCTGCTCTTTGAATCCAGGAAAAAGCTTCTGGTTCTGAAAGGTTAAGCGCCTTCATTAGTAAACCTTTAGCACGATCAATTAACTTGCGAGTTTCGAGTCGATCATGCAGATCTGCAACCTCTGCCGCCAGTGATTTCATCTGCGTATGGCGGCTGATCGCAATTTCAATCGCCGGCATTAAATCGCCGATGGTAAATGGCTTCACTACATATGCCATGACACCCGCATCGCGAGCTCGATCCACTAACTCTTTCTGTGAGTAAGCGGTGAGCATTAAGACGGGAGCTATCTCAATAATTTTTTCCGCAGCAGAGATTCCATCGAGAACCGGCATCTTTACATCGAGAATTGCTAAATCAGGTGTGTGTTGAACTGCAAGATCGATAGCCTCTTGCCCATTAGTTGCTTGAGCTACAACCTCGTAACCAGATGCTTGCAACATTTCAACAAGATCCATACGGATCAAGGTTTCATCTTCTGCGACGAGAATACGAACCGTCATATTGGACTCACCTTCCAGAGGTTTTTGAGTAACGTGCCCCGAGTCGGATTCGAACCGACACTATGCAGTGTTTGAGACTGCCCTCTCTACCGTTGGAGTACCGAGGCTGAACGTGGAGCAATCTTAGCGGTATGCCTCGACGACTCCACCAACTGCATCTCCTACCCGGTGAACGCGCATAGCGTTAGTTGAGCCAGGAATTCCTGGAGGAGATCCCGCAACGATTACAACATTCTCACCCTCATGGGCACGGCCTGATTGGATTAATAAGGTATCGGCCTGCTTCACCATCTCATCGGTGTGCTTCACCATCGGTGTAACTTCTGGCTCAACCCCCCATGACAAGGCAAGACGGTTATATGTTCCAACCTCAGGTGTGAAGGCAAGGATTGGAATAGGTGAACGCAAACGTGCCATACGACGAGCTGAATCACCAGATTGCGTAAAGGTAACTAGGTACTTTGCTCCAACAATGGCGCCAACTTCAGCTGCTGCGCGTGTGATCGCGCCACCCTTTGTCTTGGGAGTTGTACGTAATGCGCGAATCATTTCAAAGCCGCCTTCTTCAGTGCGCGCAATGATTCTGGCCATTGTTTTTACTGTTTCAATAGCAAAAGCACCTACAGAGGTTTCACCTGACAACATCAACGCATCTGCACCATCGAGAACAGCGTTTGCACAATCTGTGGCTTCTGCACGCGTTGGCGAAGAGTTGGTAATCATTGAATCCAGCATTTGAGTTGCAACGATGACCGGCTTTGCCGCCTCACGTGCTAACTCAATGCAACGCTTTTGAACTAGCGGAACCTCTTCAATTGGAAGTTCTACACCTAAATCTCCACGTGCAACCATGATGCCATCAAAGGCGGCAACGATCTCTTCTAGATTCTCTACAGCTTGTGGCTTTTCAATCTTTGCAATAACAGGTACTCGGAATCCGACCTCATCCATAATTGCATGAACATCTTTGATGTCTGCAGCGTTTCTTACAAATGAGAGCGCAATGAAATCTGCACCAGCGCGCATTCCCCAGCGAAGATCCTCTTTATCCTTTTCAGAGAGCGCGGGAACAGAGACTGCAACACCTGGCAGATTGATTCCCTTGTTGTTGCTCACCATTCCTGGCTGAATAACTGTAGTGACAACATCGTTGCCCTTAACCTCTACAACTTCAACAGTAACTTTTCCATCATCGATCAGGATGCGATCCCCTGGCTTGCAATCTCCAGGCAATCCTTTGTAGGTAGTACCAACGCGATCCTTAGTACCTTCGACCTCATCAGTTGTAATAGTAAAGATGTCACCACGGTGCAACTCATGTGGACCATTTGCAAAACGCGCCAAACGAATCTTTGGTCCTTGCAGATCTACAAGGATTGCAATTGGCTTGCCTGCAGCCTTTGCCGCTTCCCGCACTCGGTCGAGACGATTTTGATGTTCATCGTAACCACCATGTGAAAGGTTCAATCGAGCCATATTCATACCCGCTTCGATCAGCTCTGCCACCTTTTCAGCAGACTCAACGGCAGGACCCATGGTGCAAACAATTTTCGCTCTACGCATGTCTCTACCTTAAACCATTAGTGGGCGGTCAGTTGGCGCTATTGGCGATGGAAGTTGTGTGCGCCCAGTGAGATATCTATCAACCGCTGCTGCAGCGCTTCGTCCTTCTGCAATCGCCCACACGATCAATGATTGACCACGTCCAGCATCTCCTGCGACAAATATTCCTTCTTCAGATGTTTGGAAGTTTTCATCACGCTTAATGTTTCCACGCTCATCTAGTTGAACCTCTAGTTGAGTAATCAGTGATGATTTCTCAGGACCAGTAAAGCCCATCGCCATGAATACAAAATCACATGGGATCTCTTTTTCAGATCCTGCAACTGGTTCAAACTTTCCATTCACAAATTGAGTTTCAACAATCTTTATGGCTCGTAGATTGCCCTGACCATCTCCCAAGAACTCTTCAGTGCTCACGGAGAACATACGATTGTCCTTCTCTTCATGAGCGCTCGATACTCGATAAATCATTGGGTAGGTTGGCCATGGTTGACCGGATGGACGTTCATCACTTGGGCGAGGCATGATCTCCAATTGAGTCACACTTGCAGCGCCTTGACGGATAGATGTACCTAAGCAATCTGCGCCAGTGTCGCCACCGCCGAGAATTACTACATGCTTTCCTGCAACATTAATGGGTGGAGCTTCGATCTCTCCTAATGCTTGCTTGTTTCCCCATGGCAAGAACTCCATCGCTTGGTAAACACCCTTGAGCTCTCTGCCCTTAATTGAGAGATCACGCCATTGTGTTGAGCCAACCGCCAAAACGACAGCGTCATACTTGCGGCGCAGATCAGAACCGGTTAATTCATTACCAACATCGACGCCGGGACGGAAACGGGTTCCCTCTTTTTCCATCTGTTCCAAGCGGCGATCAAGGATGTGCTTTTCCATTTTGAACTCTGGAATTCCATAACGTAGAAGTCCACCAATTTTGTCTGCACGCTCATACACAGCAACTGTGTGCCCCGCACGAGTCAATTGTTGTGCAGCTGCTAATCCCGCTGGACCTGAACCAATGACAGCAATGGTCTTTCCGGTCAGGCGATCTGGTGCAAGAGGCTTCACATTTCCGGCACCAAAAGCCTCTTCAATTGTGCGAAGTTCAATCTGCTTAATTGTGACCGCATCACGGTTAATGCCTACAACACATGCGGTTTCACATGGTGCTGGGCATAGTCGACCAGTGAACTCGGGAAAGTTGTTAGTAGCGTGCAAGCGATCGATAGCTTCATTCTTATCGCCGCGGTACATCAAATCATTCCATTCAGGAATTAGATTTCCGAGTGGGCAGCCATTGTGGCAAAAAGGAATTCCGCAATCCATGCAACGTCCAGCCTGCTTTTGTAGATGCTCAAAGCTTTGTGGCTCATACACTTCACGCCAATCTTTAATGCGAACATCTACCGGGCGACGCTTTGGAGTTTCGCGTGGTGTGGTCATAAAACCCTTTGGATCAGCCATTTGCTGCAACCTCCATTACTAACGCATCAACCGGTAAGCCTTCACGAGTTGCTCGCTCCATAGCGGCAAGAACGCGTGCGTAATCTCGAGGCATGATTAATGAAATCCGTGAAACGCTCTTTTCCCAATCCTTCAAGATTGCGTGTGCGATTTCAGAACCAGTTTCAGTAAAGAACTTTGAGATGTGATCCTTCAACAGCTCCTTTTGATCCTCAGGAACGGCAAGCACATCCACCATGTCGGCATTTACCTTGGCGGTATCAAGATCCAAAACAAAAGCTCGACCGCCAGACATACCTGCTGCAATATTTCGACCGGTGCGACCTAGAACAACAACGGTTCCACCTGTCATGTACTCGCAGCCGTGATCACCGATTCCTTCGACAATTGCCAACGCTCCAGAGTTTCGAACGCAGAAACGTTCTCCTACTACTCCGCGAATAAAGATTTCGCCAGCAGTTGCACCGTATCCAATTACATTTCCGGCGATCACATTCTCTTGCGACGGGAAGGTTGCCTTTACATCTGGGCGAACTACTACCCGACCACCTGAGATTCCCTTGCCGACATAGTCATTGGAGTCTCCGTACAGGCGAATAGCTACACCACGAGGAATAAAGGCTCCTAGTGATTGTCCAGCTGAGCCATGAAGGGTTACATCAATTGTTCCAGCAGGTAATCCTTCTGCTCCATACTTTCGTGTTACCTCTGCGCCTAACATCGTTCCGACGGTGCGATTAACATTTCGGACGGGCAGATCAATTGTTACCTGCTCACCCTTAGTTAATGCTGGTTGAGCAAGTTCAATCAGCTTGTTATCAAGAGCAGCATCTAGTCCGTGATCTTGTTTTGTTGTGTTGTGTAATGCGCTATCAACATCTGGACGAACCAATAGAGGCTCAAGGTTCAAACCAGAAGCCTTCCAGTGATCTACCGCCTTGCGAGTGTCAAGATACTCAACATGACCAATAGCTTCCTGAAGTGTTCGGAAACCTAATTGCGCCAAGATTTCGCGAACTTCTTCTGCGATGTACTCGAAGAAGGTTTCAACAAATTCAGGTTTTCCAGTGAACTTCTTACGAAGCTCTGGGTTCTGAGTTGCAACACCTACTGGGCATGTGTCTAAATGGCACACGCGCATCATGATGCAGCCAGATACAACAAGTGGCGCAGTTGCAAAGCCATACTCTTCTGCTCCAAGTAGTGCTGCGATAACAACATCGCGTCCAGTCTTTAACTGACCATCTGCTTGAACAACGATGCGATCACGCAAACCATTGAGCAACAAAGTCTGTTGAGTTTCCGCAAGGCCAAGCTCCCATGGCGCACCTGCATGCTTAAGCGATGTCAGAGGTGATGCACCTGTTCCGCCATCATGGCCTGAAATCAAAACAACATCGGCATGGGCCTTAGACACTCCAGCCGCAACAGTTCCAACACCGACTTCAGCAACAAGCTTTACATGCACACGAGCATTCTTGTTTGCATTTTTGAGATCATGAATCAGTTGTGCAAGATCTTCAATAGAGTAAATATCATGATGTGGTGGCGGTGAAATTAAACCAACACCAGGTGTTGAGTAGCGCGCCTTAGCGATCCAGGGATACACCTTGTTTCCAGGTAATTGACCACCTTCACCTGGCTTTGCGCCTTGTGCAATCTTGATCTGAATATCATCGCTGTTAACTAGGTAATTACTTGTTACACCAAAACGTCCGGATGCAACCTGCTTGATTGCAGAACGCTTTGAATCTCCATTGGCCATTGGAATAAAGCGCTCTGGCTCTTCTCCACCTTCACCAGTGTTGGACTTTCCACCAATGCGGTTCATGGCAATAGCTAGAGTTTCATGGACCTCAGCAGAAACTGATCCGTAAGACATCGCTCCAGTTGAGAAGCGCTTGATAATTGCGCTAACTGATTCAACTTCCTCAATTGAGATAGGCGGATTTGCACCCTCCTTAAACTGGAACAACCCACGCAATGTCATTAATCGCTTGCTCTGCTCATTAACGCGATCTGTATAACGCTTAAAGATGTCGTAACGCTTGTTTCGAGTTGAGTGCTGCAAGGTAAATACAGTCTCTGGATCAAATAGGTGTGGCTCACCTTCGCGGCGCCACTGATACTCGCCACCAATTGGTAAACGCTTTGTGCCTGGAACTTCTCCCCCAGGTGGATATGCGATGTGGTGGCGAGAAATTGTCTCTTGTGCGATCACATCAAGTGAAACACCACCTAGACGCGAGGTTGTTCCAACAAAGTACTCATCGACTACCTCTTGTGACAATCCAATAGCTTCGAAGACCTGAGCACCTGTGTAAGAAGCGATTGTGCTGATGCCCATCTTGGACATTACCTTCAATACACCCTTACCTAAACTCTTAATCAAATTCTTAACAGCTTTTTCCGGAGTGATACCTGTAATGACACCCTGGAGTACCAGATCCTCCGCAGACTCCATTGCTAGGTATGGATTAACGCACGCAGCTCCATAACCAATAAGCAGTGCTACATGGTGAACCTCGCGAACATCTCCAGCCTCTACTACGAGACCGACCTTTGTACGAGTCTTTTCACGGATCAGATGGTGGTGAACAGCAGATGTGAGAAGTAAAGATGGAATCGGTGCATTCTCCGCATCACCATCTCGATCTGACAAAACAATAATGCGCGCTCCATCATTAATTGCTTGTGAAACCTCAGCCTTGATCTCGTTAAGGCGTTCACGTAAAGAGTCTCCCCCATCGGCGATGCTAAAGAGGCCGCGAATCACATGAGCGCTCAGACCCGGATGATCACCATCTGCGTTGACGTGAATTATTTTTGCGAGTTCATCATTATCAATAACCGGAAACGCCAAAGAGATCTGACGACAACTGCTTGGACCAGGATCGAGCAGGTTGTGCTCAGGCCCCATAGAGGTACCAAGGCTTGTTACAAGCTCTTCACGAATTGCATCAAGAGGTGGGTTTGTCACTTGTGCAAACAATTGTGAGAAGTAATCAAAGATCAATCGTGGTTTTTCAGAGAGTGCAGCGATCGGAGTATCTGTTCCCATGGAACCAAGTGGCTCCATGCCGCTCTTTGCCATTGGTGTAACCAAGATACGTAGATCTTCTTCTGTGTAGCCAAATGCACGTTGGCGACGAACAACCGATGAGTGTGGATACACAATGTGCTCACGCGCAGGAAGTTCGCTCAGCTTGACGATACCTGCATGCAGCCAATCTCCATACGGTGCAGCATTTGCTAGACCATCTTTGATCTCGCCATCTTCAATGATGCGGCCTTGTTCAATATCAACTAAAAACATCTTTCCTGGTTGTAAGCGACCCTTACGTTCAACATTTTCAGCAGGAATATCTAAAACACCTACCTCTGATGCCAGAACAACCATTCCATCCTTAGTTACCCAGTAACGAGATGGACGCAAACCATTGCGATCGAGAACCGCTCCAACTTGATGACCATCTGTGAAAGTTACACATGCTGGTCCATCCCATGGCTCCATCATCGATGCATGGAATGCGTAAAAATCGCGACGGTGTTGCGGCATCGTTGCGTGGTTCTCCCACGCCTCAGGAATCATCATTAAAACCGCATGTGGAAGTGAGCGACCACCGAGATACAACAGCTCTAGAACCTCATCAAAGGATGCAGAGTCAGATCCTGACATTTCTACGATTGGAAATAAACGCTTGAGATCGCCTGGGATTAAGTCGCTTTCAAGCAGTGATTCGCGAGCGCGCATCCAATTGCGATTTCCCTTAACAGTATTGATTTCGCCATTGTGGGCAATAAATCGATATGGGTGAGCAAGCGGCCACGATGGAAATGTGTTGGTAGAAAAACGTGAGTGCACTAGGGCTAAAGGTGAAACAACTCTTTCATCTGAAAGCTCAGGGAAGAACTCTTCAAGCTGACCAGTTGTAAGCATTCCCTTGTACACAATTGTTTGAGATGACAATGATGGGAAGTAAAGATCGAGCGCGTGCTCTGCTCGCTTACGAAGACAAAAAGCTAGACGGTCTAGCGCGATCCCCTTTTCGCCATTCTTGCCCGCAACAAAGAGTTGATGGAAATCTGGCATGACTGACAATGCGGTCTTTCCCAGAGATGATGGGTTAATCGGTACTTCACGCCACCCTAAAACTACTAAACCTTCTTCATCAGCGATCTTTGCAATCTCCCCCTTAACATCGGCACCCTTTGCGATAAATGCAATACCTGTTGCATATGCATCTGCTGCGGGAAGTTTGAAATCAACTACAGCTTGGAAGTAAGCATCTGGAACGCGAATAAGAATTCCAGCGCCATCACCGCTATCTGGCTCAGCACCAGATGCACCGCGGTGTTCCATATTGCGAAGAGCGGTTAATGCTTGGGAAACGATGTGGTGAGTTGCAACCTTGTTGAGCGTTGCAACCATGGCAACACCGCAAGCATCATGTTCCTGAGCAGGGTCATAGAGTCCCTGTGCTTGTGGATAGTTGGATGCAAGTGCCATGGGCGCGCTCCTACGGATTTGTCCTTACATGTAAAGGGACAACCTTGGCCCGTGGTGCTCAGTGCTTAGGGCGAAATCGTAGCAATAAGAGTGCTAATTAGATCCCTGAGATATGTGCAATTTTTCCGATTCCAGCGGTGATCGCCATGCCTAAGGAGCCACCGATCAGCACGCGAAGTGTTGGTGAGAGCAGCTTTGAGCCCGCGGTTTTGGCTGAGACAACCCCGGTGAGGATCAGGCCTGCAAGGGTAAAGAGCACGATGCTCCACGCCTTGGTGCCGAGTGTTGGAGCAAAGGCCCCTGCAAATGGAATCAACCCACCCAGTGTGAATGAGATAGCTGATGCTAAAGCTGCCTGAACCGGACGGGCTTTGGTGCTGGGATGCTGCCCCAGCTCGTCACGAAGATGCGCTTCCAGCGGATCTTTGCGATGCATCGCCAATGCAACCTGCAATGCGAGTTCTGGTGTTAAGCCGCGATCAATGTAGATGTGTTGCAGTTCAGTTAACTCAGCCTCAGGATTTGCTTTGAGGTGTGCAATTTCAATTAAGCGATCTGATTCTTCAATATCATTTTGAGAGCGAACAGAGATGTACTCACCGATCGCCATAGACATTGCTCCGGCAGAGATTCCTGCAACACCTGCGGTAACAATCAAATCCTGTTTACCGGCTGCGGCGACACCAATCATTAACGCTGCCGTTGAAACGAGACCATCATTTGCTCCAAGAACAGCGGCGCGTAGCCAACCAGCGCGGTTGGTGCGATGCTCTAGATTTCTTTGGTAGACCTCTTCCAAACTCATGTGAGGAAGCCTACCTGATAGCTACTGAATCTTTTTAGAGGCGCGGGCAAAATAGAGTGCAGCCCCTGCAGCCACGAGCACGCTTACCCAGACATTTACACGAAGCCCAGCAATAGTGTTCGCAGTGTCAATACGAATCAGCTCAATGAAAAAACGCCCTACGCAATAGGTTGCAACATAGAGAGCAAAGGATTGACCAGCCTTGAGCTTTGCACCAAACTTTAGAATTACTAATGCAATAACTGTGCACCAAATAGCTTCATATAAAAATGTCGGATGAAATGTTTCAAACTCTGTATATCCACTTGGTCGATAGCGCATTGGAATTTCAAGTGCCCACCAAGCATCGAGCGGCTTTCCAAATAACTCTCCATTAAACCAATTGCCGAAGCGACCAATTGCTTGCGCAAAGAGAATTCCTGGAGCTAGCGCATCTGCAAATACTGCAAATGATGGAAGCTCCACTGTGCGTGCAAGGGATCGGTATCGAAAGTAGGCGCCTAAAAGACCGATAGAGATGGCGCCCCAAATGCCAAGCCCGCCCTCCCAAATCTTGAATGCATCAACGGGTGTGCCACCGCTACCAAAGTATGCGTTGGGTGAAGAGATCACATGATAAATACGTCCACCGATGATTCCTGAAGGAACAGCAACGATCGCTACCTCAGAAACAATAGATTGACCTTGAACAGTCTTGTACTGGAAACGCTTTCCACCTAGCCAAATCGCAATCGCGATACCCGTAATGATGCACAATGCGTAAAAGTGGATCGTTAAAGGGCCCAGCTCCACCACTGATTGTGATGGAGTTGGAAAAGCTAGATTCAACTTCTAGCCAGCCTCTACAGCTGCTTTAAACTCTTCAAGGATGAACTCGTTCTGGGTGCGTTCCCACTTCTTGCCATTGATAAATACTGTAGGAGTTCCTTGAACTCCATACTTTGACATCGAATCAGAGTGCGCCTGCACTAAATCAACCTTTGAGCCCTTGTTCACACAGTTCTCAAATGTGGTGGATGTAATTCCAATCTTCTTGCCCATTTTCACAAGAGTTTCATTACTCCAGAAACTAGAGTTCTCTACAGGTGATTGAACTGCGTACAACGCTTTGTGGAAATTCAAGTACTGACCTTCATCAGCTGCACAGAATGAGGCGTTAGCTGCGCGAACAGATTCATCTCCCAAGAAAGAGAGAACATGGAATCTAACCGTTGCTTTCTTCTCGCGAATCAATGAATCAAGGTACTCACCATTAGCATCTTCAAAGTACTTACATACTGGACACTGTGGATCTTCCCAAACATCGATTGTCGTTACCGCGCCATTGTCGAAGGTAATCGCAGAACCATTAGCGGTGTCAATCGTTGATGTAATCGCTGGCATTGGCTTTATTCCATCAAGACCTGCAAGTGATGCAGACTCTTTGGTGTTTTGACTAAAGAGTGAGAAAACAACTCCCGTGACTATTACAAGTGAGACCATCGCTATGACGATCCAACGGGTTGTGTTGTCAGTGCTCTTTGCAGCTTGCTTAGCCATTGCTACCCCTCGATTGGTTGTATCGGTTTATCAAAACTGAGTTTTCTGTAAGGCAAAAGGTATAGATAAAGCGCTCCTAGTGCCAAGCCCAAACACCGTTAACTTTCTGTGAATTACTCTCGAAAAATGGCTTTAACGGCCTTCACGCACTCCCAGCGCTAACTCTTTAGCTAAATGCGAGATCGCTTCCAACCCCTCTTCCTCATTCTTTGCACCGAGGAGTAGTTTGATAAATGCTGAGCCAACGATGACACCATCGGCATAAGCGGCAAGGGATTTAGCTTGTTCGCGCGTTGAAACACCCAAGCCAACAGAAATTGGTAAATCAGTCACTGTACGGACACGAGAAACCAAGGCGCTTGCATCAGTTGAAACGCTGGTGCGAGTTCCGGTTACTCCCATCAAACTTGCCGCATACACAAAGCCACCGGTTTTTGCCGTTACCTCTGCAAGTCGAGAATCACTTGTACTTGGTGCAACAACGTAAATCGGATTGATCTTGCTCTTTTCAGTTGCTGCTAACCAACGATCAGACTCTTCAATTGTTAAATCGGGGGTAATTACTCCCGATCCACCATTATCGGCGATGGATTGCGCGAACTCATTAACTCCGTACCGCTCAATGGGATTCCAGTAGGTCATAACAACCGCCGCAACACCAGTATCTGTTGCAACTTTGAGCGCTGCAAAAACATCAGCTGCACTAGTTCCACCCTTAAGGGAAATTTCAGCAGCCTCTTGAATCACTGGGCCATCCATTACGGGATCGCTATATGGAAAACCAATTTCAATCGCATCAACACCTGCCGCCGCTAGCGCTTGTATAGCTTTTGCGCACCCTTGTTGTGATGGAAAACCAGCTGGAATATATGCAATTAACGCTGCACGATTTTCGGCGCGCACCTTTGCCATAACCGCATCAAGTTGAGTCATTACAGCGGAATTCCAAAGTACTCCGCGGCGGTCTGAACATCCTTATCTCCGCGACCAGAAAGATTGATGAGCAGATTGGCCTGTGGTCCTAACTCTCTACCAACAAGCATCGCACCTGCTAAAGCATGTGCGGTTTCAATTGCGGGAATAATTCCTTCAGTTCTGCTCAGAAGTGAAAAGGCTTCCATAGCGGCATCATCATTTATTGCGCGGTATTCAGCTCTTCCGATGTCATGAAGGTATGCATGTTCTGGACCCACGCCTGGGTAATCCAAACCTGCAGAGATCGAATGTGACTCCACTGTTTGCCCATTGGCATCTTGTAAAACATATGAGCGCGTTCCGTGCAAAACACCAGGTGTTCCACCGGTAATTGTTGCGGCATGACGTCCAGTTTCGACGCCATCACCACCTGCTTCAAGACCAATTAATCGCACATCACTATCGGGAATGAATGCGTTAAAGATTCCGATCGCATTTGAGCCGCCGCCAACACATGCCAAGATCGCATCTGGAAGTCTTCCCGTCAATGCAAGCATTTGTTCACGAGCTTCTTCGCCAATAATCTTATGAAAATCTCTCACCATCGTTGGGAATGGATGGGGTCCGGCAACGGTGCCTAATAAGTAATGTGTATCTGCGACATTAGTGACCCAATCACGCATAGCTTCATTAATTGCATCCTTGAGGGTGCGAGATCCAGATGTGACTGGAACAACCTGCGCACCTAACAACTTCATTCGTGCGACATTGAGCGCCTGACGACGTGTGTCCTCTTCGCCCATGTACACAACACAATCAAGACCCATCAAGGCGGCAGCGGTTGCAGATGCAACACCATGCTGACCCGCTCCGGTTTCAGCGATGATGCGCTTTTTGCCCATGCGCTTTGTTAGTAAGGCTTGGCCTAAAACATTGTTGATCTTGTGTGAACCAGTGTGGTTGAGATCTTCTCTCTTAAGAAAAATTCGAGCACCGCCGGCATACTCTGAGAATCTCTTTGCCTCAGTGATGATGCTTGGTCGTCCTGTATATGTTTTGTGCAACTCAGCTAATTCAGCTAAAAATTGTGGATCCTTCTGCGCAGTGTTGTGTGCAATTTCCAATTCATTGAGCGCTCCAATAAGAGCCTCTGGCACAAAACGACCGCCATACTCTCCGAAGTGCCCAGCGCTGCTCATAGTTAAAGCCTACCGAGCAATTGATTGACCGCAACAGATGGAGATCCAGAGCGTACGAGAGCCTCCCCAACCAGAATTGCTGTTGCCCCACACTCTTGTGCGAATTCAACCTCTTGGCGTGTAGAAATTCCTGACTCTGCAACACGTGCAATTGATGAAGGAATCTGTGGAATCAATTCAGAAAATGCTCGGGCATCTACCTCTAAAGTTTTGAGGTTTCGTGAATTAACTCCAATGATGTCAGGTGAAATTTCTAACGCACGCTCTAGCTCATCATGGGTATGAACTTCAATCAGAGATCTCATGCCTAGCTCTTTGGATAGATGAAAGTAATCCTCTAATTGATTTTTGCTCAGTGCGGCCACTATGAGCAGCACGACATCTGCACCATGTGCTCGTGCCTCATAAAATTGATACTCATCGACCATGAAATCTTTTCGCAGGATTGGAAGATCAATAGATTTTCTAACCGCATCTAAATCTGCAAGTGATCCACCAAAACGACGCTGCTCAGTTAAAACGCTCACAACATGTGCGCCCGCTTCTTCATACTGCGCACCTAAGCCAGCAGGATCG
>Ga0209770_10001283_pt1 | contig 13128 bp, 20 predicted proteins | sample LauGreSu1BDMLBDD_2_FD_187572 | JGI IMG/M metagenome (GOLD analysis project Ga0209770, IMG submission 187572) | Freshwater lake microbial communities from Lake Michigan, USA - Su13.BD.MLB.DD (SPAdes) (version 2) | ecosystem: Environmental > Aquatic > Freshwater > Lake | place: Lake Michigan, USA...
TCATGATGCGCAACCAGCATCTTGTCGTGGACAACGAAAGCATGCGCACCGAGATTGAAGCTCTCCAAAATAAAATCAAGTATTTGGAAGAACGCTTCAGTGAAGTATGTAAGGAACGCGATGAGTTTTGGGATATGTTCGACAAGGCGCGGGAAGAGCGGGACGAGGCAAGGCGTGAAGTCCTGATGAATAAGGCAAATCATCTACCAAAGATGTCTGACCCGTTTAGTGAAGCAAAGCGTCGTGGTTGGGATTGCCTTGAATCTCGCCGTCCGTGGGATTGCCACAAGGATTACAAGTGAACAGAGAACGCTACGAAGAAAGCCGTCGAGAACTTGACGCATACCGCGCCTACGAAATGGCAAAAGATAACTCTATTTCCCTTGATACCATCTTCAAGGCAACTGGAGGCTATCGACAAGGCGTTGTAGATGCAAGAAATACATCTACTAAGAAAGAAAATAATAAAATGATCAAGAAGAAGACATCCAAGAATACCAAGCGCACCACCAAGATGGAGCGTCTGCGTATAGAGGCAGAGAAGAATCGTCCCGTGGGCGTGAGGGTTGTGTCCGAAGGACGGTGCGAGGTGGAGATCACCACGCTCTACAACTCCACGATCCACAAGCGCATGGGTGGTGTTCGTGCTGACTATTTCGACAATTCTGAACCCGCTTCACCGACTGTCTATATGGACAATCCGCACAACTTGCGAGTCCTTGCACATGCGCTGCTTGCGGTAGCGGACTGGATGGAGGGTGGCAAGTGACAACCAACGAACGAACATGGAAAGATAAAGAAGAATTGGTCGCTTGTGCTTTGACCAATGTGCTAAACGACCTTTGGTATGAGGAAAATCCTCGTTCTTCCATTGAACTCCATGCAGAAGAGTTTCGGCAGTTCTGCGAGAGTGTACTGTATTCGGCATTGAAGAAGGGTGCAAAGTGAACGAGCAAGATGCCATCGCAAGGATTAAGAGACTGTCTCACAGCATCAACTGTGCCGATGAGATCGCAGAAGTGATTGAGCGGCTAATCAAGGAGCGCGACGAGGCGCGGTTGGAGGTTCGTGCGCTTCAGAAAAAGATCGGCGACACATCGATAATGCTATACGATTGGGATGGATACTACAATCCACATAGCCAGTCTGGAAATATTGTCGAGATGGCAAAGCTGGTGGAGGAGGCGTACTCCGCTCTTCAGGGCAGGAGTTGGAATGAGGAGAAAGCATGAACAGAGAACGCTACATCGAACTCGACAAGTCAGGAACAGGACTCACCAAGGAAGAGTGGGAAGAGGGCTGGCATTGGTGCGGAGAGTGGGACGATATGCTTGTCGGTCCCCACACTGACGAAGCCTTGGTCTGCTCCTGCGGTCATCCTGCTATCGAAAGGTGGAAGGAATCAGAGGAAGGCAAGAAGATGCAGAAGGCTCTTGATGAGAGATTCGAAAAGCTCAATGAGAAAAATTTCCTGACGGGGGACGAAGAGTGAGCATCCAAGACAGCCGAGACGAAGATCTCTTTCAAGCAGCCATGAATCGCCCTGATCTGCCGCCCGACATCCGAGCGTTGATCGTTCATGCATACGGAAAGATCATCGAGCAGGAACGCACCATCCTGCGTATCGAATCTCAGTACTCCGTACTTCTTGAGAGGTGCGATGAACTGGAAAGGCGCCTCTCGTATCCGTTCATTGACGACTGGGAGTACGATCAGAGGATGGAGGCTGCGATGGCAGAGTCGCGCGAGCAAGGTTTTCGCAACCACCACGCGAAGACATGGCGTTGCGACCATTGCGGGTTGGATGCCGATGATAACAACGTCTTCTTCTTCGCCCATGTGCTTCAAGACATCGCCAACGCCCGCAAGGGCGAGTCGGCGACTGTCTGTAGAAGTTGCAATGTCATGATCGAAGAGAATGCACGGAGAAGCAAAACGCTGGGCGATCAATAGCCCACGGCTTTTTTCCCCTTTTTTCATGGCTAAACTATTGACAATCTGTGAAGCAGATGCTACAATGGATGGGAGCGTGCCTGCCAAGGGGCTGAAAGACGCCGCTCTCCCCTTCTATCCTGTTCAAACTTTAAACCACGCCCTATAATTTTTGGCCAACAAGGAACGAACCATGGAAGATCATAACACGTACTTCACGAACAGGATGGCTCCTGCCTCTGAGATCAATGCAGCCCTCCATGCATGCCGCTCCAACGGCTTCGTTGCCTTCTGCACGCCCCAGCCAATCAGGAACACGAATCTCAGCAAGATCATCATCAGGTGGAAGTCTCCTCACTCCACCACCTTTCTTCAAGGAAACATCTCCGCGATCCACTCGTCGGAATCCTCCAGCGGAGCAGCCTTGATGGCGAATCTTGCCGCCCGTCCGTGGAGCGACCTTGCCGATCACACCGATGGATCCGTGATCGCCATCACCGATCTCCAGATCGCTGACCCCCATCCGTCCGTCGCTGACCTGACGCACATCCAGTCATGCAAGTACGTCACCACCTGAGGTGTCAATCTCATGGCAGCAAAGAAGACCACTACCAAGAAGAAGACGGCAAAGAGCACTTCCACAGCCTCCGCCGCCAGATCCACGCCGCCAGCGCTGCCTGCATGGATCAGGCGCGATTCCGTGACCGTGATTGTTCCCTTTGGCATTACTGTCATTGAGATGGGTCCCCTTAGGCTGGGTCATTCGAAACCGCGCCTAAACTCAAGCAAGTATGGTGTTCAGAGTCCTGATGACTATGGCATTCTCCCCGTGAGATTCAATCTCGGGAGCGCTATGGATCGGAAGGCACTGCTCATCGGGCTGCTCGACGGATTTTCATGGCGCGAGTTGCATGAGAATCCAAATAGGCGTATCGGCTGGCGTTTCGAGGAAGCGTTCGAGGAGAAGGCTGACTGCGGCGACTTTGAGAACACAGGCAAGGATTGCTTCGAACTCACTGAGTCGGGATGGATGGAAGTCGATGATCCAAAGATCATTGATTCGCTCCCCGACATTGCCGAGTCGGATGGAACATTCGCCACTCTGACGGAAGGTCCGTTTTCGTGGGCGAAGGAGATTGAGTTCCGATCCGCCAAGTCGCGGCATCTATTGAGAATTGGAAAACCCAGTCGCGGTTGCGAAGCGAACGCCAGTGCATCACGCAGCATTGCCGCAGCACTCGCGCGCAGACTCGGGGAGCCGATGCCCTTGGCGCGCTCGCTCGCAGCTCGCGTGAAGATCGCCAAGGCGCACGAAGTGCCGCTCTCGGTCGAGCATCCCAAGGGATTCAAGTAAAGGAAAACCCCCATGGCAGCAAAGAAGACCACTACCAAAAAGAAGACAACCAAGAAGGTATCCAAGAAGGCATCTGCATGCCATCCCAAGAACCACTCTGGAAACCCCGAACTCGACAAGTACATCGGATTCCAGTTCCAGTGGAGCGAGCCTTGGGAGTGGGAGGATGACACCATCCCGCAAGATCTCCTTGACGAGAACGGCGAGCCTCCTTCCGATCTGGATGGACTCTGGGAGATCACTTCCGTCCACGAGGACGGTCAGGACTGCTGGGTTCAGTTCGTTCCCACGGACGGAGATCAGCAGATGGAGTTCCCCCTGTCTCTCGTGCCTGACCCCGACGATAGTAAATAGGTTTCAAGGCAAGCGTAGACGTGGTCGCAAGACCATGTAGCCAGCAACCATGAACAAGGAGAACGCATGAAGAGGGAAGAAGCAATCAATGTCGTTCAAAGCATCGTCCTCTCGCTGTCCTTCACGGCAGCAGCATCCGCATCCTCGTACGAGTGGGTTGATTCTCCAGCAGCGCGGTCATGGCAGCGGATCACTGGCACGACCATCAATCTCGCCACGGAAGCGCCAGTGCTGGATGGCAACATGCTCCGCGTCATTGACACGAACAGCGGTGAGGTCGAAGGCGAATTCGTCATCTTGATCACGGATTCGGTCCCCGTCATCCACTCCACGGGAACCGTCCCCGCCACATGGGGTTCGGTCATCACCTTCGGGGATTCGTATTCCATTTCCTCTGGATGCGTCCTCATGGACGGGGAACCGCACTACTTTGCCTTTGCCCATCTAGACGCAGAAGCCAGTCTTGACGATGGATCGGGAAACTCCATGTCTCCGTCAGTCTCGCTGGCGATTCCAGTGATTCCTTTCCCCGACAGCAAGTCAGCGGACGAGTTCATCGCTGAAGTCAGGAATGCGGCGAACGGGAGCGCAACTGGCAGCGGAGGCATCCTCTGCCACGATCCCACTTGGCTGGGCAACAATGGAACGGAGTGCTGCGGCTACCTGTCCGCGTACCAGTCCAATGTGGAGGGGTGCAGGCGCGACTGGTGGAAGCACTTCTGGGGATGCCTTGCGGTGGGTTCAGGAGGCGGATGGGCTTTCTTCCAGTGGTGCGCCAAGACCTGCATCGCCGTTCCTCCTCCTGGAAACGCAGGTTGCGTAAAGGGCTGCATCATCGCCAGCAGCGTGATCGGCCTGGAGGCTGCAGTCGTGTGTGTCCTTGCCGCGAACGAAGCATACGAGGGATGCGTTGCCCGCGAGAGGGCTGCGTACATCCTCAACCTCACGAACAACGGCTGCGAGCTCCGCATGCCAGAGGAGGGTCAATGAGCACCGTCCCGAATTCCGTGCAATCCATCTGCATTCTTGCGATCTCCCTGGGGCTGGGCATCATCGCCACGCTGATCCTGCGCTCCTTCGCCCCCGAATGGTGCATCCAGAACAGGCTTCTCGTGTGGGCTATCATCGGATTCGTCACCATCGCCCCTTCGCTCGTCATGGTGTTCCGCATGAGGAAGCCGCTGTAAGGCGCACGACCCATCAGGAAGCAATCGGCTCGCTGCAGCGTTCCTGACTGGATGCTCCTCCGATAGTCCGCGCGTATTCCATCCACCAATTATCATGGACCGAACCAATGCAGAAGCATGAAGTCAAACTGGTCGCCATCGTAGTCGCAGTCTCCGTGGTGGCGTTCGGAATCATGGTGGACGGATACTTCGGATTCCCCATGACCAGCGCCGCATCCCAGTGGATGCTTGTGCTCGCATGCCTGCTCACGCTGGGCATCCTTCTCTTCTACGGATACCGATTCCTCGCGCAATGGTACAACAGGAGGAGCAAGATTCCTCCCGCGCCGAAGAAGACAGTTCATATCCCTGCCGAAACTCCCCAGCAGGAGATGGTGCGTTGTCTGGATCATATCAGGACAATCCTTCTGCTTCTTCTTGTGGTCACGGTGATCAACAACTGCAGCAATAGAGAAAGCATCAGGTCAATCGAGCGTGCGGTGAATTCCACTTGGGAAATCAAGCCAAGGCGTTTCTAGCATCTGGATGAAGACAATGCAAAAGCCAAAATATCCATTCGGTGCAGTGACTAATAGAACCATCATTTCCAAATTGCCGATTACCAAATCATTGTGGCAGTTTCTAAATGGTGGGCGTGTTGTGGAAATGCCACGAGATTCCTACCTGTGCCACAAATGCTGCCTTTTAGCTGGAGTAAAAGGGGAATTGAGGTCGCTCTGGTCAAAATCGGGATTACATCGTGTCTATTTTGATTTCGGAAACTTGGTCAACCATCAGGATTTGACCCCACTATCCCTCGTTGATCTTTTGAAGGTAAATGGAGAACAAAAGGGTTGGGAAGACCTCCCATGCTTTTTTCACCAGGCATCCACCCGGTTTCCTAAAAACATAAATGAACTCGTGCTGAATGATAAAACAGCACTACTGGCAAAAACGGCGCGAAAAGAAAAAGGCAGAATCAAAGAACTAGAAGCGCTGGCACGAAAGGGCGATCTGATTGCATTTGAAGAGTGGAAGGCACTAAAAAGAACTCATAATTGAGTTGGAAAGTGATGGGCAGTACGGATGATGCTCACCCACCATTGCTAGAATGCAGATCCCTGTGGAAAGCAGCATCAGCAACCCCTCATATATTCCCGAGCCTCCAGAGCCTGCCGAGGGATGGAAGCAGATCGCGAAGGGATCTGGATACACCGTCGCGCTTCGCCACGACGGCACGGTTGCATGCTGGGGCAACAACCAACTCCATCAATGCAACCACCCATCCGTATCTGGAGTGGTTTCGCTGTCCACGGGAAGCCACCACACCGCCGCCCTGCTTGCGGACGGAACCGTGACGTGCTGGGGTCACGATGGAAACGGTCAGGCATCGCCTCCTCCTCTCCGCTCCGTTGTCCGAGTGCAGACAGGCGGTCTCCACTCCTTCGCCATCCACGACTCTGGAGAAGTTTCCTCATGGGGGTGGACGTACGACCTCACGCGGGGCGTGACATTACCCCTGCCCCCTGCATCCCAGGTCCGCGAGTACCTGATGCATCCGTACTACGCGGCAGCGTTGCGGTATGATGGCAGGGTCCAGTGCTGGGGTCTTCTCAGGGAAATAAGATCCCTGCCTTGGGATCTCACCACGGAGGCGTGGCTGGAGTTCGTGGGCGAGTACGGATACGATTGCTTCATAACGAGGATCGTGCCACCGTACGTCCTGAACCTTCCCCAATACAAGACCACGCGCAGGCTGTCGAGGCTGGCAAGGGAGAATTAGAGATCGTCTCCAACTTATCTTTTCCTCTTGCCCTTGACAACCAGTAAAGTAGGCTGTTATCCTTTTGAAAGAGGAGAAAACCGCCTGCTCGGATGCGTCATGGAGACCACTATATTCTATAATGGTTGCCATGACCACCAAGAAGACAGCCAAAGGATCCGATGTAGGCTCTGAAATATCCGCCGCCCACGCCAAGGGCAAGCCTTACATTTGCGGCAAGGCCCCCGTGCGTAATCCTAAAAATAAACCAGCGGAAGAAGGCGAAGCGACTGCAAGCGCGGTTTCCGCGCCCGAGGGCGGCATGCTGTGCCACAAGATACCTCTTGCACCAGACGAGCGCGACTACAAATTCCTGGTTGCTGCCTGCAAGGCATCCAGACAGGTGTACAACGCTTTCGTGCGTCAATACAACACCCGCTACAAGCGGATGCGCGAGTCTCCCCAGTGGAAGGCTGCGTTGCTCATGGAGCCAGAGGAAATGAGGGAGGCCAGGAGAGGCATCAGGATCGCGCGCAAGGCGCGCGGACGCCTATCCAGATCCGCAAAGAGTGCGTCTCCAGAGGATGCAGAAAAAATCAAGCAGGAAATCGAAGCCATGGATTCCCGCATCGCATCCGCGCACAAGATCCTTGACGATCTGCGGAAGACGATGCCCAAGGACATCGGCAAGGCCATGGGCGAGGCATTCCTTGATCTATACAAGAAGCATCTGAACAGAGGCGACATAGAGAAATGGATGCGGGGAAGGAGAAACGGAGTCTATGACGAGAACCGCGACATGATCGGTCCTCGCTCCTGGATACGCCGATACATCTCTTCCTTCAATTTCTCCCAGATCTGCACGGAGGCAGAGGCCTCCTGCCAGACAGCTCGCAAGCAGCACCGCTCAAGGGTCAAGGCGGGCCTGTCGCTTCGCCCGCTGCCTTCAGGCAGGATCGGCATGGCAGAAGGCACGATATCGGTGGAGCTCGACGGCTCCATGTCCTTCATCAAGCGAAGCGGAGAGAACAAGGGCAAGAAGGGTCTCAATGCCGAGCATGTGAGGATTCCTCTTCGCCTGCGCCCTGACGGGGATCCATACGAGGCCAATGTGCTTTCCCATATTCTTTCGGGCGGTCCTCAGAGGATAAGGAACATGTCCATCGTCCCCGTTCACTCCCACGGCAGGATGCACTTCGAGCTCGCCATATCGTACATCGGCAAGCCACTGCCGGACGATTCCCCGTCCCTGCACGGAACCGTGGGCATCGACTTCGGAACGCAGCATACCGCCGTGTACAACAGGACGGTCAACCACGGCGAGCACGTGCGTCACTCCCCCCATGGCAGGCGCCTTGAAGACCGCATCGCCCGCCTCCAGCGGCGGTATGCGCACGCCCAGATCCTCAACAATCCCCATGCATTCGATGAGAAGGGTGCTCCGATCAGGGGAGCTCGCATCAGGCGCTCCCGACGCATGCTGAAGCTGAAGAAGAAGATAAGGGCGCTTCACGAGCAGGCCGCACGGTGCAGGAAGCAAGAGGCGAATCTTGCAGGCAAGCGGATCTCGCGCATGGGCGATGCATTCATCATGGAGGACTGTTCCATGGAAGGCTGGTCTGCGCAGGCAGGCAGGGGAATCCATGCAGGCACTCCGAGCGCCGTGCGTGACTCCCTGTGCAAGCACGCACAGCGGGCGAACAAGGAGATTGTCGAGATTTCTACTGCAAAGATAAAGGCAACCCAGTACGATCCCGTTTCTGGATGCTATAATAGGATTCCCCTCCACCAGCGAACAGTCGTGGTGGGAGGCGTAGAGGTTGACAGGGATCTTAAGTCAGCCTACGTTCTTTCTCATGTAAAAAACAATACAATCGACTCCGTAGCCGCTCGCAACGAGTGGCAGGCAAGCTGTGGTCAGCTTCAGGGGCGGAGCGATTCGTAAACGAATGCGGTACGGGCGTTCGTGGGTTTTCGCGCCCGAGCCGTGCCGCATCCCCTGAAACGAGCCGTGCGATAAAAGGACAGCGCTTCCATTGTTAACGTATCAGAGCATGCCAAGCGTGCTCCCCGAGCGCTCTATCGGATGGATGGGATCGCAAGATCCGCAAGAATTATCCCCGCGTTATCAAAACGCATCGTACGGCGAGAATCCGCGAAACAGGAATAAAGCACAGGGCATGCAGGGCTTCTTTTTCGGCCAAGAAAAGTATTTAAGTTCATGTCTGTAAAGAATTTATGAAAGATACCCTGTGTTCTATCCCTGTTTTGTGGGAGCCCACAGGAAATAAACATCAAGAGTAAATGCAGAAGATCCTGTGTTCTATCCCTGTTTTGTGGGAGCCCACAGGAAAGCAACACCAAACGACTTGACGCATCCACCTGTGTTCTATCCCTGTTTTGTGGGAGCCCACAGCTCCGCGAAGTACTCCCCAGCGGAATCCCACCCATGATTTTCGGGGGAAGGAAAAACCCCACGGAGTCAACGATGTCACTGTCCCTCCACCCGCCCACGCCGCGGTCCCCTTCCCTTTCCTACGTCCGCTCCCAGATCATTGCATTCCTCCACAGCAGGAACGGAGACGCCCCAGCGAAGGAAGTCCACGACCACATAGGCACGACGAACGACTGGACGAACAAGTCGTTCCCCTCCACCGCAGCGGAGGCATCGTATCTCATTTCTGCATACAAGTCCCTTGTGCGCGAAGGGTGTCTCATCGAGTACATCGACGCATGCCCTGCCGTGCACCGAGTGCGCATCGACCCGTTGAAGGCTCTTCTCCACGAGGCTACTGCCAGTCCATGAGGTACGGCAAGAGCAAGCCCTGCAGCGTTGAAGGGAAGCTGATTACCAATTTCTGGAAAAGTACACCACGTGATCATGAAAATATAAAAAATCTCACCATCTTTTCCTGTCTTACTACAATGACAGCATGAAGATAACATATGCTCCAATGGTGGACAAATACGAATGTGAGAACGACTATATCGACAGTATTCTTCACCATATCATGCAGGGATCAGGAAGTGATTATCATTTCCTGATAGCGCGGGCAAACAATAAGGAAGAAAAGAACGCCATAGAAGGCTGCATCATAGAAGGAATGAAAAACGTACTCATTCTCAAATCCGACGAGAAGGGGATAGTTCCACCGTTCCTTGATCGTTTTGTGGCGGTATTCAGGGCATTTAATACGACAAAAACCTGCGATGCGGTGAAGATATTTCCAATACCTTGCGGATATGCAAGCATATTTAACTACGAATACAACAATCAAGCATACGCACCTGATTGTGAGCCACTTCCTCTCCATGAGAGAGAGTACGATATGTTTTTCAGTGGACAGGTATTCGGACAGAATAGGAAGCAGATGAAATCCGCCCTTGACCGAATATCAAGGTTCTTCAAATGCTGCTTCCACTATACTGATGGATACGCGAAGGGGCTTCCCTTGGCTGAGTACAATAGAAAGATGCTGTCGTCTAGGATAGCCGTCGTGCCCAAGGGGGCTACTGGATACGATGGCGAAAGCATGAGGTATTTTGAAGCCGTAAGAGCCAGATGTTCCATCATCACTTCCTACGACTTCCAGAACCCGTTGCATGACCATTGGTATTATGAAGGATCTCCCGCGATTATCGTTCGAGACTGGTCTCAGTTAACTCCGCAACTTGTTGACAGCATGCTTCGGCGTGATAACCTTGACTTCGCCTTTCACGAGGCGAAAAAGTACTTCAGCGAAAGAGTGGATCCATCGGCGGTCGCCAGATACATGCTAAGCAAATTGGAGAGCATAGCGTCGGCATGATCCGCACCTTTTACAGTGTGAATGAAAATAATTTGATTAAATACGGCAAGAGCAAGCCCTACAGCCATGAATACACCTCCGTGGAGGAGTACAGGGGTCGGATCATCCACGTACTCCTCCGCAACGGCGGCGATCCTGTCCCTGTTTTCCGCATCTACCTCATCCTGTTCCCTGCCGCGAAGACCATGTACGCCGAAACCGAGTCCAGCGTTGATTCCAGCAATTTCACGCAGGCGTGGAGCGATCTCATCAAGGAAGGCATCCTCAGGGTGGAACGAGGATCTGTGGGAACGGGCAGGATAAGCAGGACGTGTTGCCTCGACCCTCTCTTTCTCCTCCTTCACGCGCACAAAATCCAGCAGCCGCAGCCTGTCTTGGCATCGAAAATACCACCACGGTCTTATCAGGAAAAAACCAACCAACAGGTTATTCTTCTCCATCTTGCCCACTAGAATGCAGTCAACGCAGTTCATGCAGAACCGAGAAAAAGCCAGCATCACCAGGCGATGATTGCCTTTACAGCCAGCATCACCAGGCGATGATTGCCTTTACAGCCAGCATCACCAAGCGATGATTGCCACTTTTTTCGGGGGTAAGATAACCACAAGTACTTGTAAATAAAGAACTTGTGTCTTCATCCCTCCGCCACGGCTCCACGCCACGCCCACACAGTAATATCGGGCAAACCGATATTCATAAGGCAAACCCAATAGTCACACTCCCACAATGCCCCATATGCAGTACATCATCTCAGCCATAGCATTCATCGCCTGTGCAGCAGTCCTCTACGTGTCCCTGGCTCCACTCATGAACATGGAGGATCCAGGTGACAGCGCGGACGAGCAGTGAACAGCCTCTTCCATGCCAGTGCATTGCCCTCTCCAAAGGAGGGCATTGTCATTGATGCTTCACACGCACCACGGCACATCCTCCGAAAAGAATGGCATGGAGAAGGTTGTCTTCGTGCTCCTCATGGCAGTAGTAGCCGTATGGTCGCTCCACACCAGCACAGAGGCTGACGAGGACCGCGAGCACATGACTGTTCGCGACTGGGCGGACGTAGCGACGTTCATAGTTTCGTCCGCAGCCATAGGCGTCGCAGCAGCCATCGTAGTGCACGCGTTCGGAACCACCCACTGAACTAGGGTTTTCAATGAAGGCGGAAAATCGCACCCACTGAACTCCGTTTTCATTGAATATGCCGTTCATCCGTTCCCCGCACACTACAATCATCCTCCATTGACGCGTCTTTCGCCACCCAGCCAGTACAAGCCGTCCACCGCCATCGTGTGGATCACGGTATCCGTCTGCGTGTTCGTGTGCACAGGCACCGCACTGCCGTACCTCGTGGGCATCCACCCGCACGACGCACTGGTGCAGCTCGCACAGCTCACAGGATGCTGCGCAGGGGCTTCCCTCGCCGCACTCCTCGCCGCATACGCCCTTCACAGGCTCCTGAGGTAGCCAGTTCTCCTGAGGTAGCCCGTTCTCCCAAAAGCAACCCCCCGTTTTTTTTGGGGCCAAACAAACCCCCACCCACACCACATGCTCAAGGAAATATCACTACACTCTTCAGACCTGGGATTCCATCCATCCCACCCACTGCATGATCACCTGTTCATATTGAAACACTACAGGGCAGATCCATCGCATAGACCAGATCTCCCAGCAGACAATCAAGGAATCATGGTCATGGAGATATCACATATGGGGAATCTCCACACACCGTACCAGAGAACCATAGAAGTGGCAGACCAGCACTCGTTCACACTCATGTGGAACACCATGGCGAGAATGAACGCACAGGACGTTCTCAGGGGATTCGGACTGGAAGGATTCAGCAGCACGGCAGAGGAGAGCACACGATGAGAATCACCATGACGGCTTCATCACGGGAACTGGGGATACCACAGGACCACCCGCTGGGCACGCACTACTTCAGGCTCCGTGCGTGGAGGTACCAGCCCACCCCAGAGCATCCTGCATACGATGGTGGAGCAATGCTGTCCGTCACGCCACAGTCCGTGGACACAAGCATCCACATAGAGGACATGGAACTGGACAGCCAGGAAGGGCTTCATTCCCTGATCAACGCACTGTACGATCTGGATGGCGATGCCATGATCAGGATGCTCATGCCTCTCTTGAACACCACCAAGGGCCCTGTCGGTTCATCTCAAGAGGAACCTATTGGTTCATCTCAAGAGGAAGAAGAACTCATACAGGAACTCATGGACGAGATCATGGATGAAATGAGTGATGAAGCACCCCAGCATGATCCTGCTCCCACTGCTGATCCTATTCCCATTGCCGATCCTGTCCCTGTCGTTGAAGCCACCCCTTCCGCTCCTGAGCCTGCTGCTCCCGCCCAGCCGCCCACTGCGTATGAGGAGGCGAAGCGAAAGACAAGGGCTACGAGGAAGGCAACCAGCAAGGCAGTCAAGAGCAAGGGGAGCAAGTCAGGCGCCGCCTCAGGAAGAGGAAGAGGCAGACCGCCGAAGGTTCAGGAACCAGCAAAGCCCAAGCGTGCGTACAGGAGGAAAGGCAGCAATCCTCCCAATCCGCCCACTGAGTAGCGTGAGACGAAGTCTCTGGTGCACTGAGAAGCATCGCTGTAGTTACCAAGAAGCAGTGTGAGACGAAGTCTCTGGTGCACTGAGAAGCAACGCTGCTACCCCTGAGAAGCAACGCTGCTACCCCTGAGAAGCAACGCTGTAGTTACCAAGAAGCAGTGTGAGACGAAGTCTCTGG
>Ga0209770_10001285_pt1 | contig 13120 bp, 5 predicted proteins | sample LauGreSu1BDMLBDD_2_FD_187572 | JGI IMG/M metagenome (GOLD analysis project Ga0209770, IMG submission 187572) | Freshwater lake microbial communities from Lake Michigan, USA - Su13.BD.MLB.DD (SPAdes) (version 2) | ecosystem: Environmental > Aquatic > Freshwater > Lake | place: Lake Michigan, USA...
GTATTAAAAATCTTACTGGCTTTGGAACTGGGGCTAGTGAAGCCGCTACTAGATTTATGGCACCAATAACCACTAAAGGTATGGCAGCTCTTACTTTAGGTACTATGGGTACTATGGCTTTTGATGAAGAGCAAAAATTCCTTGACCAACAATTAGCGTCAGGAAACATAGCTCAAGAAGAATACGATGCGGGAACAGCAAGAATTAATGAATCTCGTGCCCGTAGTGAACAGGCTATGAGAGATAACCCATATAAATTCTATGCTGGTGGAGACGTAGAATATTCTGAAGGCGACCAAGTGACGGGCTATGCTGCTGGTGGGCAGATTAAAGGCTACGCTGCTGGTGGTATGGCTGATTACTTTAATGGTGCATATGACTCATTTGCAAATTTACCATCAATGAGTGGTCCTCTTGGTGCGATTGGGGCGCAACAAACTGCACAGACTCAACCTTCTTTTGCGCAAAGCCCTTACGAGGGCGGTGCTCCATACGCTAATGCTGATACGTTTGGTCAAGCCGCACAAAGCTATCCTAGCGCTAATCAAAACCCAAATACAGGTGTAGGTAGTTTTGCGGGTTCTGACTCATTTTATGGCGGTGGTGGTGGTGGCGGTGGTAGTGGAGGGGCTTTCCCACTAGAAGGTCAATACGGTATTGTAAAAATGGCGACTGGTGGTATGCCCCCACGGTTTTTATCAGGTGGCGGCGATGGGATGAGTGACTCTATTAAAGCTAATATCAACGGTACGCAAGAAGCCCGTCTTGCTGATGGGGAGTTTGTAATCCCTGCCGATGTAGTGTCGCACCTTGGGAATGGTTCATCTAAAGCTGGTGCAAAGCAGTTATACGCCATGATGGATAGAGTTCGCCAAGCACGGGTAGGTAATAAAAAACAAGGTAAACAGATTAACCCACGCAAATACATGACTGCGTAAAGGATAAATTATGCCAACAACAACCACTACAGTCACAGGACAGCAATCGATCCCAACCGAGTTAATGCCGTTCTTTACAGGTGTAGGCACTAAAGGCACACCTGGTTATTCTCCTGGTCTACTACCTAAAGCACAAGAGATATTTTCTAGGGACTATCCGACTGCTTACGGAACTGATTTAATAAATGCTGGTTTATCAGGGGCAGGGCGTGTTGCTGGCTTAGTACCTACTCAAAAACAAGTTGGTACAGAACTTGCAGGTATGACCACCCCAGGGCAGTTTCAAACTGGATATGGTTCAGCACAATTAGGTCTAGGGGCTTTAGGGTCTATGATAAGCCCCGAAATGACTCAAATGTATATGTCTCCTTATATGCAAAACGTGCTTGATGTTAATAAAGCCGAGGCTATGCGTGACGCACAAAAAGGATTAATGAGCCAAAATCTAGCCGCAGCCCGCCAAGGTACTTATGGCGGTGCTCGTAATGCCCTTATGCAGTCTGAAGCAGATCGTAATTTACAAACTAAACTCGGTCAGATTCAAGCTCAAGGTATGCAGTCTGCATTTGATGCAGCGCAAAAAGCTCAATTAGGTTCTGCTACAGCTTATGGTCAGTTAGGAGATGTACTGACTAAATCAGGTATATCCCAGCAAGGTGCAGATATTGATCGTCTTAAAACTTTAGGGGCTTATGGAGACTTAGAAAGAGGCGTTAATCAACAAAATATTGACGCTAGATACCAAGACTTTCTTAAACGAATTGGCTTTGAACAAGAACAACTTGGTAATATGGCTGACGTCCTTCGTGGTGTACCAATTGCTAAAACGGGTGAGTCTTCTTCTACTACGACCCCTCCACCTAGTTTTGCAAGTCAATTAGCAGGTATGGGTTTGTCAGGGTTGAGTCTGTTTAATCTGTTTAAGTAAGAGGCAATTATGAGTTTATCCCAAGCTATTAGAGAAAAAATAAGCGATAGCAAAGATTTAGATTCGCTAGCTCGTTTGCCACAAGCTTTAATTATTCAGATGGGGCAAAGGGAAGAACTTACGCCTGAAGAAGTTACCTTAATTATTGGTAAAAAAGGGCAGCAAATTGAAGACGCAGCGCAACGCAGAGCGTTAGCACAAGTTAGTCAGCAACCCATGCCAAGCGTCATGGAACAGAAGATGATGCAGATTGCTCAAGCTGAGAACCCAGCCCCAGAGCCACAAATGCAACCCCAAATGATGGCTCAAGCACCTATGCCTCAGTTACCAGAAGATGTCGGTATTGCCCAGAATCCAACCCCTCCTATGCAGATGGCTGGTGGGGGCATCATTGCGTTTAGTGGTGAAGATGGTAGCTATGTTGAAGAAGACGATGACGACGAGACTGATGCTCTAATCTTTGGTTTGTTGCAAAAGATGCGGTCTAGTTCAGGTCGGGCTACTCCAAGCGTTGGTATTGCTAGTGGGTATGAAGATAGAGAAGAGCGCTCAGGTGATATGGTAGACCGTCTAAGAGCGCAGATCATGGCTAAAGAAAGTGGTGGACGACGCTATGATAAAGAAGGTAATTTATTGACCTCATCCAAAGGTGCTAAAGGTGAAATGCAAGTTATGCCCTACACTTCTAGAGATCCAGGTTTTGGTATTAGACCAGCCAGAGATGGCAGCCCTGAGGAACTTCGGCGCGTAGGCGATGAGTATGCAGCAGCTATGTATAACCGTTATGGCGACCCTAAACTGGCTATGATTGCCTATAACATGGGACCTGGCGCTACGGACAAATGGCTAGCTTCGGGTGCTGATGTACGCAGATTACCTAAAGAAACCCAAGGATATATCCGTGGTGTAAGTCTCGCCGAAGGTGGAGAAGTTAAACATTTTCAAGACGGCGGCACTATGGGGGGCTTTAGTGATGAGAATTATTCTATGGATGCTTTGCGTATCCAAGAGGCTGAAGCTGCTAAAAAACGTAAAGAATACGAAGATAAATATAACTTTTTAAAAGAGTCTGCACCAAATGTAGCAGCGGGAATGAAACCACCTGTAGTAGCAGACACAGCAAATAAAGCACCCGTTTCTGTTAAACCACCTAAAAGTTCTGATAAAAAAATAGATGAAGAGGGTGTTCAAAATCTAATCGCTGCTAAAAAAGAAGAACTGACTCCAGAGCAAGAGCTGTTTAACGAAATTCGTGCTGATGTGAGGGCAAGAAAAGCAGCTTTAGCAGAAGATAGAAAAATGGATAAGTGGCGGGCTGGTTTAATAGCTGGCGCCAAAATGATGCAGAATACATCACCTTATTTCTTAACAGGACTTGGTAGCGGGGCTGAAGCAGGAGCACAATCGCTTTCTGAATCTAAAAAACTTCGTGCCGCAGAAGAAGCTGGTATTGCTACTGGAATGGGTAGCCTGTATAAAAATCAAATAATCTCAAAATTAAAAGATGCACAACTAGCGGACACTAAAGCATATAGAGATGAAAAACTAAACGCTGAACGGACTAAAGCTGTAGAAGCCGCAGTAGATAGAGCGCTTAAACTACAGGCAAATGCTCAACAACAGAACTTACTTAATGCTTACGAAATGCAATTTAGTAGAGGTACTCTAGACAAATCTAAGATACCTGAGTTAGAAAGACTAAGGACTTGGCGGGCAAACCTTGAAGCAGGTATTAGAAATAGGATGATGGCACCTGGTGGTGGTGGCAGTGGAGGGTATACACCAACTCAGACACAAGCTGCGGCTCTTGACAAGTATTCATAGCCATGGCTGATTTACAACAGCTATATAGCGCCCTAGAAAAAGCGGATGCTGCTGGTGATGTTGCATCTGCTAAACAATTAGCTGACTGGATACGGGCTGAACAAAGCGGATTTAGTCCAGCTGCACCAGAAAAACTTGAATTACCTCCTGTAGAGCCAGCAACTGGTTTCAGTTCTTTCATACCCGCCGTTAAACGTGGCGCATTGGGTCTCCAATCGCTTGTGGCAGACGTAGCTCCAGCAATGGCTGGGCGTGTAGCAGAGCGTCTAAATGTACCTGGTGCAAAGGAATATGCTGACCGTCAAATGCGTGAGGCTCAAGAAGCGCAAGAAGATATACAACGACGCTTTCCCTCAGCTGTAGCAAGTTATAAAGATATTAAGGGTGGTGGCGACTTATTAACATATGTAGTTGAGTCAGTCGGAGAGTTGCTTCCTTCAATGATTCCTTCTGTATTGACGGGTGGCGCAGCGGGTATTGCTGGGCGTGGTGCAGCCATTGCAGCTAGGGAGGCGGCTGAAAAAGCTTCGTTGGAGACCGCTAAGAAGAGCCTGCTCACGTATAGTGGGTCTAAGCTTTCCCAACAGGAATTAGTTAATTTAGCCACAGCAGACGCTATCAAAGCGGGCCAGGCTGCAGCACAGAGAGCGGTGCTCAAGTATCAAGCTGCTGGTGCAGTGGGTGGTTCGGCTATGCAGAACGTGCCTGAGGTTTACCAAAATATTGCTGAAGAAACAGGTAAGGAAGACCTTGGCGCTGCGCTTCTGTTTGGTGGATTTAACTCCGTACTGGATGCCATTACGCCTATAACCCTATTGCGCAAAGCCAAAGGTGTTGGTCTTACCGAGAAAGAACTTATTGGCGCATGGTACAAGCGGGCGGGCAAAGGGGTGTTAACTGGGTTTGCCACAGAAGGCGCAACGGAAGCAGTCCAAGAAATGTCGTCAGCTGCAGCTGAAAAGTTTGTTGATGAGAATAAACAGTTCTTTACTGAGCAGAATTTTGAGCGGTTTATTAACGCTGGACTCAAGGGTGGTATTGGTGGTGGCGCAATTAGCGGTGTGGCAAATATACCATTTGGTAGAAAAGAAGAACCACCAGCACCTTCTATTCCTGAAACCCCTGAAGCCGTTACCCCTGCCATGCCTGGCGCAGAGCCTACTAAACAAGGTGCGCTTTCAGATGCTGACATAGAAAAGTTTTTAAACCCTGAGGCAAAAGAAGAAGTAAAAGCAGAGGTCAAAGAAACCAAAAAAGTAGAGGGCGATGAAGATGTTTTTGATATGCCTACTACTTCAGAAAAAATTGCATCGTTAAAAGCAGATAACGACAGAATTAAGAATAAACTAGATACAGGGCAGTACAAGAACGCCCCAGCAGTTGCCGCTGCAAATGCAAAGATTGCTAGACAAAAAGCACAAATAGAAACACTTGAGGCTGAAATAGCCAAAGGAGGTAAAAATGTTACTGACGGAACTGACACTACAGGAGGTGGAGTTAGCGCTGAAATACTTAGCGGATCCAAACCAAGTGGAACCCCCACAAAAACTGCAGCATCTGAGCGATCTGGAGTGGCTGACGTTGGAGGTGCTACAGAGCAGGCTGCAGCTGGAGATGCAAAACAGCAGGGTACATTAGAACAAGCTCCAGTAGAAGAAGCGCCTAAAGAAGAAGCTCCAGTAGAAGAAGCGCCTAAAGAAGAAGCGCCTACTCTAGTAATACCACCTGGAAACAAAGAAGTAGCAACAGAAGTAACTCCAGCAAAAGCTGAATTTAAAGGCGAGTCTGCGTTTACCTCAGGAACAGAAAGACGGTTTATCGAACCTAAGTTAACTGATGCAGATTTGGTAGCAAAAGCTGAAGCTGCAAAAAAACTACAAAAACCAGAATCAAAAGTTGATAAAGAACAACTTGTTAAAACTAAACAGTCTGTTAAAAACGTTAAAGAAGCGGCAGTAGATGTAATTTCTGGTAAAACAGCTGATAAATATAATGCTTTAACCCCAGAAGAAAAGGCTATGGTGGACACCGCCGTAGCAAAATACAAGTCGCTACTGGAGTTTAAAGAAGCTAAGCCCATGAGCAAGCGCAAAGAGGGACCCCCACCAGGTGTCATCTATAAGCCAAAAGAATATAAAGCGTTGCTTAAAAAAGAACAAACTGAAGCTAAAAAAGCCGCTACTAAACCCCCTGTACCTAAGAGACTATCCTTAATAGAGGAGAGGATGGCTGAGCTTAGGGCTATACCGTCTTATGGATCTGTTAATTTAGAGGCTATAGAGGGATTGCGTGGTGGCACTACGATTGGGCTTATGTCCAATCTAATGCACGGCGATTTGCGTGGCGCTTTGCAAGAAATAGCTACTGACACTTCTGGGCAGTTCACTAAATTAGATAAGATCGTAGCTAAACGTTTACTACAATCAGACACCCTACCTACTTTGCTTGTAGTACCAACTAGTGCAATTAACGGCAAGTTAGGACAATATGACGCAGCTACAGATATAGCCTACATTAGTGAAGACGCTATGACTTCACATGTTGTACTGCACGAAACACTACACGGATTTACCCTAGCTATCATCAAAGCGCATAAAGATGGCGTTAAGTTTAATCAAGGCGTTGCTAACCTTGAGAAGCTATACAACCATTTAAAAGAAACTTATCCAGAATTAAAAGATAAGTACGGCATGAAGAACCTTGCAGAGTTTGTATCTGAGGCTATGTCTAATCCTGAATTCCAAGAGCAGTTAAATGCCCTTCCATATGAGCGTGGCAACTTAGTAATTAATGCTTTTGTTGAGTTTGTTAAAGACATTTTGAATTTACTCGGTATTGCTCCAGGTAAAGACTTTACAGCCTTGGCTTACGCATTAGTGTCTACAGAAAGTATCTTGACTGAAGGTCGTAGATTAGAAGCTACAAACCCACCTCCAGCAACGGCAGCCCTTGCACCAGATGCTACTGCTAGACCAGAACCTGAGCCACCCACATACAAAGAAGGAATTACTAATTTAAAAGAGTGGGCAAAGAGTATTCCTAAAGTTCCTGACACACCTGCTGCGTCAATTAAAAAAGCACTTGGGGAAAATGAGCGATATGGCACATTCCAAAACACTGTAAAAGCCCTGCAAAATAACCGTCGTGCTATACAGAACTGGGAAAACCGTCTAGAAAAAGCCAAGAAGATTATGTACTACGGGGAGAACCAAAACAATATGTTTGGTGACATTAGTGCTTCTGCTGGTAGGGCTGAACACTTCTTTAACTTCTATCTTGCTGTGGCTTCTAAAGATTTATATGATGCCATTGGTAAATATGCTGATGCACGGGGTCTGTCAGATCAAGAAGCTCTTTTAGAACTGCAACAAGTATTCGTTGCGCGCCATGAACCAGAGCGCCGTAGAGCTAAATATGTATTAAATGTTCCACTGCCTTTAGAAGCAGCCATGGAGCGTAAGAAAATTATGTCTTTGGTCAGGTCTAATCAAATCAACGAAGAACAAGCTGCGCGACTACGAGCAAGATTAGATGCGTTAGTAGAGAACCCTGCTAATAAACTAAAGCAAGGTGTCAAGGGGTATGGCGCAAATCCAGATGAAGGGTTTTCTTCTCTCCCTCAAGATGAACAATCAGCCTACTATAACGTAGTCAGCGGAATTGATCCTAAAGTATTTAAAATGGCTATAACAGAACTATATGAGCCAAATAAAGCGTTAATTGATCCTATAGAAAAGGCTGTTAAAGTACTCCAAAAAGGAACTAAAGAGTTAGATACAAGGGCTAACTATTGGTCTCAGCCTGTTAATAACGTAGTTGCGTTTTATGGTTACGACCATTATGTGCCGTTTAAAGGTAAGCCTGGAGAAGAGCAAAATAAAATAGATGACGAATTAGAACCTCATGGCAAAGTCAATGGCAGAGAATTACAAGAAGCTCCTTTTGCGTTTGAGGGTCGTTTATCTGATCCTGATAATCCTTTGTTACAGACTTTGGCTGACGGAGTTCGGTCCGCTTTACGTGCTGGGCGTGGTGGCACTATGTATGGGGCTGATGGTAAACCTCTATTAGATAGTAAGGGTGAGCCTACGCAGTTTGGTACAACCCACGCAATAGTAAATGCTATTAAACAAGGTTTGATTGAAGGCAAGCCTGTAGCAACCATAAGTTTTGCACAACGGTATGATGCTGCACTTCTAGAAAAGCTAAAGCAAAAGGGTGAAAACAACTTCTTCCACTACAAACCAGATGGCAGTATTGAGATATGGTCAATTGAAGATAAGGTTTTAAGAGAAGCAATACGTCGTACTTATCAGCAAAACAATCCTTTGGTGGACACATTCTCTAGAATCACCAGCTGGATCGGTCAAGGACATACCCGCTACAACCCTGCTTTTGCCCCTAAGAACTTCGTTGCTGATACTTTGGCTAACGCTGGAATTATTGGTGCTGAACTAGGTGTAGGCAAGTTTGGGGGAGTGGTAGGAGAGGTAGCTAAAAACGGTTTAGGCAAAGCCTTTACGTTCTCACGATTGTATGGCGCTAAGAACTTTGCAGAGATAGAGCGTTTAGCCAAGACTGATGACTACATCAAAGACATGTATGAGTATGTAAAAGGTGGTGGAAAAGTATCTTACGTATCAGGTATTGGAGCGCAAAGCCAATTCCAAAGAATGCAAGAAACACTCGGAAGATCCAAGATAGCCTCTACTAAAGAACAGATTGACTCAGTTATTGACACCTTTTGGTCTGAGCCTTTTGAATTAGCAAGCCGTGTAGCTGCTTACAGAGTGACCAAAGCAGATTACATGAACAACCAAAAAATGAGCGAGGCAGAAGCTAAGACAAAGGCTATCTCGTACGTCAAAAACTTAGCTAACTTTGAACAGACAGGTGATTACGGTAAAGCGTTGGGCGCATTCTTCGTGTTCTTCCGTGCGTCAGCAACAGGAGCAGTTAGAGCTATTGATGCTTTAGCGCCGATATTTGTAGACCCAAATACAGAATTCTTGAGATTGCCCGCATCGGTACAAGCGGACCCAGAAGCTAAGAGAACCTTCTTTGAAAATCATTACAAACAACGCCGTACCGCCCAAGCTATGCTAGCTGCAATTGCTGGTACTGGGGTAATGGTTTATTACATGGCGCTAATGATGTCCGACGATGATGATGAAGGCAGAAATAGAACCGCTATTGATGATATGGATAGATGGACTAGATTTGCACGATTCCCAATCCCAGGTACAGATAAGATTATTCAGATTCCTTGGGGCTTTGGACTGGGTGCTTTTGCTGCAGCTGGGGCACAGATTGCTTCGTTACTAGTCGGTAATAGTTCTTTTGGACAGGTCTTTAACAATATTAAAGATGTCGGCATGGATTCATTCTTGCCCCTACCTACGTCAAAAATTAACATGTTTGAGAACCCAGCAGCTTGGGCTATGGACTCAATCACTCCTTCGATTGCTAGACCGTTCTTTGAATATGCGATGAACTTAGATGGATTAGGTAGAGAGATTTATAACAACCGTCAGTCTCGTGTAGGAGATGCCTATACAGGCGGGGACAACATCCCTGAGCTATACAAAGATGCCGCTAGAATGCTTGCAAACATTACAAATGGGGGCATAGATGTAAGCCCTAACACCATGTATTTCTTTGCGAACAACTATTTAGATGGTCTGTCTAGAATCATTCATAACAGCTATGGTATTGGTATGACAGTAGCAGGTCAAAAGGCATTTAATCCTAAGACTGACACCATGGTTCTTGATAGTTTCTTTGGCGCACCGTCTAACGTAGATGCTAGAGAGTTCTCTAAAGTCGAGAACCAGATTAAAGAGAAAGAGCGTAAGCTAAATATGTTCAAGAGTGACCCAATTCGCTATGCTGAATATGTAGCTGCTAATCCATTTGATGAAAATATTGTAGATATATACAACCAGAGTGTTGGAGCAGGTTTAAATAAATTACGGGAACAGTCAAACATGTATCGTAAGATGCCTGACCTTAGTCCAAAAGAGCGTAAAGAGTTAGTCGATATAATTAAAGCCCAAGAGAATTTATATAAGAGGCATTTAATTAGTGTGTTTGAAGCCTACAATATTAAGCCCTAACCAACTCTCCAAACACGCACACCCATAATACCGTCTTTCATAGCAGCAAAGGCTTTGACTCTTAGGTTATGTTTTTTAGAGGCTTCAACGGCTGAGTAGATAGCCTCGGCAGATTTTAGAGTGGGGATAAAAAAGCTATCCCCGACCTCCATGCCGTCAAACGGAAACAACCAGATTGGCTCATTGAACAGATTGTTGCTCATCAGCTACAGGTATAAGTGGTACAGATTTAAAGAAATAGCAGTTGACGTTAACGCTATCTGGCGCACCCTTCCAACCAGACGCTAAACGTTTTTTGTCTTTCTTGTCCAAAACACCTTTCTTCTTCATAACATGCAGGAAATTCTCTTCGCTATACCCATGCTCAGCCAACCATTTGGTCATGGTCATTGTAGACACATAGGACATTCCCTCATCCAAGTCAACACGCACCGCTAGTTTCCTATGGGGGGAGGGGGTAGATATAACCTTATCATTAACAATTGCTAGCGTAGCGCCTATGTGGTCTAAGAAAAACTCTCCTAATACACTTTCAAAGTCAGTCTCGTTAATTGCGCTACCGCCGTCTTTCTTAGCAAGCATCAAGCTAACCATGACTTCATATATTCTTTCTAAGTCATAGTCAATTAAACCAGCAGATTTAGCAATCTCACCGCCTGTCATGCACACAGAGATTAAATCTTCGTAGTATCTGTTAACTGCATCATTACCAAAATCTTGTTTAAAGCGTTTAACCCAAGCGTCCATCTGTTTTAGTATTTTATCTTCACCCCACAGAATCATTTCATGGGCATATATCGGACCAGCATGTCCATAGTTTTTACGAAACTCGTCAAATATTTCTTTGCCTTTCTCAGGATGGTCTTTGAGTATTTGTGGTTTGTGTACAAACAACTCCACCATACGAGCCGTCTCACCATAGGGGGTGGACTTCTTTTTCTTAACAATACCAATCAGGGCATGGTTAGTTGTATAAAAACCAATGGTAGAAGAAGTTACGTCTTGAGAACGCTCAGACATACTTGTACCTGATAACCGTAGCTTAGCTTCACCTTGAGCAATACGGTGAATAAACTTACCCACTGCGGTAGGGTCCTTGTCACCCGCTTCGTCAATACCAACTAAGATATTCTTAGATGTCATAATCCTAGAGTGCGCTGCGTTGTCTGTCGTTTCAAACACACTTAGCTTTTTAGGGTTTCCCCAAACGCTTAGCGCCGCATATAGCGAACCAGTCTTAGCTGAGCCAGACTCCCCCTCATAGGATAGCGAGACTCCATCGGTAGAAGCAAACTGCATTAGCGGTGCGCCAAACCCAGTCAAAGCACCGAAGGCATGCATCTCCAACCCTGGGACATCGCTTAATTGTTGTGCTGCCCATTTCCATTTCTCAAAGTCACCTTTCTTAACCAGCGCTTTTGTTACGTTAGCAGCATTAGGAGAAGTGGGAGCATCTCTGCCATCTGGTCCTGTTTCTTCTGTAACCTCAAGGTTGCCGATAACGAACGTCTCATTGTCATCATGCCACCCCATCTGGTTGCGCATAATTTCAGCTGAGCCAGAATTCTGGAAATATCTTCCCCATTTCATAACATACTCCGATACTTGTTTGGCGTAGCTTTGGTTAAAAAATACACCGTTACCTGTCAATATTTTTTTACATTCTTCAGCGGCATATACTGTTTTCATAGAAATCATAAACTCACGGATGCCGTCATTTGGCAGGTGCAAACGCATCATAAGGCACTCACCATCGTTAGGGCTGTAGATACGGCGGTAGGCATAGAAGTCATGCTCAGATAGCAATATGGCATCTACATCGTGATACTTCTTAGTCTCTTTATTAAACTTAGGGGGTGGTTGGAAGTAGATACCCCCATTTATCCCACGGACAAACGGCGCTAAGTAGTCTGGGAACTCTGGAACTTTTTTGGAATTCGTAGTCTTCCGAACTGGGTCCGCCTGATCTGACGGGCTTTCTGGGGTGGGTTCGTCTTGTTCTGGTTCTGGCTCGTCTCCTTCTGTTCTGGCTGTATTAAGGACTCTGGCGAGCTTGATTGGGTTTCCGAGTTTACGGTTGGGGCATCCGTCACAGATGCCTGGGTTGCGCGCATCAAAAGTAGCGCAGGTATGCGGACCGCTTTTTTCGACACTTAGTATGGTCTCCAATTTTTTGTTTACTGTATCAGGATCGTAGCCCACATAGTCTTTAGATACTAGGTGTACCATCTCCTCCTTGTTTTCGCAGTGCGCTGCGATGGTCATAACGCTATGCCATATGGGTTCTTCTAAATGTTCAGCGTTCTCAAACGCATATTGAATCTGCGCACAACCTTTACCCTCGGCAGTTAACTCTAGAATCCTAGGAAAGCTATTGACAAAGTTGTCTAGCTTACGCATTTTCTTGGTTTCTTCGTCCAGACCCTTTGGTATAAGACTTAATACATTGTTGGTCGGGACTTCTATGGGTCCTAGAAAATCCTTAAAAGCCTCGAAATCATACTGGTGGAACTCAGTATCTATAAACCTAGCTTGTGATGGTGGGTTAGTTTTATAGTTCAGGGAGTCAGGCACACGCATAATCCGTGCCGCCTCTGCCATTACCGCTGGGTCTGCCAGCAGTCTTTCTAATACATAATCTTTGAACTTAAGCGCATAGGGCATGTACTGATTAATAGGTACTTCTTCGGTCAACAACCAATACGCATGTATACCCGTGCCTGAGTCAATGCGCACAGGTGGGGGTAGTTCGCTTTCTGTTAGAAATTTATCCAGCGCTTCAAGCGCATCTTCCTTAGTAGCATAACCTTTACCACTCTCAGCCTTATCTTCACCAACATCCAAATCAATAAAGAACGAACGAAAGTAGAGGCAATCATCCTTCTTACGACTGTAACCCTCGAACGTACCCAACGCAACATAAGTGTTCCAACCTTTCTTTTTAAATACTTCAACTTGTTTTAATAAATCATCAATATTCTCGGCAAACTTATTTGTAACTTTGCCCTTGCCAGCCTCACCTTGCTCTATCCCAGTAGCGCAATAAACGCCCTGCGTAGCCAATGCTTTCTCATAAAATTGTTTTAACATATATGGCACAGTCTAAAAAGCCGAGTTTCCTCGGCTCGGTTATTGGGTGGGGATATACCCCGCTTAGTCTTCTCTAATCATGTCTTCAATATAGTTCTTTGCTTCTACTAAATTTCTAGCTGGTAACAATCCAGCTTTTATATCTTTCTCTACTAAACTCATAAAAGCATCAACTAGTTGTATACGCTTTGGTCGTATAGGACCGCCACGAAACCAAGTGTGTA
>Ga0209770_10001286_pt1 | contig 13113 bp, 19 predicted proteins | sample LauGreSu1BDMLBDD_2_FD_187572 | JGI IMG/M metagenome (GOLD analysis project Ga0209770, IMG submission 187572) | Freshwater lake microbial communities from Lake Michigan, USA - Su13.BD.MLB.DD (SPAdes) (version 2) | ecosystem: Environmental > Aquatic > Freshwater > Lake | place: Lake Michigan, USA...
GTGATTGTGAACGAACTACTGGTCACTCAGTGGTGTCTATATGGCTCTGTACTGCGCTGTACTACCTGATGATGTCAGTATACCTGATTAACATTACACAGGGCTTGTAGAGGCTTATAGAGGCCACTGGTGAGCGTTTAGCTGCAACGCTCTACTGCTATAGGCTATCGCTACAGATAAATCCATATATACTGATCCCCTGATATGCATTCGTATCACTGTACTTACCTGCTAACAGTTAGTAATACCATGCTCCCCGTTATACTAATACTTATCCCCCAGTACTCCCAGCACTAACAGTTAATAACAGTAATGACTGGGTAATACTATAACACAGCACTGCCTATTGTTATTAGGTGGGCGTCCTTGATCGCAAGAGGGGGGCACTGGGGGTGATTACGAGACCCCCAGGCGATATAAGGCTTGAGAAATTTATGTTAAAAATTTAAGACCCCCAGTAACCAGTAGTAACCAGTGTTAATCAGTCTCACCCTTGTACCACGGTGCTGACAGTCGTATTTCAGAGAACCCCAGTTGTTCACTAGCAGCCACTGTAGGGCTTGGGGGTAACTCGGTATAGACTGGTGTTGTTGTATTAACGGGTGGCTCTTCTAGGGCCTTGTAGGCGTCTATGGCAGCGTCTACGGTATTAGTAGTACGCTCCCATATTACCCGTGACTCTATCCAAACAAGTAGAGCCAGTAGTAGGTGATCAAACCACCCAATGTACCGCCGATAGTAACGGTACAAAGTGCGGAACTCATTTAACTTAAGTTCTTGTTCCACATCGCATCTGAAACATTGGGGAGGTGATGGTAGAGTAATTGCTGTACCTGTTTAGCAATAACGGCATGTTCCTTTTGTGTGCCATTACTGGTCCTGAGGTCACAATAGTGAAGCCATGACCTAACGGTACCGTTCATGTACAGGCGTGTTGGTGTAGCAAGTGGTAGTACTTCTCTAGCACACTCCTTAGCTACCCCAGCTGCTATCATGTCTTTATAAATCTTATAGGCATCACCGTACAACATACCAATACGGTAGTTAAAGAAATTCTTAGTATCGATATCTAGGTCATCAATACTGTTCTGTCTGTTTTTTGTATCTTGTCTACGTAGATGAGGGAGTTCTGCTGGGATAGGTACCTCTGCATACCGTTGACTAAATTCCTGGAAACTAAAGGACCTATGACGTAGGATCTGTGCTGCTATACTCCTAGTGGTTTCAATCTCTACACACATGTTAACCATTTCAAATGGTGACCAGTGGTGATGGTCAATAAGATACTTAATTAGTTTAGCACTGGTCTCAGTGTTCTGTTGATTGGATGGGTTAGACACCCTAGCCATGTAGCTAATGAGGTTCTCTGCTTCTGGTGTAATGTGAACTAGAGATACTTGGTGGGTCATTAGTTAGTGGTGGTAAATGGAGAGTTAATAACAGTAGTAACGGTAATAAGAACCTCGCTTCGCTCGGTTACTTATACAGTATTCACAGTATTAACTTAGTAATAGTGTGGGTTAGTGGATGTTTGTGTCTTTTGGTTATACAGTACTTACAGTAATAACCGCCTACGGCGTGTTATACAGTAAAGAAGATATAACCCCCTCTAGAATGACTTATGTTAACTTCCCCAAGGTTAACTGTCTAGAGAGTAATAGTAACTGGTGGAGATAAAGAGGAAGATGTGTCTTATTAAAGACATGTCTTCCTCCCTTCGGCAGGAGTGATCCACCCTTCACTTCTGCCTATACGGGTGGGATCTCAAGATCCATTGTACTGTAAGGGGTTTATTAACTAACCCAAGTTGGTATAGTTTTGTTCGTCTTCTTACCTCTTGCTTGTCTACGTTGTTCTAAATTAAACCCCAACACTAAGTGATTAGTAGCTGCTTGTGGGTCATCAATAAATGTTTCTAGTATGTCTTGCCAATCCTCTTGTTTACGTTGTTTAACTGCTTCGTATGCACTGATACCCATAGCATCAGTAAAATACTTCACTCCTTGTGCTAGACTATCAAGGCGGTCGTCATGTTTAACTGCACCTTTCTCACGACACATACGGGACATTTGGTAGAACAGCATATACAGGAGTCGTTCCTCTGGTGCTGCGTCTTTATTGGAGTTATAGTCCCATTCCACCACCGACCTATCAATTACCAAACGGTGTTGATTCATAACTGGTTCAAGAGCATCAATAATACGATCCTCTTTACGTACATTGGCACGTACTTCTTCTACGTCTATTGCTTGTTTGGTTTGTTGGAGGTGCTTCTTAAACAGTTCTGCGACGATACCGTCACCGAAGTTTGTTTCGATAAGGAGTTTAGTAACATTGTACCGCTTACACCCACGAAGGATGTCAAGAAGTGTATTGTCGCTATAACCGTCGCGATACGCTCGTATTTCGTGAACGTAGAGAAAGCCATTCTTTTGTGAGATATAGGTTGCTGCTGTTTCGTCACTACCACGACCACTGGGGTCTACCGAACATATTGTTTCACTGTAGTTACTCCAATCTCCCTGGAGTTGCATCGGGGAGTAGAAGTAATCACCCGGTAGGCCAACCGTAGGCAGATCCTTGAGCACATTACGAGGGTCACTGCACCACACAACAGCATCCGGCGCTTGAGTCGGGTTAACAGAGGTAATGACAAGATCACTGAATTTAAGTGGGAACTTTTCTGCATCACTAAGTGCCGTGTCTAATTGAAATTGTAACATGAAGTTACTACGACCCATAGCAGCTTCACGTTCTACAAGATCTTCATCAGTGAAGCGATCTGGATCTGTGGGTGTCCATTCATCTACACCCATCTCGATGTCTTCAACGATCTGTGGTGCTAGCAGGTTTTCGTATTGACTGAGCTTGTCCTTACGTGGGTAGCGTGCTGGCCAAATAAATGGACGATAGTTACGTTCTGCTAGGCGACGGTAAATAGTAAAGGTAGTCTGAGGGGTGCCAAGGTACATAATGCGTGAATCCTTCTTTGGTGTAAGGATGGACTCCGCTTCTGTACAAAGCTGCAAGAGTTTCTCTCGCATCATTTCTGTAAGACTATTGGACGGCACTTCAACGTCATCAAGAATCATCAAGTCTGCACGTGAACCAGTCAACTGACCAGTCACGCCTACGCTTTTAACTGATGGTGCTTGGTGAGGAGCACAGTTAATATCAAAACTAATGCGAGACCACCGAGCTGTGTCTGATTTAGGTTGCATGTGTCGCAACCAAGGTGTTTCAATAATTAATTTTTGACAAAAGATGCTAAAGTTATCTGCACGCTCTTTGCTGGCACTAATGACCATAACCTTTTTATCATTGTCATTAAATAAGGTCCAAAGAACGAAAGCAGCTGTAATCCACGACTTCCCGACTCCACGAAATGCTTGCACCATCAGTCGTTTTGGACCGTACTGTAGGTAATCAGCAATTGCGTACTGAGCACGTGTTGGTGATGGTAGGTCAAGTTGTGCCCAAATTGCTTGGAGAAATAATTTAAAATCGCTCTGCAATAAACTGAGAGAGTCTTGTTGCGATTGTAAGGAGTTCTTCTGGTGTGGCATTAGATTTAATAGTATTAGCTTTGTATGAAATGACCCAGACGTTTCCCTTGACATACCCTTTCGTAGAGTCAATTCTGTCAAGCGTTGGCGAGTTAGGATGGACGCTATTTCTTCCTTTTATTAGTTGTATTCCTAGCAATGGACATGTATTTGGAATCTTAATATCTTCTATTGTAATGTTGTGCTCGAACCCTTTTTTTCTGGCTCGGCTTTTGCTTCTGTTGAGCATTGCTTGCTCCGTTGAAGTATTTTCTTTTTGATAGCGACGTTGATAAGCTCTGTGTTTTTCGGACCTGACTTTTAATTTTGTGCATTCAATGCAATGAGCAGTGCGGCCAGTCCCTTTTTTATAAAACTCACTTAATGGCTTCTCTACGCCGCAGGAACGGCATCGTTTAAGTTGCATGGAAAAACTACTAGGGTGGGGAGAGAGGCACCTTGTAGGGGCTTCTAGGCACCTCTCATGGGGCATTAATCAGCTAGCTTAGTACGAACGCCACCAAAGATGTTGGTGATACGTTCAATTTCACCAATACGCATGTTGTTAGCACGTAGCTGTTGTTGGGGATCCTTAGGTCTAATACGCATCTCTGGATCATACGGTATATTCATCATTAGTTTACCGTAATTAAGAGCAGCATTCTTAGATGGAGTAAACCCACGACTAGCCATTGCACTAGTTACTGGATCCTTACCAATAGCATATGCAATCTTAATTTTACGAATCAGTTCTAGTAGTGGATTAGATTCTTGTTCCTTTTTCTCCATATATTAAATTCCCTGTATTAGTGAATTAGAAGGGAAACTCATACCAGGTTGAATACGCAATACATCAGGTGCTGTGTTTTGCATAGCCCTAATTTGCATACTAGCACTAGCTGGTTTAGTTCTGGTAGGTTTAGCAGCAGACACAGCTGGTGTGGTACGTGCAGGTTTAACAGCAGGTTTTGGTTTAGCTGCTGGCTTAACAGAAACAATTACAGGCTTGGGTGGCTTTACTGGCTCCCTGTTAGCAATAGCAGCAGCCTTGCGCCCTAATGATTGACTAGGTGTTAAAACAACTTTAGCTTGGGGAGTTTGGTATGTAGTTACCGTTGGACCTTTTGGCGTTGGCGGCCTAACTTGTGTTACAGGTGCTTCAGTTGTTGGTTTAGTAGCAAATGTAGAGACACCACGTTTTTCACTACCTGCAGTAGCTAATGCCTCAGCAGTTGGCATACCACCTGACTTGAGGTAGTCGTACATACCAACTTCATTATACCCTTGCTCTGCTAAATCTTGGAATGTTCTATTGAGTGATTCCAATGACTGATTAGATACATACTGCGTATCAGGATTACTACCAAGCAAAGCAGACATATAAGGGTTAAGTGGGTATGCAGTACCAGACCTAGCTGGCATCCCTTCTGCCTCTAATGCTGCCTCATAAAGACCTGCAATTTTTGTATTAGCAACGCCAAGGTCTAATTTGTTTTGAGGAGTAAGGGGCCTATCTGGGTTCTCTGCAGATCTACCTTGCATTTGGTTAATAACAGCAGATTCAGTACCAGCCGCTCTGTTACTAGCCGGTGCTCCACGTGCTGATGTATCATAGTGACCAGCATTAATACCCATACCAAGAGATGCTGCCATAGCCCGATTTTCTTCTTGGCCTGCTCTCCATCCCCTGCGCTCAAGTGCTGCTAAACGTTCTGCTGTACCTTCACCAGCTCTTGCATCAATAAGTTCTTTCATGCCAGGAGACATTGCATCTCTAATGCTCCTACCATTGATACTACCATTAGCATTAAAGATCGGTGCAGTTACACCAAGAGCTTCCATTGCTTGTTTTTTAGGAATACCAGATTTAATAAGAGATTGCATTGCATCCTGCAATTGAGCAGGCGTCTCATATTCAGGTGGAATCAACCCAAATCTCTGGTACTCTTGGAATACGTTTTGTTTACCTTGTGGATCTTCAGTAGTGTAGACACCAGCCTTTTGTAATTCTAGTAATTTACGGTGTTGTACTCTACTAGCTGGCATTTCTCGTAGAGCCATTACTTAGCTCCCAACTACAGCCGACTCACCACGCATACGACGCTTACGTTCCTCTTCAGCTTTAGCCATCATCCGTTCCTTACCAGAACCTGGACGTTGACGTGGTTTCTCATCACGTTTAGCCTTTGGAGGATTTGGTTTATTATCGGAGTCCATATAGGTACCAGATGTTTTTGCTTTGCTATAGTCCTTAGACTTTTGAGCTTTGATACCCATGTCAACATCAGTAAGGAAGTTCTCAGGACGACCTTTAGCACGTGTACCAATAGGATTCTTTTTAATATCTTCCGAGGTTACTTTCTCGCCCTTTTGACGACGTTGAGATGCTTCGATCATTTCTTTGATCTCTTCACGCATCTCTTTAAGTGTTTTCTTTTTATCCATGATTAATTAATGTGTGATAGAATAAGTGTTTCCCTATTGGTGATACCAAATGTATCTCTCATCCATTGCAGCCAATTTCTACTGCCTTTAGCCTGATTACACTTCCTACAACTGGGTACAAGGTTGGATGTAAGATCTTCTCCCCCATAGCATTTGGGGCGAACGTGATCAAGTGTAAGTTCATGTAATTCATAAGTTTCTCCGCAATAAACACATTGACAATTGAAGTATTCCTTAATTGCACGACGGTGTAGCCTTTTCGCTTCAGAGCTTGTCATCGTTATTAGGTTATGCAGATAGTGATCAGGGCTAGGCAGTAATGGCGTCATGATGCGTATTTTTTACCCATACGTGGACGCTTACGATTACTAGATGGCTTCTCTAGTTTACCTTCTGTGGAACTTGTATGAGAAGCATCCATTCCATCACCATTACCATAGGTACCAAGCTCGCGATTAAGCTTGTTAGCTTTAGTGCGGATCTTCATACCTTCAGTCGTCTTATTATATTTGGCTTGTTGCTTAAGACGACGTTTACGTGCTTCAGGATTTTGCTTGTAGTAATTAGATGTACGACTTGCCATACAACCTCTTCTGGATGAGTTCAGGGTCTACCTTAGGCATGACAGTAGCAAGTTTATCAAGAGGGTTACCTTCAAACTGTACACCTGTAATATCATTAGTCTTTAGCCACTCTATCGCGGCCTTAATATCAGCTGTAGAGGCTTCACCAGAACGGATGCGATTAGCAAGTTCCGTAGTGACCATATCGTGCAATTCCGAAAATTGGTCCTCCGTTGCCTTTTTGAATTTCCCCATTTAATTATTCCGTAAAGCTATCTGATCCAGCTTCGACTCAATTCTGATCATGTGATCCTCCATCTTTTGTAAGGCAACAGCTAGTTCCTGCCTGGGTACATACTTCTCAGCAAGGCGGAGTTCAATGTCATCAATACGCTTGTCGATGTTATCCATACGTGTTGCTGACCGTCCACTGACACCAATTACTCCTCCGCCAATGCCAAGAACAAGAGTGATAGCTCCTGTTACAAAGGCTTCAATCATTTTGCTCCATCAACCGAATTAGTTTCTGTGCATAGATAGGATCAGTAGCGTAACCTTCACGCTTTAGTAGGTATGCACAGTCTTCCCGAGTAGTGGCTCGATTGACACCTTTATAGCCTTTGTAGTCTTTGTACCACTGGTTGACAAGGTGTTCTACGCAGTCGTATGGCGTAGCAAAGTCTTTGAATGACGCACGGATGGTAACAGGACCATTGCCATAATCTTCCCAGGTCGTCTTTACAGTACCAGGCGTACCTTTGATACCAAAGTAGTTATTCTTGCCACTTAGTGCTGTACCAAATGCAGACTCAAGTGCCCATTGTGCAGCGACAACCTCAGGGAACTTAGCACCTGCAGCCTTAGCAGCAGCTTCAATACCATCCCAGGTATTAGTAAATTGTTGGGGTTGGGTGGGTGCTGGTGTACGCCAGATCTTTACCCACTCTGCATCATCAGATAAACCATTAGCCCCGAGCAAACGGTCAAGGGCTTCAATGGCTTTAACTTGATGAGGTAACCCCTTGTAGTTACGGATAACGTCAAGGAGTTTGATACTCATTTCAGGGTATCCTTAATACGTTGGATTTGGTCATCCTCTTTACGCAGTGGCTTCAGAGCATTGATACCACTAAGGATGAGTTGTGCAATACTGTTATCCTTCAGTTTAGAAGCACCAATAACTTCAGAACCAAGGAACAGCGCAAAGAAGACAAGTGCCTCATACGACACTTTAAGGCCAAAGATAGTAAGCATGATTAACTCCAAGGAAGACCAGCAGCTTTAGTAGGGTTACGTTGTTCATCCAGTTGTGCTTGAAGAGCAGCTTCGATTTCAGTGACTTTCTCATCACCAAGCTTTTCTTTGAGCCAGTTAGTGACAATTTCGAGGGTCAGATCAGCAAACGGAATCAATTCACCTTCAGGACGCTCAAGACCAATAGAACCATAGGCACCAGCCGAATAAGTGTCGTCTTTAGCGTCAACGGTGTAATGGGCGGTGTAAACATAGCCATCGCTGGTTTCACGTTCCAGTTGAGCGATGTTCCAGGTGAAAGTAGTGGTAGACATGAGTAAAAATAGATAAAAGAAAAGAGCCCACCGGAAGGGGTAGGCTCATGTGGAAATGGGAGTAGTGAGTAGGACTACTAGCCTCAGATTGCAGCAATAGTCGTTGAGTTAACAGAAATATTGCCTACCACAAGACCATTGACACTTGTAGTAGCTGTAATAGCAGACATGGAAGTTGGGGGAGTGCCGGTAAGATCTGCGCGAAGCCGTATAAGTGCTGTTGCATTTGCTGTGTCGTTGGACGTGGTAGCAGAAAGTGCACTCCAAGTTGTGCCGCCGTCAACAGAACTTTCAAGTACCAGAGCAACTGCCAATGATCCAGGGTTAGTGCCAGCTCTTAGCGTTGTAGAGTCAATTGTTTTGACCTCTCCAACCATTCGTATAACATTAAAATCATTAAATGCTCCAAGCGTGACAAAGCACTTAAGTGATTGACAGCTAACGTGGTTAATTGACGCTCCTCGCTGAGCTTTCACATGAACAGTAATATCGCCAGCAAACGAATCTTCGTTATAAGTACCCCTGTTAACCAAGAAACGCATCACTTCTAGGTTGACATAGCTTGCTGTTGAAATTATTTGAGTATTGACATTATTAAAAAGTGCACCTCCAGAGACAACCAGCCTCCCGTTACTGGTGCCACTAGTTGTTCCCAGAAGCAATCTGCCCGAGCTGTCGATGCGGGCTCGCTCAGAACCGGTCTGTGTTGTTGTGTTTGCTGCCGTATAAAAACGAACTACTGTTGCGGCGTTGCCAAAGCCAGTACTCCCCCCGATGGACACAAAGTTGTCTGTAGCTTCACTAGAGCAGACAGCAAAAGTGGCTGGTTCTTCCGAGTTATTGTAATGAGGTACAAAAAATCTTCCAAGTTTAGTGGTTAAATCTGTTCTGGTAGAAGCTGATGCGTCTGCTCCGACAACCAGACTATTGCCGCCCGAGGAAATGTCGAGACCTCCATTTGTTGCTAGAGGACTTGTGGTGTTAATACTCACACGGCCCGAGCTGTCAACAAACAACCGCCCCGTGCCACCAGTGCTGATAGCTAGTTGATCTGCACCTGGCCGATAAATACCCGTGTTTGTATCGGAGGCAAACGCAATACCCGGAAGAGCAGCAGTACCGTCCCCAGCAGCAGCTACTGTGCCAGTACCAGTCAGGATTGGACCGTATTCGTCTAATTTACCAGTAAGAGGATTAAACTTAAGAGCCATTACGCAGTCCTCGTAACAGAGCTAAGACGGTTACTGCCGTCATAACCAAGAGTCAATGCAGCAACAATGATGCCACTAGCTCCACCAGTTCTGTAGGTAACAGTACCAATTTCACCAGTACCATTACCAGCAGAGACATAAGTCAAAGCAATGTAGTCATATTTAGGAATACCAAGACCATCTGCAACTTGAGTTACAGAAAATGTCCCAGCATCCAGATTGGTTGTGGTCGAAAGACCAGTTGTGTAGTCAGGTTTAGTGACTGGCATGATTGTAAGTTTGGTAGTAGTTATTCAGTAGGTGGTGGGACATCTTCCCAGGTAGTACCAGTCCAACGTTTGCCAAGTACCGCTTGGTTTGCCGTGATAGGTACAATATTTGGAGCAACGATAGTACCGGTTGTTTGCGTAATACCTTCGCAGATATTAGTGGTACTATTGATTTGAGCAAAGTAATTCCAGTTCATGTTTATTACCTGTATTCAATAAGAGTCCAACGACCGGTTGTGTTATAGTAAGTACTTTGATTGCTAATACTTGCGTCATATTGCTGACAGAGACGCAGTGTTGTAGTATTTTGAAGGCGGGTTGTTACTACTCTAGTGTTGTAGGCGATGCTAGAGCTAACGTTAGTATTAACATTTGGACCAAGAGTGGTGTAATGCCCAAGCCCATCAAACATAATAACACACTTGGTAACATCACTAACAGCATCGCCGCTTAGGGTGACATCATAGAAGAAGTAGTCTTCGTTAGCGGTACTTCCTGTATTGTTACCACTGGGTGCAGCATCTCGGATAAACCCTGTTTTAATCTGACGAATGCCACCACCAATAAATTGAGTTAAGGTACTCATCAGATAATCCTCCAGCCACGAGTTGCATCAACATAGAACAATGTTACTGCAGCATTAGCTTGATCAATCGTCATATCTTCAGCAAGACTCATAATGTTTGCTCCGTTACGCGCAATAATAGTATTAGTAAATGTACCAGCAGTTGTAATCGTTACCTCCCAACCAGCTTGTGGAGAGGATGGTAGAGTAATAGTGACACCAGATGCTGTAACAGTACACCGCTCATGATTAGTGATAGAGCGGTTAGTACTGGTTGTTGTAACAGTAAATACTGGCAGGTACGTTGTTGCAGCAGTTGCTGAAGTAAGGTAAGTATTGGTAGCTGCAGTAGTAGTGAGATATGTTTCTGCTAGTTTTGCTGCAGTAACAGCACCATTCTGGATCTTAGCAGTAGTAACTGCACTAGGTCCAATCTTAGGTTCAGTAACAGCTTCAGATGCTAGTTTAGCTGAAGTAATTGCACCATCAACCAAGTTTCCTGTAGATGCAGCAACAGTAGTAGCTTGGGTTTCCTGTGCAATATAAAGAGACTGCAGGAAGTTCTCGTTAAGATCTTGCGCTCTAATAGCCGAGCCAGATAGGAACGTAGAGGTAGGAGTATCGCCTGAAGTTACTCTATAAATTCTAATATTATTAGTACCAGCAGCTGGAGCGTTACCAGCAGTAAATAATACTTGCCCACCAGTTCTAGTTGTATAATTCAGTGCTTGTAAATTATACTGTAAACCAGCAGTCTTTTGAATACCATCAACTGAAACTACAATATCTGTAGGCTCTAACCATTGAAAGGTAAAAGAAAATGGGCCTAAATTAGACCCATTCCCATTAAATGTGTTTTCTGTAGTTGCCATTTCTTGGGTTATCGATACATTTGAGTCAGTCGTTCAACTTCTGCTTTACGACGATCAGCAGCTCTTGCAGCATCATCAATACGACCTTGCTTCATCATATTTTTATTAATCAAGGATTCTTGAATAGAACGCCACATTGGTTCATTTTCTTGCTGCATACGAAGTTCAGCTGCCTTCTGAGCTTGAGACATAATGTCATTCATCACAGAATAAACTTCACTTTGAGCTGCTTGAATCTCTTCAGATGGGCGACCTTGAACACGCATAGCACGAATACGATCCAACTGATCATTGTACTTCTTATTCTTGCTAAGTTTATCAAACTCTTTCCACAACTGTTGTTCACCGATGTACCGATACAACGTTTCACGTTCTTCTGGTGTGTACTCGTGGTTACCAGTGCTGTCCTTACGAATCATCTGTACACCATCCCAGCCACTATCAATAAGCCATTGTCTCCAAGGTTCTGTACCTTCACTGATCTTAACTGGATTAACAGCATTAAGAGCACGAAGTACAGGGTTATCGATATCATTAAGTGGCTTACCAGTGTAGATATCAATCTGCTCTGGAAGCTGACTGGAGAAGCCCGGTACCTTATTGGTTACATAACCGATGAGATCATTGTAGATATCCTTCTGGGAGCTTGTGATAGCGTTAGAGACAACACCAAGCGCACCAGACATAGGAATAGCAGCTCGTACTTCATTAGCAAGGAACCTAGAGATTGCAGTCTCATCACCATTAGCAACAGCTACAACAGGTTCAAGACCAGCTACCCAGGACTTATTAACAAACGTAGCAGAAAGAGTCCAAGCAAGCTTGTCTACAAATGCCTCAGTAAGGGTAGAGCCGATATCACGTGAGTAATAAGCAATGTCACCAACAAGCGTTAAGATGGTATCAAGTGGCTCATAACCTGCGTAGCTAACCCAGTTACCACCAATGTTGATGGTCTTAGGTTGCCAACCAAAGTTATCACGAAGCTTCTTACGTTCACCAGGATTAACAGGACCATTACCCCTAATGTTACCACCAAGAGCATAACCCATCATGGAGGTAGACAGCAGTGCACCAAAGGCTACACGACCACGATATTCAGCCTCAAGACCCTTGAAGATAGCCATACCATTAGGTACACCATCATACGCAATACCGTGCTCCATGAGAGCATCTTTGATTTTATCAATGTCATCACCAGCCCACAGCACCTTAGAGTACCTGTTCATACCAGGTAGAGTAGCGATAGGTGTGTATGACATAGCCATCTTGACACCGTTGACACCAGTCTTAGGAAACATGAAGAATGGCTTCAAGATAGGTAGCTTATTAACACCACGACTCAACCATGTAGCAGTCTCATCATCAAGGTTAAGTGCAATCTCACCAGCAGCATGTTTAGCAGCAGCATCAGTAAGATTGCCCATAGCATCAAATGCTTCGTTATAAGCAATTTTTTCTGCCTTGGCTAGTTGTTGAGCAAGCTCAGCACCTTTGTAACCAATACTAAATACTTCATCCCAAGCCCTAGCACGAGCCATTTGAGATGCTACAGTAGTTTGTACAAAGGCATCAGCACTAATCATCGCATTAGTACCGTATTTAGTCCACCGCCAATTACCTAAGTCATACAGGAATCGAGCAGAACGATACTGGAATAGACGACCCCAGTTACCATCCTTTTCCCATACCTGTTCCATATCAGCAAGGGTATCCCAAAGGTTAGGGTTATAGTCAGTAACAAGGTCTTCACGTGCTAATTCACGGAAGTCCATCTGAGCATCATTACCCCATTTACCGTTATTCCAGGTACGCTTAAAGGTATCCCAGGAATCAGCAAGTGCTCGCTTATTAGTCTGCCAGAATGCACCGTAGACATGGGTTGCCTTACGTAGATCATTAACAGTATTTTTACCCATGAGCATCCCGATACCAGTACCAAGGAATGCGTTACTTGTACGGAGAGTAAGGGCAACAGTGTTACCAGTAATAGCTTTAAGGGCTGAGATACCAGACAACATGTTATTATAACGCACTGCCCATACACCTTGTGCAAAAGCATTAAGCCCTTCATC
>Ga0209770_10001288_pt1 | contig 13109 bp, 10 predicted proteins | sample LauGreSu1BDMLBDD_2_FD_187572 | JGI IMG/M metagenome (GOLD analysis project Ga0209770, IMG submission 187572) | Freshwater lake microbial communities from Lake Michigan, USA - Su13.BD.MLB.DD (SPAdes) (version 2) | ecosystem: Environmental > Aquatic > Freshwater > Lake | place: Lake Michigan, USA...
TCCTCATCTGAGTATCCAAAAACTCCAATTGCATCTAATTGTGCTTCAGATAAAAACTCAATTAGATCGATAAACGCAGCATCACTTTCCCCAGGAAAACCAACAATAAAGTTTGATCTAATTCCGGCGGTTGGCGAAAGCGCTCTGATTTGGGAGATTAGATGTAAGAATTTCTCGCCATCGCCAAATCTGCGCATACTTCTAAGCAGATCGCCATTGGCATGTTGGAAAGATAGATCAAAGTAAGGAACCACTTTATCTACTGAAATCATTGCTTGTAGCAATGTTGGCCTAACCTCTGCTGGCTGCAGATAGGAAAGTCTGATTCGCTTGATTGCTTCAATCTTAGAAAGCTCAGGCAGCATTTTCTCCATCATTTTTAAATCGCCAAAATCTTTGCCAAATGAGGTGGTGTTTTCGCTAACTAGGTAAAGCTCGGTAACACCATTATCTGCTAGCCACTTAGCTTCCTCGATAATTTCAGCTGGCTTGCGAGAGATGAAGGAGCCTCGGAAGTATGGGATGGCACAAAATGAACATCTTCGATCGCATCCGCTAGCAATTTTTAATGGCGCAATCGGCGCATTATCAAGTCGTTTGCGCAGTACCGTGCCAAGTGGATTTATCTCTTTGCCCTTGGCTAAATCTCGGCTGGCAGCACGATCAACTGGTGCGATCGGAAGCAAAGTTCTGCGATCTTTTGGTACATGGGTTTTAATCTTTCCACCCTCAATAATGGTATTTAAACGCTCTGAAATATCTTTGTAATCATCAAAACTTAGGATGGCATCAGTCTCACTCATTTCTTGAGCAAGTTCAGTGCCATACCGCTCAGCCATACAACCAACTGCTACCACCGCTTTAGTTACACCATTTGCCTTAAGTGAGTGAGCTTGAATTAGAGCATCAATCGAATCTTTCTTAGCACTTTCAATAAACCCACATGTGTTAATTACCGCAATTTCAGCATCAGCAGGATTGGTAACTAATTGCCAACCATCTGCGGCAAGGCGTCCGGCTAACTCCTCTGAGTCTGTTTCATTTCGGGCACAACCCAAAGTAACCAACGCAACCGTACGTGGTTTTTTCTCATTAAGGATTTTTGAACTCACTGTGCGCTAAGGATACAGCGCGAGGCTTACATAACTTCTAATTTAGCGAATTACAACTGCCCATTCGCATCAAAATCTAAGCGAACTACCTCACCTTCGGCTCCAGCCACTCCTAAATCTGAGCCATTTAGATTTAACTTGACTGCACCAGCATTTCCAATCACAGCTTTAATTAATTGTGGATCAGTAAAAGTTGCAACCTGACCTGATGAAATTTGCCCATTAAATACCTGCTCGCCATTTGCATTGGTTAGGCCAATCCAACTTTTTCCACTAATACCAGTCACAACTAAGTTAACGCCAGCTGGCGTACTAGCAGCTTCATTTTGAAAGCTTTTACGAGTAGTTGTGATTTGAGAGGTATCAACATCAATATTTGAAACATTATTTATTGCAACCTGTGCAACAAAGCCAATGCTTAAAACTGCAGCTGAAATTGAAGCCAATGTTCGAAACTTCATTCGCTTTTTCTCTTTTGGCTTATCTGCAACATTATTTTCTGCTAAACGCTCAATGATCTTTCGACCGTCCTCACTCTGTGCTGCCTCTATTTCGGCAACGATTAAATCTGCATCAAAGGAGATCGATTTAGGTGTTTTTTGATTTAAAACCTTTGCAATAGTTCGGATATGTCCGCGGGCATATGCAATGCCTCCACAGATATCAACAGAATTGTTTTCTAAATCTTTAATTACAGCAACTCGAATATTTGTTAATGCAGAGATTTGTTCAACGGTTAAGCCAGCAGTTTCTCTTGCCTGCGCTAGTGAAGATTTACTTTCCATTTAACTAACCAATCCTGCTTTGGGGAGGCTTAATGGTAGAACTTGGGGGCAGTAATCGACAATAAATTTTGAGAAATTTTTGGGGGTCAGCACGCTCAATTAGGAGTTTAAAAAATTTTCACCCATCCACTCACCCTGCCAAGTGAACTACTGGTTACCCCTAATCGACTCCAGTACATCTGGCATTTGCTCTGCATTAATCAAAACCGTTCTAGCTTTTGATCCTTCACTTGGACCAACAATCCCGCGACTCTCCATTAAATCCATTAGTCGCCCAGCTTTTGCAAAACCAACTCTTAACTTGCGCTGCAACATAGAGGTTGATCCAAATTGAGTTGAAACTACTAGTTGAATTGCTTGTAATAACAAATCTAAATCATCGCCAACATCATCGGTCACCGCAATTGATTTGATTGGCGCATTTAAATCAATTCGATACACCGGTTGCAATTGAGCTTTAACATGATTCACGACTGCTTCAATTTCACGTTCAGAAACATATGCTCCTTGAATTCGTACCGCCTTGCTTGCTCCCATTGGTAGGAATAAACCATCACCTTGACCTACTAATTTCTCAGCTCCTGGTGTATCTAAAATAACTCGTGAATCTGCCAGGCTGCTAGTTGCAAAAGATAGACGAGATGGCACATTTGCTTTGATTAAACCTGTAACAATATCAACGCTAGGACGCTGTGTTGCAAGCACTAAATGAATTCCCGCAGCTCTTGCTAATTGAGTAATTCGCACAATCGATTCTTCAACTTCACGCGCGGCCACCATCATTAAATCTGCTAACTCATCAACAATTACCAATAAATAAGGATATGGCTCAAGAGTGCGCTCACTGCCAGCTGGCTGAGTAACCTTGCCAGCCTTAACCGCTTTATTAAAATCATCAATATGCCTAAAGCCAAAGACTGATAAATCGTCGTAACGCATTTCCATTTCACGTACTACCCAAGATAAAACATCAGCCGCCTTCTTTGGGTTTGTAATGATTGGTGCAATTAAATGTGGAACTCCCTCATAATTTGTTAATTCCACGCGCTTTGGATCAATTAGAACCAGCCGTACTTCATCCGGAGTTGCTCGCATTAAGATTGAAACTACTAAGGAGTTAATCATTGAAGATTTACCTGCGCCAGTTGCACCCGCTACTAAAAGGTGTGGCATTTTTGCAAGGTTTGCACACAAGAATGATCCTTCAACATCTTTTCCTAGCGCGATCAACATTGGATGGGTATCACTGGATGAAACCGAGGATCTAAGAACATCGCCTAGAGCCACAATCTCTCTATCTGAGTTTGGAATTTCAATTCCGACCGCAGATTTTCCAGGGATTGGGGAAAGAATTCTTATCTCACCACTTGCCACCGCATATGCAATATTTTTAGATAGCGCTGAAATTGCCTCAACCTTTACACCATTTCCTAATTCAACTTCATATCTAGTTACCGTTGGACCTCGCATAAAACCCGTAACTTGAGCATCAACATCAAATTGTTCAAAGACTTGTTTAAGTGCTGCCACCACAGTTTCATTAACCTTAGATTTTCCCTTGCTTGCTGGCCCACTACGAAGTAAATCAGCTGGTGGTAATTCATACTTCGCATCCGATGAGAGTAGAAGTTGCTGCGGCCTGGTGTTCTCATTCTTTACTGGCTTACTAATCTTTGGCACCTCTTGAGTTATCTCATCAAAATCCTCAAGTTCAACCTCATAATCTAATTGCTGAGGTTCAAACTCTTGGACTAAGTCTTTAACCAAAGGCGATTCAAAAGGTGGACTCTCACTAACTTCAAAATCTTCATCAACCAAACGCTCTGCTCTTCTAGCCCTGGCATTGCTGATGCCAGATCTTCCTAAGCTAAAGAGTTTTCCGATTTGGGCTAAAACTTTTGAAAGTGGGGTTTTTGTGATTACCAGCAAGCCAAATATTAAGAAGATTAGAAAAATAGGTATGGCAAGTACTTCAGTTACTAGCGCAACTAATCCAGTTGATGCTGCATAGCCGATCCAGCCACCACCATCTCGCATTGCAGTCGCGCCTGTTCCAGTTGAACCATTAATTATGTGAGATAACGATGTAGTACTAACCACGATCAGAATAGTTCCGATCGAAATTCGTCCAATATCGGCTGAATCATCAGTGGATTTAAATAATCGATATGCAAAAAATATGAACATAACTGGAACTAAGTTGGCTAGTAGGCCAACTCCCCCAAATAAGAATGAATAGGTAGCTCTACCTAATTGGTTATTAAGATCAAACCAAACACCTGCTGCAGAAACTAGGGCCAGAATAAATAAGAAGAATGCAATCCCATCTCGTTGGTGAGCTGGATCTAATTCTTTTGAAGATCTAAATATGAATCGAACGCTGCTTCCAATTGCCTTTGCGATTAAACGCCAAAGCCAGCCAATACCCCGCAGAACAGGTGCAAAGAAATTAGATTTCTTTGTTGATTTTTTCTTTGCCATAAGAAGATAAGCCTAAAGAATAAGTTAATTTCAAGCCGTAATCGGCACGCACTTTGGCTAGAAAGTTAAGAAAAAAGGTTTATTAAACCTCAACAACTAACGGAATGATCATCGGCTTACGACGATGTTCCTCCCCCACCCAGCTGCCAATGGTTTTGCGTACTACTTGAGATAGTTGATGTGTTCCATTAAATCCACCAGCAACTGCCTTGCTTAATGCTTTTTCGATATCACCTTTCACATCATCAAATAATGTTTTATCCTCAGTAAATCCTCGAGCATGAATATCAGGGCCTGCAACTATTTTTCCACTTTGGGAATCAATAACAACTACAACTGAGATAAACCCTTCATCTCCTAAAATTCTACGATCCTTAAGTGAACTTTCAGTTATCTCACCAACACTTTGTCCATCAACATAAACATAACCACAAGGTACGGAGCCTGATATGTCAGCATGGCCATCTGCCACATCAATAGTTATTCCATTCTCAGCAATTACAACGTTGTGCTCAGACAAACCTGATTTCATAGCAAGATCAGCATTTGCTCTCATATGTCGCCATTCACCATGTACTGGTAAAACGTTTTTAGGTTTAACTACTTCATAACAGTGCAATAACTCCCCAGCTGATGCATGTCCGGAAACGTGAACCATTGCATTTCCTTTATGGACAACATGAGCACCAAATCTAGTTAATTCATTTATCACACGGTAAACAGATTTTTCATTGCCAGGAATCAGAGATGATGCTAAAACTACTGTGTCACCTTTACCAACCTGAATTTCATGGTCACCATTTGCAATTCTAGAAAGTGCTGCAAGTGGTTCACCTTGTGAGCCAGTACAAACCAATACGATTTTGTCACCGAAAGAATCGATATCTTTATAATCAACAACTAAACCATTTGGCACCTTCAAATAACCTAAGTCCTCAGCCAATTTCATATTACGAATCATTGATCTGCCAACATAGGCAACCTTGCGATTTGATTCATCAGCAGCATTTAATACCTGCTGGATTCTGTGAACATGAGATGCAAATGAGGTAACAACCACTCTTCTTGGCGTCTTATCGATTGCCTCTTTTAACGCCGGATAGATATCTTTTTCTGCAACAGTCAGTCCTGGCACATCAGCATTTGTTGAGTCAACTAAGAATAAATCAACTCCTTCTTTTCCTAACCTGGCAAAGGTTTCTAAATCTGTAACTTTGCCATCAAGTGGCATTTTGTCCATTTTAAAATCTCCAGTGTGCAAGATAACTCCGGCCGGTGTTTTAATCGCAACCGCCAATGAATCTGGAATTGAATGATTAACTGTTACAAATTCCAAAGTAAATGGTCCAACTTGTTCAACTTGTCCAGCTTTAACTTGGGTCATTGGCGCAGTGATTCGGCGCTCCTTTAATTTAGGGGCAACAAATGCAAGTGTTAGTTGAGATCCAATAATCCGAATATCACTGCGTTCTCTAAGTAAGTAAGGAACAGCGCCAATATGATCTTCATGGCCATGGGTTAGAAATATTGCCTCAATATCATTCATTCGATCTTTCAGGTATGAAAAATCAGGCAAAATTAAATCAATACCTGGTTGATCATCGCCTGGAAATAAGACACCGCAATCAACAATTAATAATCTGCCTTCATATTCAAACACTGTCATGTTGCGGCCAATTTCGCCTAAGCCGCCGAGAGCAACTATTCGAAGAGTTTTTTTAGCTAACTTTGCAGGGTAAGGCAGACCAGGGTGGGGATGATTCATCTAATTATTTTAATTTAACGCCGCCTGCTTGCAGATCAACCTTTAATTGCGCAATTTGCGCATCAGTTGCATCAACAAGTGGCAATCTTGTAAATCCGCCAGGAAGGCCCATCAAATTTAAAGCAGCTTTAGTTAATATCGCACCTTGTGTGCGGAATGTTCCAGTAAATACTGGCAGAAGCTTTTGATGCACCTCTAATGCTTTAGCAGAATTTCCAGCAAACCAAGCATCGAGCATGATTCTTAAATCTGCGCCAACAGTATGGCCGCAAACTGAAACAAAACCTACTGCGCCAACTGAAAGTAATGGCAGATTCAAAATATCATCACCAGAGTAAACAGGGATAGAAGAACGTTTTATTACCCATGAGGTTGCTGCTGGGTTTCCCTTTGCATCTTTCAACGCTGCAATATTTTTATGTTCTGCAAGTTTTACAATCGTATCTGACTCAATTTCAACACCAGTGCGACCAGGAATGTCATACATCATGACTGGTAAATCAGTGGCATCTGCCATCGCTCTAAAGTGAGCTTCGATTCCCGCTTGTGGTGGTTTGTTGTAATAAGGGGTAACAACTAGTAATCCATCTGCACCTGCTTTGGCAGCGCGCTGTGCTTGCTCAACTGAATGAGATGTTTCATTATTTCCAGCACCAGCAACAATTTTAATTTTATCTCCCACAACTTTGCGGACGGCTTTAATAATTTGGTCTTTCTCATCATCAGAGGTGGTTGGTGCCTCACCTGTTGTGCCATTAACTGCAATTCCATCATGGCCAGTTGAAACTAAATGTGCCGCAATCTTTTCAACACCTGCCCAATCAATCTCACCTGATTTTGAAAATGGAGTGACCATGGCGGTGATTAGCCGACCAAATGGTGGTGTGATTTGCATGGGTTAAGGCTACCGCTTATTTACGGGGCTATGCGGCCAGATTTTTGAAATGCTCCGTAGGTAATCGGCATTAACTTGGCAAAATGTGCTTCCATTTTCTCCGCCACCATCTCAATTTCCCGTTGTGGATATGAGGGAAAATGTGATCCTTCACGTGCAGTTCTTAATGAAAGAAAATTCATTAATGCTCTTGCATTCATTGTGACATACATAGATGAGTACAAAGTTACTGGTAATACTGCTCTAGCCACTTCACGTGCCACACCTGCATCTAACATTTTTTGGTAGTTTGCATAGGCTAAATTACAAGTTTCTTTAATTGCGGCAACTGTAATTTCAAACTGCTCTGGTGTGCCATCAACAAATGTGTAGGCGCCAGCTTTACCAATTTGAACTAACTTTCGTTCTTTGCTCGGAATATAGAAAACAGGTTTTAACTCTCGATACCTTCCGCTCTCCTCGTTATAAGAGGCAATTCGATGTCTCATGAACTCACGGAAAACAAAAATAGGAGCAGAGATGAAGAAAGTCATTGAGGTATGTTCAAAAGGAGAGCCATGGCGCTCACGCGCTAAATAATTAATGAGACCTTCAGATTTCGCCGCATCTGCGCCGACATCTTCCAATGATTTATCGCCAGCGGTAGAAACACGGGCTGCCCAAATAACATCAGCATCACTTGCACTTGATTTAACAAGCTCTACCGACATATCGTCTCTAAATATGATCTCATCACTCATGGTTGCGACCCTATCTTTGGTGATTGGTGATTGGCTGGATTAAAGTGTCGGCGTGTCAGTAAATCCAAAGAGAAATCAGGTCGATCGCACCGCCCTTAGCGTTGCATTTACCGTTGGACTTTACGGCGCGGCCTTTGGGGCCGCTGGTGTGACTGCAGGTTTTTCAATCCTGCAAACCTGCTTGCTCTCAATCTTGCTCTTCTCAGGTGCATCGCAATTTGCAGTAGTTGGAATTATGGGAGCTGGTGGAGCGGCAGTTAGCGCAATTGCTACTGCAACCTTACTTGGATTTAGAAATGCACTTTATGGCCTGCAAATGGCACCTATTTTAAAAGTTAAAGGATTGAAAAGAATTCTTGCTGCACAAATAACTATTGATGAATCAACGGCGGTTGCAACCTTGCAGGAAAATGATGCTGATCGCAGAAGAGGTTTCTATATAACTGGAGTTGGCGTTTATATCTTTTGGAACTTATTCACCTTCCTTGGCGCTTTAGGTGCTAGCGCAATCGGAGATCCATCTGTATGGGGATTAGATGCTGCAGTTCCAGCAGCTTTCTGCGGCTTGATTTGGCCACGTCTTAAGAACAAAACTCACTTTGTAGTTTCAGCTGTTGCTATTGCTTGGGCTTTATTACTAACTCCAATTACACCAGCTGGTATTCCTATTATTACTACAGTGCTACTTGCTGTAATTTTTGGATTGAAAAAATGAGCGCCATCTGGATTGCAGTTATAGGGGCAAGTTTGACCGCTTTTCTAAATAAATATATCGGCCATAGCGTTCCAGAAAAATGGCTTAATCGACCAAGCTTTATGAGAATAAATGCACTAGTCCCAATAGTTCTACTTAGTGCATTAGTGGGAGTGCAAACCTTTGCTAATAAAAAGGAGCTAGTTATTGATCAAAGATTTGCTGGCGTACTAGTATCTCTAATCGCTCTTAAGTTCAAAGCACCATTTCCAGTGGTTGTTATCTCAGCTGCAATCACATCTGCGGCAATTTATAACTGGTTTTAAAGAACTTTCAGCGCCTCTAGTTTTTCCTTTAATGCCGCATCTGATGGCTCGGTAAGGTGTGTTCCATCTGAAAATAGAATTACTGGAATTGATCGCATACCACCGTTGATTTCAATAACCTTTTCTGAGGCTGATACATCTGCTTCGACATCGATGTAGTTGTATTTAACATTATTTGCATCTAAGAACTTCTTTGATCTACGGCAATCTCCACACCACTCGGCGCCGTACATTGTTATCTCACTCATTACATACCTCCCATATAGTTTTCCAAACCTACGGTAAGGCCCGGATTTTTTGCAACATTTCTAACTCCGATTAGTACTCCTGGCATAAATCCTGCCCGATTTAATGAGTCATGGCGAATTGTTAAAGTCTCCCCAGCGTCACCGAAAATAACCTCTTGATGTGCAACATATCCATGAGATCTAATTGAATGCACCGGCACATCCCCAACTTTTCCACCACGTGCGCCAGGTAGCTCAGATTTTGTTGCATCAGGCATAGCCGCCTTCTTACTTTGCTTTCTGGCATCTGTAATCATTTGGGCAGTTCGAATTGCAGTTCCAGATGGGGCGTCCACCTTATGTGCATGGTGCATCTCAACAATTTCAGCACTTTCAAAATATTTTGCAGCGGTTTGGGAGAATTGCATCATCAAAACCGCGCCTAAGCCAAAGTTTGGGGCAATTAGCGCGCCAACCTTTGGATGATTACTTAACAAAGTTTTAAGCTGCGCAAGTTTCTTATCATCAAAGCCAGTAGTGCCAACTACAACATGAATACCATTATTGATAGCAAATTCAAGATTTTTCATAACTGAATCAGGTGTAGTGAAATCAACTATTACTTCAGTACCAGTTGAAAGTAGTTGATCTAGTGAATCTTCTAAATCTAATGCAGCACTTAGCGTTAAATCAGTTGCAGAATTAATCGCTGCCACTGCCTCTGCGCCCATTCTTCCCTTAGCGCCTAATACTGCAACCTTCATTTGATCAGCCTTTCAAATTTACTTGTAGATCTAAATGGTCCCACTACCGCAAGGGTAGGAGATTCCGGCAGGATTTGGCGGGCAATTTCCTTTATTTGATCCTGTGTTACATCGGCAATCTCACGGAGAATTTCATCAAAGCTAAGAACTTGTCCATATACCAACTCACTTTTACCAATTCGAGTCATTCGAGAACCAGTGTCCTCTTGGCTAAGAACCAGCGCCCCAGAGACAGCCCCCTTTGCGCGAGAGATCTCCTCATCCGTTAATCCATTATGTGCCACATCTTGCAAGATAGATTGAATGATCTTAATCGCCTCCTCAGCTTTTTCTGGCTTGCAACCAACATAGAAAGATAAAACTCCACTGCCTGCAAATTGTTGATTGTAGGCATAAGTTGAATAAGCCAGTCCGCGCTTTTCTCTAATCTCTTGAAATAAACGAGAGGACATTCCGCCGCCAAGTGCTGAAGATAAAATACTTAAAGCAAACCTTTTCTTATCATCTCTAGCCACGCTCGGTACGCCATAAATTATGTGAGCCTGCTCAGTTTTGCGATCAAGCAAAGTTACTTCACCCCGACCAGGTACTTTAATTTTTCCGGAGGTTCGCAATGCATAATCACTCTTTGGTTGATCTAGGAAACCATCTTTACTAAGAGCATCTTCAACCATGTTCACAACATTTTTGTGCTTAATGTTTCCTGCAACTGCCACCACAAGATCACTTGGTTGATATCGATTTTTGTAGTAATTAAAGACTGTGCTTCGCTGCATAGATTTAATTGATTCAACGGTGCCCAAAATTGGCCGACCAAGGGGTGTATCTCCATAGTATTTTTCAAGAAATAGATCATGGATCAAATCACTTGGATCATCATCTCGCATGGCGATCTCTTCTAAAACTACTTTGCGCTCTGCATCAACATCTTCTTGTTTTACAACTGAAGAGGTAATCAAATCACTTATGACATCAACTGCCAGAGGCAAGTCTTTATCTATAACCCGTGCGTAAAAACAGGTGTACTCCTTAGATGTAAATGCATTGGTTTCACCACCAACAGCTTCAATCGCTGAGGAAATTTCTAGAGATGTTCTTCGCTTGGTTCCTTTAAACAATAGGTGTTCTAGAAAATGTGAAGCTCCCGCAGTTGAAAGTGATTCATCGCGGGAGCCAACATTGACCCAAATACCAAAAGCTGCAGAGCGAACAGATTTTTCCTCTTCTGTGACTATTCGCAAGCCACTAGGAAGAACTGTTCTTGCCAAATTACTCGCTCTTAGCTTCCTCAGGAAGATTTGCAGGAACCAATGAGTACTTACCCTTAGGGTCAATCTCATTAATTACTACTTCAATCTTCTCTCCAACCTTCATTACCTCTTCAAGGTTTTCAATTCGCTTACCACCGTGCATCTTGCGAATCTGCGAGATGTGTAGCAAGCCATCTTTACCAGGAGCAAGGTTTACGAAAGCACCAAAGGTTGCCAGTTTCACAACTGAACCATTGAACTTATCGCCAACTGATAACTGCACTGGATTTGCGATCGCATTGATTTGCGCTTTCGCAGCCTCAGCAGCAGATCCTTCAGTTGCTCCGATATAAATAGTTCCATCATCTTCGATGGTGATATCAGCACCAGTCTCATCTTGAATCTGGTTAATCATCTTGCCCTTAGGCCCGATAACTGCACCAATCATGTCAACTGGCACCTTGATCGAAATAATTCTTGGCGCTAGCAGTGACATTTCATCAGGTGATGAAATTGCTTGATTCATAACATCTAAAATTGCAAGTCTTGCTTCTTTTGCTTGCAAAAGTGCAGCAGATAGAACTGATGCAGGAATTCCATCAAGTTTTGTATCTAACTGAAGTGCGGTAACAAACTCTTTTGTACCAGCAACCTTAAAGTCCATATCGCCGAATGCATCCTCTGCACCCAAGATATCGGTCAATGCTACATATTCAGTTTTACCATCAACATCATCAGAGATAAGTCCCATTGCGATACCTGCAACAGCAGCCTTAAGTGGCACACCTGCATTTAGCAACGACATTGTTGAAGCACAAACTGATCCCATGGATGTTGATCCATTCGATCCAAGTGCTTCAGAAACCTGACGAATTGCATATGGAAACTCTTCGCGAGTTGGTAGAACAGGAACAAGAGCTCGCTCAGCTAGTGCACCATGTCCAATTTCTCGTCGCTTTGGAGATCCAACTCTTCCAGTTTCACCAACAGAATATGGTGGGAAGTTGTAGTTATGCATATAACGCTTGTGATCCTCTGGTGACAGAGTATCTAGTTGCTGTTCCATCTTAAGCATATTTAATGTTGTAATACCCAAAATCTGAGTCTCACCACGTTCAAATATTGCAGAGCCATGGACTCGAGGAATTACCTCAACCTCAGCAGTTAATGCACGAATATCGCGTAACCCGCGGCCATCAATACGAATTTTATCTCGTAATACTCGTTGACGAACTAATTTCTTAGTTACAGATCTAAGCGCTGCTGAAATCTCTTTAGTGCGCTCTGAAAAATCTGCTGTGATTTTCTCAGTAACACTCTTATTGATTTCATCTAACTTAGTCTCACGCTCTTGCTTACCAGCAATTGTTAGCGCTTTAGCTAGATCATCTTTAGCAGCCTTTTCAACTACTGCGTAAATATCCTCTTGGTAATCAAGGAATACTGGAAATTCTCCAGTTGGCTTTGCTGCCAATTTCGCTAATGCAAGTTGTGCCTCACATAGTGTGCGAATAAATGGCTTTGCTGCCTCAAGTCCTTGTCCGACAATTTCTTCAGTTGGCACTGTTGCGCCACCCTTTATTAATTCAATTGTTTTAACAGTGGCTTCAGCTTCAACCATCATGATTGCAACATCACCATCTGAAATTCGACCAGCAACTACCATGTCAAAGACTGCTTTATCTAAATCAGAATGATTTGGGAAAGCAACCCATTGACCTTCGATTAGTGCAACGCGCACACCACCGATTGGGCCAGAAAATGGCAGTCCTGCTAATTGTGTTGACATTGATGCTGCGTTAATCGCAATCACGTCATACATGTGATCAGGATTTAACGCCATAACTGTTACAACAATCTGAACCTCATTACGCAATCCTTTAATAAAGGATGGACGTAGTGGGCGATCGATTAATCGACAGGTAAGGATTGCATCCTCAGAGGGACGTCCTTCACGACGGAAAAATGATCCTGGAATTTTTCCAGCAGCATACATTCGCTCTTCCACATCAACAGTTAGTGGGAAGAAATCAAATTGATCCTTCGGATTTTTTGATGCAGTAGTTGCAG
>Ga0209770_10001290_pt1 | contig 13101 bp, 14 predicted proteins | sample LauGreSu1BDMLBDD_2_FD_187572 | JGI IMG/M metagenome (GOLD analysis project Ga0209770, IMG submission 187572) | Freshwater lake microbial communities from Lake Michigan, USA - Su13.BD.MLB.DD (SPAdes) (version 2) | ecosystem: Environmental > Aquatic > Freshwater > Lake | place: Lake Michigan, USA...
GTTACCAAGAGGTCCAGAACCCTGACGGGCTTGTTCAAGCACCTTCAACATATTGTTGTCGTTGTTTGCAGCGGCAAGACCATCACGCAGACGATTACTCTCAATTTCATCGTTCTTCTCTTTGAGGGCACAGCAGCACTCCATAATCTGTTTGCCGAGGTCCTGAGTATTCTTAAGAGCATCGTATTTCGCCTCTGCCATTTGGGCAGAGATAGACGCACCCATTTTCTGTTGCTCTAATTGGCTAATAGAGAACTGTTGAGCAGACTGAGCCGCCAAATCAGCCTTGCATTTCAAGACTTCCATTTGGGTCATCGCGAACTGATTATCCGCCTTGGACGCCAAGAACTGTCCCATTTTCTGTTGCTCTAACAACAAAACTGCATATTGGTCAGAACCTTGCTTTAATAGTTCGGACTTGGTTCTTTCTTGTCCAACAATACCAGACGCAAATCCGGCAGATAAGGCAGTTCTGGTTTCCCAAGCACTGTCATTGACAGCCTTAGATAATATGTTACTAGATTGAACTATTTCGCCGTGTATTTCGCCACTTGTAGCAGTCAATGCATTCAAAATGGAATGGCGGGTGTCTGAAATCTTTGTATCGAGGAAACCCTGTGAAGTAACAGTGGTAACACGTCCCTCACCTGCATTTCGCTCAATAGAACCAAGCAGAGTTCCACTAGCCGCTTGGGATGCATTTACTGCATTAGAACCATTACGTTCAATGGCAATTGCCAAATCACGTGCGCTATCAGCAGCAGCCTGACGACTAGCAGCATCCGTGACCGTGGTAGTCATACGTTGCTCACCTGCGACCTTCTCAATCGCAGTCATAATTGTTCCGCCATTACGCTCAATGGCAGTACCAAGGAGGTTAGCGTTTCTCTCAATAGCGTGTCCGTTTGCATAAGTACCTTTCTCAACGGCATCGCGCAGACCAAGAGTGGTCTGGTGAATATCCTTTGTTACACTGGCGTGACCAGCAGTTAAGTTACGTTCAGTGTTTGTGACAGCGTCGATCACCTTAGATTCCTGATCGGGCATAAAAGCGTAAGGGGGGTAAAAGTTTTGCCATTGCTGGAATGGCGAAGTGGGTTGTCCGTTTGCACTCATTGACATATAATACTAGTATAGAAAATTTTTTCCAGACAAATTTATTCGGTAATCCTAAATGAATGAGACCATAAATGGTAAGCACACCAAGTAAATAATTGTAATGATTTGTAATTTACAAATGTTACTGTTGTAATACAGTGTTACTATTTGTAAATTAAAAATATAGACGCACACGTAATTATCATCAGATGCACAATTATTTAGGCAAATTGAAAAATATGCATAGTATTTATTATGAACCGCCAAAGTTTGGTAGAGGCAATCTGTTATGAGAATTTTGTCTTGAAAACAAGATATAACGAATTAATAAACCATATTGCAAAATTAGAAATGGATATTACTAACTTGAAACAATCAAATATTGTCACAGATATTGAGAACCCAACCAATGTTATTCATTCATTGAAAGAAATCAACGAAAATCTGACAAACGAAATTATAAACAAAAACAAAGAAATATCGGAATTAATGCAAAAACCGATGATTGTGGTAGAAAATCAGTCAACTTCGTCTATGCCTCTTTTCCAACTTTCAAAATATTGTTCTTCGGTAAATAATTTTTCTCCTATGAATGATAAAACAGATACTATCAGTGAATTAACTATGTAAAATTTACGTCATGTATATATAAAAAATACATATAAACCGAATGTTTTATATGTATATATTATATAAGCGCTTATGTGTGATATTATAATAAAAGATACCCGGGTCGTAGATTTCTATAAACGCAACCCACACATCTGTATAAATGCAGTCAATCGTATGATTGTTGAATTACTTGAAAGTAATCAACCCACTGCGGAAAATTCTAATATTCTCGACCGCGTATCTTCTACATTGGACAATATAAATAATGCTACAAAGGCGCTATTAAATAACTTTGAAACTACTGTTTCTTCCAATATCACTCACGACGGAAAGTTGCTAGGCGAATTGATTGAAAATAACAACTCTCTCCTAGTTAGTCAGATGGTAGATACAATTCACACCGTTATCCCGAACACGAACAATGCGCTTTACAAGGATATTACAAAATCGTTAGACGTATTTTATAAATCCATTACGAATGATACTCAGCGTCTTGTAGACACCGCCAGTTCTCTCTCTGTAAAAGATTATATGAACAATTTGGAATTGAAAACGACGATTATGTTGCAAAACCTACAACAACCCATCTATTCGTTCATTTCTGCTAGCGAAGACCGCATCAACAAAAACATCACGGCGAACCGTTCTGCGGAAATTCCCGAAGTGTATTCAAAATTGGTGTCGGATGTCAGTAATCTGATAAATGCGAAACACAATCAAGCCGGCGATAAGGGTGACAAGCATATGATTGGTATGTTAACCAAGACGTTCAACAGCGCCGATATTTCGTTCAAACAATTGGGTATGTCTAATAATTCGCTCGTATTGAAACGTATGCGTCGCCCAACGGTCTACATTCAAAGTTACGACAGCGAATGCAACGTTATTGCTGACGAAACCCATCAGTTTATGACACTTATCAGCGATGATAACGTTTGCGGTGTATTCTTATCACAACAAAGCGGTATTTCGGGTAAGAGTGATTATCAGATTGAACTACACAATAATAATGTGGTTGTGTTTGTTCATAACGCGGATTATTCGTCAAGTAAGATAGAAGTCGCAATAAGCATTATTGACAATCTATATAATCAATTACGCCAGTTTGTAAAATCCGGATGTACCGATGAATTTACTATCCCGAAAGATTTGTTGGAGAACATCAACAACGAATATCAGTTGTTTATCACCCAAAAAACGGCGGTTATTGATGTTTTCAAGGAAAGTCAGAAGAAGGTTCTCGCTCAGATTGACGAAATTCGCTTCCCTTACTTGGACAGATACTTGTCTACCAAATACTCCGCGCCGATTGTAAAATCTGGATTGAAATGCGATTTATGTAAATCATATAATGCCAACAATTTGAAAGCATTGGCGGCACATAAACGCGGATGTAATAGAAAGCACGGCTTGAATACGAAAACGAATGCGGCGAATATGCGTAATCAAATGTGTATAACCCCCATTTCATTTGACACAACAATGTGAAGTAAATAAGATATGAAATTAGATTAATAATAAACGTAATAATTGTGTGACGAGGTGTCAGTGTGTGACGAGATAAAGTGTTGTTTATATGTTGATGTAAGTATTCTGAGGGTAAAGATGAAGAGAGTTTCCTACAACAATGTGTAATTGATTAATTACTGTTGCCAATGAGGTGAAATTAGTAAGTAATAGTGTAGTGTTGTGAAATTATTTGCAATCTCCTTACCATTATGGTAACCATTTAGTAAATTTGTTTGCAATATATATTATTTATAGTAATATATATATATGCACTATTTCCCAGCATATGCACCGGCATATACGCCGATAGTTTATGGACCAGGATGGGGTTATCGTCCTGCTTGGGGATACGGACCGGCTTGGGGATACGGACACGGATGGGGATACGGAGACGGTCATCGTTGGTGGGACCGCGGACGAGACTGGGACCGCGGACGTTAGATAATACATTCGTGTGGTATACACCATATTTGTATTACATTTCACCTATGCAGATTACAAAGAAATTATTATATTTGCAAGGCATATTATACACGGGTATGATATAGTACGATATGTCTTACATCCCGTACTATTACCCGCCGGTAATAAATTCGTATCCGAGCGTGGAACCCTATATGGAATTATACACCACTCCGTCAATAATTTCTCCTACCTATTCTTATAATATGATAAACCCATATAACAGTAATAGTTCATATCTGATTACTAGTCCATATACATACTACTTAGTTGCGTCCACTGCCGCAGCCCTATATTCCAAAAAGTAAAACGGATTATTATTCGTAGTAAGATTAGTTACATTGTAATGATTGTGATTACAAATATAAATTTACGGTGACCATATATGCAGCGGTTTAGTAGAATTATAATATTTTAAACCGAAATTATAATATTATATAATATATTGCTAATGAGCGGTAGCGGTAGCAATAGCCCACAAAGCGGCAATGGAAGCAATGGCAATGGAAGCAATGGAAACAGCGACATCAGTGGTAACGTCGTAATCAGTGGCAATAGCGGAAGCAACGTGTTTGACCTTTCTCTTAGCATACCAGTAATTGTAACTACTCTTTCAAGTGAAACAATTGTTGGCGTAGGTTATGAAATAAATAATACGCAAGGATTAGATGCATCTGGTGCAGCCATCACCAGTACAGAATTTGATACAACTCAACCTGAGTTATATGACCCTCAAATCCACCAAGATTTGTCACAAACGATTGAAACTTATAACGACATGATAGTTGACAGTTCCGCCAATATTTTATTGAACGAAATCAAAATGTATGCGGGTCAATTGCACTGCTCCGATTTCCACGGAAAAGGTACGATTGATGATTACAGCGCTCTTTTTACCGCTGCATCCAGAATTGCAAATGAGACAAAACAAATGGAGTTAGATGTTGACATCACTGGTTTTAATGACTTTGCACAAGCCGCGGATGACCTGAGTGAATTATTCAATGGGTTCATTATCAAATTGCAGAATGTCAATATTATCACCGACATTAATTTCTTAACAAGCATTTCCAATGCTCTCCGTAGAATAGTACATTTGTCCGATGTTTTTGGTCGCTTTAAACAGACCGTTTTGTCTACTACGGCTATTCAATTGCCCAAGTCGGCTCACGAGACCAAAATCGTCATTGACGGTGTCATGGAAGAAGTACATTGCGCAATGAAATATATAGAGCACTTCGTGTCGCCTACCGATTTATCATTATCCGCTGCTGCATTGTCCGCAGAAGAAAAGAACATTATTGCAAAATCAGTTGAAACGATTGACAACTGGAATACACTATGCCAATATGGTGTAAGTATTGCAATGTCAAACGACGTAGATGTGATTTCTATTCAACACGCAAGTGAAGAGTTGAAATTGTCATCCGCCTCTTTGCGGTCCGCTTCCACACGTCTAAGACAGAAACTGGCTGCGTTCAATATCATATAATCGTAGCAATATTGCGTAAAAAATTGAAAAACTAATTGTCGTATAATGTATTCCAACTAAGTAAAACATAAGAATGTCATACGGAAAATACAGCATTGCAATCAATCGTGGCATCAGAAATGGTGAAGCGGGCGAATTAAAGAATAATCAGGCGGTGCGTGATTATGCTTATAACAAGTACAAGGAGATGGGACTGAATACGCCACAAGCCTACGATAGGATGGACCGTAAAGACGCTGGGCATATCATCGCAAGACACTGCGGTGGTCAGAATACTGCGTCTAACTATATGTGGGAAGATAGACACGATAATCGCGCGCACGGAGATGCTAGAATTCCGAGGGCTGAAATGAAACGGGCTGGTCGCTTGTAAACCCGAGATAAAATACAAAAACAAAATAAAAAAGGAAACTGTATACATTGTATCTTTTTTCATTGTGAGTGAACAGTATAAAGAGTATTGTCTATTACTTTACATAGTAATGCCCGAAGCGTGTTCATCTCAATCCTTTTCACGCAAGGCTCGTCTAGAAGACTTTTTTGACGAAGATGACGACGTGTGTGGTTCTCAAAATACAAATAACTATAATAAAAATTATTCTCAAAACGATAATGTTGTAATCGCAAAAAACCAACAACATTTTGGTCATAGAAAGCGCATTAAACCCTGACGCACTGGAACCAAAAGCCAGCAGCAAATTGTACCCAAGGGGTTCAAAAAAGGTTTCCGTGGATAAATACGACTGTTCAAGTGCGAAATATGTGAATGACGCGATATAATCTAATACATAATAGAGGATATTGTTGAGAACATATTGGAATGCTTGGCAACATATCGTTCACTTCGTGTAGCAAAATGTATCAAAAAACACCGTAAAAACGTAAAAAATTGAAAAATATTTTTAGGAATACCTAATTGCATCAACTCAAAACTAGTTATAGTTATCACAGTTACAATGTCATCTCCTGCTGCTCAAACTACTCAGAATGTGGTCGCCAAGGCACCTAAGACCCCGCGTCAGCCTTCGCTTCCCGATAAATATGGTAAGTTCATTCAGTTTGCGTACTATATGATGGAGAATGTGCTCGGTGCGGATTTTCAGATGGATAAAGCCGCGTATTTGGAAAAGATTAAGTTGTTTGGTGCGGTAGAAGAACAACAGGTTTTAGTTCAAGGTTTCTTGAACAATGCCAAGGAAAACAAAAAGACGATTAAGAAGGTTCTTTCGGATAGAAAGAAAGAGATTGCCAAGGCGAACAAGCCTCCCAGACAATCTCGCGCCAAGAAGACAACGACTGAGGATGGCGAAGCACCTAAGCGCCAACCCCGCAAGAAGGCGAATAAGGAAGTAAACAATGTTCAAGAAGAACTCTTAAATGAACTTGTTCACCTTGCTCGTTCTGACAAGCCAGTTGCCGAGGCGCCTGCCGTCGTTGAGCCGGAGCCAGTGGCTGCGCCTGCTGAGGCGGCGGCAGAACCTGCTGAAAAGAAGCCAAAGGCTGCCAAGAAGACTGTATCAAAGAAATCTAAAACCGAAACATCTGCTTAATCAAAACCAAATAAAAAAGACATTTTCAAATAAAATATAAAAAACATAAAAAATGGCTTAGGCCGTTTTTTATTGTGCGCACGCATTTGTTCCCCATTTGTCACAAAAATCGCCTGTTTTCAATGAAAAATTGAATACTTTTTTCATTGAAAGTGAATTGCAACTAATTACAAAACTATTATAGTTTTAATTGAATATGTCATCTCGTATTACTCGTCACTTGGAAGCAGCAAATGCTCTTCTCGCGCTTTCTCGTTCAGAGAACACAGTTGACTGGCAAACTACTGAATACAAGAATAGTAGTATGCGTCTTAGGGATAGAAGTAAGATTGACCAACCGAAACCGTATAGACGAATTTATTCTAGCAGACCTATTGTTCAACCAGCGACTGTCGCCACCGAACCCGTCGTTCCCGCAGTACTTAAACCGATAGTCGTCTCTACCAGACAACTTAGAGATAGAAGTAAACTAAAAACACCAAACTATCACGATATGTAAAGTGCTTATGATAAAAACAAAAACAAAAATAAAATAAAAATGGCTTAGTCCGTTTTTTATTGCGCGTGCGTGTAATGTTCTCATTTTGTTACAAAATCACCTATTTTCTGTAAAAAATTGAATACTTTTTTCACTGAAATATAATTACAACTAATTCAAAACTATTATAGTTTAAATTCAAAATGTCGTCTCCTGCTCAAAACGCTCAGAATGTGGTCGCAAAGGCTTCTCGTCAGCCTTCGCTTCCTGATAAATATGGTAAGTTCATTCAGTTTGCGTATTATATGATGGAAAACGTATTCGGTGAAGATTTCCAGATGGACAAGGCTGCCTATCTGGAAAAGATTAAGTTGTTCGGCACGGTAGAAGAACAACAAGTATTGGTCCAAGGCTTCTTGGATAACGTCAAAGAAACCAAAAAGACGATTAAGACAGTTCTTTCTGACAAAAAGAAGGAACTTGCGAAGGCTGCCAAGATTGCAGCAGCCGCCAGTGCGCCTAAGCGCACACGAAAGACCACTGCCAAGGTGGCTCTTCCAAATGCGGAAGACAAGTTAATAAATGAACTTGTTGAAATTGCACAGACATCGGAGAAGAAGGTTGAACCCGTTGTCGTGCAAGAACCACCCGTTGTCGTTGCTGCTGCTCAGGTAGCAGAAAAGAAGCCAAAGAAGAAGGCTGCTGCGAAAACGGCTCCGGTTGAAGAGCCAAAAGAAGAAGTTCAGATGACTATTACGAATGAACTCGTGCCCGAGACATTCGTAACTGAGACCGAGCCTCAAACCAAGCCCAAGCGTAAACCCGCCGCGAAAAAGACCAAGCAAAGCACTCACGCTACCACTGACGCCGCTATTCTTGACGATTTAAGCGTTATTCCGAACACGGATATTGAAATCTCTCCTATTACAGTGGGCGATACAACCTACTTTATGGATGAATTATCAAATGTATATTCTTATCCGACACCTACTGCCAAACCCATTGGCAAATACAACCCATACACCAAGGAGGTTGTCCGCAAATAAACCGTCTGCCTTTCAAAAATTCTATAAAAAAATATTATCATCTTGTTTTGTAATTTCCTAAAAAATAACCTCTTTTTTTACTGGTTGATATCATAAAATTGATATAAACATTTTGTCAGTGTATATATCATATTAATACAATGTCAGTACATAACTGTGAAAAATGCGGACGCGGATTTACACAGATGTCACGACTATCACAACATATGAAACGTAAAACACCGTGTGATAAACAACCGGCTAATAAAAATAATGATAGTGAAAATCAAATGACAATAGAAACGGAGACAAAACACTCTCCGCTTAATCCTATCGTCAAATGGAGTGGAGGTAAAAAAGACGAAATTAAACAATTTATTCAACACGTTCCTACCGATATTGATACTTACTTGGAACCTTTTATCGGTGGAGGAGCATTGTTCTTTCACTTACGACCAATCAAAAGTGCGATTAGTGATGTTCACGTAGAATTAGTAGACTTTTACAATTCTATAAAAAATGGGCATTCTAAGGATATATATGATTTTATGTCTAATAATCCGAATGACGAAACCAATTACTACGTCGTTCGCGACAAAATGGAAATCAATACGCCTCTGGATAATGCAAAACGGTTTTATTATTTGAGGAAAACGTGTTTCCGCGGTATGTTGCGATATAATAGTAGTGGAAAATTTAACATTCCATTTGGACGATACAAAACCTGCAATTACGACGAATTACAAAATACGAATTACGAGGACTTATTGAAAACAACCGAAATATACAAACAAAGTTTTGAATATCTATTTGAACATTATAATCATAAAGACAATTTTATGTTTTTGGACCCTCCATATGATAGCGAATTTACAGATTATGGATACTGTTCATTCGGTAAGGACGAACACCGAAAACTGGCTGAATATTTCAAACAAACCAATATTCGGTGTTTAATGATTATTGGAAAAACGGACTTTATCGCCGAATTGTACAAAGATTATATTGTGGGCGATTATGATAAAAAATATAGATTTAAATTACATTCTGGTCGCGTTGGCGATGAAATTAATACGACGCATTTGATTATTAAGAATTACTGAACATTTTCACCGCAATTTTGTTGATATAGTCTTTATATTTTTCTTCGGTAAAACGGTAAGGTATGCATAACATTTGTAAGTAATCATTTATGCCGAATACATTGTCTTTGATTTCACTATACTTTGAATTGATTACTTTGCTCATCTTTTCTTTACTTGTATATCTATATCCAAGTAAACACCATTTGATGGTATAACCCGTGAACATATCACGTAATTCGTTTACAATCTGTTGACATTTTTGATACGTGCTTTTTGATTTTTCTGTGTCCAAGTTCAAGTTCGCTTTCAATTCAGCATAATATATAATTTTATGTGTTTCATCCATAAACAGGTGGTCTTTTTCTTTGTTGCCTTTTTCATTTTTTGGTTTGATATTACTATAATTTGTATATTTTGTCACAATTTCTGCTAACAATTTTTCAAATCCGGTGCCCAGTTTGATACAGTCACTCTGTGATAATACTATACTATCCACCAGATATGACAAACTGTTCTCGTCTTTATTTTTGTTAGATACGCATTCAGTTATATATTTACAATGGTTAATCATATCGTCAATTTCATCATCGGTTATCTTTGTAGTAATGGGGTCCATATGCTCTGCTTTTTATTTTTGATACGTACATTTTCAATTTTATGACTGTCACAACTTACCGCTTGTATTCGTGATAAAAAATGGTTATTACATAGTCAAAGACATTTTGTCTACGTGTACCTCTTTGAGAACATTCTTGATGATTTTATCTTCAAATTTGAGGTCTTCTTCTTTTCCACAACCTCCCAATGCCGCTTTATAATATTTGAAATAGTTCTCACATTCATCTGAACCGATTTGTTCTACCTCGGGCTTGCTATCATTATACCATCTCCATAGTTCTTTCATATTCTGGTTTGCAACGCCTTTGACCGCCTTGCGTAAGTGTGTCTTGTTGTTATCTTCCTTTTCCCACTTGTCAGCATTCTTTATATAGACGGTTTCGCGTTTTAAATCCGTACAATGTAACGGTCGTGTGTGCATATCCATATCACGGAAGCGGTTCAACATAACAGTTGAAATGCCTTCAATGAAGCCAACATTGCCAGTATGGATGAATTCGTCGCGTGTCACCTGAAATGTTTTGATGAAGTCGTCAAGAGTAATGGCATCTTTACACGTTTCGTTTAAGAAGAAGTTGAGGTTGAATTTGTTATTACAGTTATTGTTAGTATTGTTGTTGGTAGTATTATTGGCGAGTTTGCCATCCTTAACTGCTTCTAATAATTGTGTATTTTGATGCTGCTGTTGTTCTAATAACATTTGGTTTTGATGTTGTTGTTCAGCCAATTGTTTAGATTGTTCTATCATAAGTTCTTTGAATTCTTGGTTCTGTTTGAGAAGTTCAATGACGAGTGACAAATCAACCATTTGTGTAGTTGTAGTGTTCGGTATATCAGTAATTTGTGTAGTAGTTGTGTTGGGGACATCAGTAAGGTCTTCATCGTGACTTACGGAGTTTACATCACAATTTAATAGATGACATTCCTTTTTGTGACGAGATAGTCCCGATAAATGTTTGTAAGATTTTCCACATACACATATGAGTGTTTTAGTTACCATTGTATTACCATCTGTTACCATTTGATGTTTAGCAGTGTGTAAATGTCTATTATAATCAGTTTTCTTATGCGTAATGAAGTCACATTTTTCACAATTATACATATTCGTTTTTTTCGTTTTTTCGTTTATCATTTACCTTATAAACAATGGTAACAAATTCTCACTAAATAGTTTTCCGCGTAATATATATTAAAAAAGTATGCAGCCACTTTTTTCAGGAAATTTTTGAAAACAAAGCAGAATGGTAACAACGTGTTTTTTGAGAGGGGTCCTTGCAAACTTTTCCGGGCATTTTTGAAAAATGGACAAAAATAAATGTCCAATTTCGCCGAGCGATGCCATTTCTTTTCTCGGTTTTTATAGGGAAGTATTTGAATTTGTATAAAATGTGTGTTTTTGATATGTTATTTGATTATTGTCAAGGTTCTCCTAGTTCTTGAAAATAATCCTTATATGCAACCTTGATAGTATTGTATAACTTGAAACATTATACAGTCATAGTATACTTATCCGCTTGTACCTCTTTGAGAACATTATTTATTGGCGAGTTTGCCATCCTTAACCGCTTCTAATAATTGCGTGGTTTGATGCCGCTGTTCTTCAAATAATATTTGGTTTTGGTGTTGTTGTTCAGCCAATTGTTTAGATTGTTCTATCATAAGTTCTTTGAATTCTTGGTTCTGTTTGAGAAGTTCCAGAACAAGTGACAAATCAACTATATGTGGTGGAGAAAGTGGAAGTTCATCTATTTCAACCGGTCCATTACACGATTTTTTATGATTCCATAAAGATGCGCGATGAGTGTATTTTTTTCCACATACACAATTGTATTGTACTTGGTCTTTACTAACCGTGGACAACTCGGTTGTATTTGTTGTATTATGTTTTCTCGTAAGCAAATGTTTATTGTAATCTTTTTTATTATCGGTTATGTAGTTGCACGGTTCGCATATGTATTTATGCAACTTATGACCGACATTGGCTGATAGTCGGGTCAATTTATTAACTGCCTTTATATGTCTATTTCGCGTGAGATGTAGATTATATGCATCTTGTGTATTGAAACATGTAAAGTTGCAAATATCACAAATATGAGTAGAGTTCCCGTCATTTGTGTTGATTGGCAGCGTTAGGTTATTTACACATTTAGGTCCAGGCATAGGTTCTATGCTATTTAACGTAGCATTATGTAAAATGAAATATTCCTGTTCCTTTTTACGGGCTTCATAGAGGTCTTTGCAATCGTGGTAAGCAATGATATCCATACGCCAATTGTCCCAGCCGCCGTGCTCTCTGATAACGTTGTATACCTTGCAGTTATAACTAGCATATTTAGGATTTACACAAGATTGTTTATGTGCGGATTTTCTCTGAACAAAATTAGTGGTATGTCCAATGTATAAATCTGTGATGTTGGTATCTTTGCAAGAAATCTTGTAAAAAAGTGTATTAGAATAGTCAATATCAACTTTTGGCATTATAACCCAGTATTTGGATATTTAGTTCTATACATTAGATAAAGAAAATAGGTTTTAAGTTCTTTATAACATAGTTAATTATTCGTAAACGTTTCCATTTTTATAAAAATGGAATTTCATAAATGTTTTCATTTTGTTTAACCGACATTTTTTCTTTTCGCTTTAAATAGGCTTTTCGGTTTATTTCTCTTAACTTATCTGGATTTTCTTGTGCTATTTTTTTCATTCGCTCCTTTGCTTTTTGGTTAACAACATCTTTATTTCGCTCGTAATATGACTTTTGTGGATTAGAATATATTTCTAATTTACGTTTTAATTCTATAATTTCTGCTTTGAGTTTTTCATTTTCAATCAATTTATCTTCAATGTTCATTGCTAACATATTACATAATTATATTTTTAAATAATTTAATTATGTAATATCTGTGTAACTGTATTGTAACATTGTGGTCTTTATACTCCCACCAACTTATGGGACCCCTCTATACAATAATCATATTTTCACTAACCGTAGTTACATATTGAGAACTGTAATTTACAGTAAACCCTAAATCTTGTAATATGCCCAGCGTAATTGGAGTGACAAAGTTATTTCTTTCTAAAAAACCCGTCATAATCTCGTTCTTAACCGTAGGATGTGATACACCGTTAATTACTCGGCGTTCGGTGCTATTATCCTCATCTAGTCCTTCTT
>Ga0209770_10001292_pt1 | contig 13083 bp, 11 predicted proteins | sample LauGreSu1BDMLBDD_2_FD_187572 | JGI IMG/M metagenome (GOLD analysis project Ga0209770, IMG submission 187572) | Freshwater lake microbial communities from Lake Michigan, USA - Su13.BD.MLB.DD (SPAdes) (version 2) | ecosystem: Environmental > Aquatic > Freshwater > Lake | place: Lake Michigan, USA...
GCTTTTGCCACAGTTATGTCTAGATAGGTATCCAAAACACCAAGTTCTACTTTTTTCGTAATAGGTGTTCCTGTGCTTCTATCTACAATCACCAATAAGGTGTTTGATATTAAGGTATCTGTTGTAACTAATTCAGTAATTTTTGTATTTGCCATTTTTTAATCCGTTGTTAAAACATTCGTACTATCGGTTTCTATTGATAGATTATTCAAATCTTCCATGGTAATAGTAGCAGATCCAGTTGCAACAAAATGGGTATTGAGATTTGCCATAAGTTTTCCAATAACAATAATTGGTTGTAAGTTAGCACTATAATCAAAAGGAACAGCTGACACATTGTATAAAGAGTTTGTTACTATCGGTTCAAGTTTTATATTAGATGCACTTACAATTTGATCTAAAATATATATTTTTCCATTTATATCAACTGCATCACCAAGTTTTATGTATCCCTTTTGATAAGCGGTTTCAAAATTTGTACCATAACCAGTAACATAAACTTTTCCAGATTGCACATTAACTCTACCAGAAAGTGTTTTGCTTGCATCAACTTTAATAATGCTTAAATGTGAAACATTAGAAGTCGCATCAATTTTAAATCTGGAATAATTAACTAAACCTGCTGGATGCAATAGTTCTTTTAAAATTCTTTTGTATTGTCTAAACTCAACCTTTGATGAAAGGACATAAGAGTAATCTACGTAGTAATCTCGTCCTTGTATTTTTCTTTCAGTTGAAGAAATAATAGAATCAGAAGTTGTCCACTTACCTTCGAATGTTTCAAATGATCTATCAATTTCGGCAACTAAAGAAGCTTGTCCATCACCAGTTGTAGTCATGTTGATGAATGGGATGTATTTATAACCTCTACCACCATCTATAATTTTAACTCTTGTAATTCCACCTGGTTCTTTGGTACTAGTACCACTTAAAATTTCTCCATCTCCCATAACAGCATCAAGAACTATTTGACCTCCAACACCTGATGTAGATTGTACAGTAATTGTTGGGAAATTATTTTGTTTATATAAAATTCCACCAGTAGGATATCTATTATAGACTCCTAATCGTGGTGTTGTTTGATTTCCTGTTGGAGAATTTGCTGGCCCTGACGTATATAAAAAATTACTATCACACGTTAATAAGGTATCACTCACAATTGTTTGAACTGTTCTTATCTGACCGTTTACTGTGATTTGATCTCCAACTATTAAATCTGTATTAAAAGCAGTTCCTGTCCCAGTAACGTTTGCACTAAGGGCTGACACATTAACAGTTCCTTGAACTCTAATCGGTTCAAATGCAATTTTTAATATCTCTCCATTTTCTCCAGTTAAACTAACTCTAGCCGCAGCACCAATACCATAAGTTTCTACTGGATTATTACCAAATACAATTTCATCGCCGGCTTTATATCCACTTCCAGCACTAACTATTCTATATCCGCCTAAAGAATTAAATCTGGATATATCTTGTGCTGTACCTGCGGTAGAATACGTTAATGGTTTAGCATCCAATGTTGGAGCAAAGTCAATAACTTGACCAGAACTGGTTGGTAAAACAAGACATGTTTTTATTCCACCAACTTCAAACGTTCTTAGATTTGTAAATATTTCAAATATTCTTGAATCTTTAGTAACTGCACTACCACTTTTTGAAGGGATATTATAATTTCCAGCATTGATAGCTACACTTGAGACATTAGCAATTTTGGTATTTGAATATACCAAGTAAGAAGAAGTAACATTTATGGAAGTTGTGTCGATAGTTTGAATTGAACCATTAACTAAAAAACGTGGATTTATAGTCTCAATAAGTCCACCTGATATAAATCCAGCACCAGGTTTATCAACTGTTATGGTATCAATTCTACCAGAAAAAACTTCTTCAATTATAGCTACGGCTTCTTTGTCGGCATTACCTCCAGAGATATTTAAAAATTGTCCTGGTGTATAGTTTGATCCAGGATTAACAATGGTTATTTCTTTTAATGATGAAGAAGTTAAAAATTCAAACAATAAAACATTTCCATTCTCATCTATTATATCCGAAGTACAAAATTCACCATTTTCGAAATTGCCAATAACGTTTTTAGAGTTTATAAACAAATCTTCAATACTTCTATTAGAAATCAATCCAATAGCTGTTGATTCTATTATTCCAGTAGCTCCTGATGTAGAACCAATAATTTTTCTATTTTTTAATAAATCAAAATCAAATGTATCAAAATATATTTTTACAATCGATCCATTAGAAGGAGCAGTATTGAATATAATTTTTTTGTATTGTTTATTGACAAGATATGATGTTGTAACTACATCATTAATTAAAACCGTCTTTACATTAAAAGCATTACTTGGTAAAATAAAAGTCTTTTTAGTTCCGTTGCCAGTAATTTTTTGGTAAAAAATATCCGGATCTATTCGAACAGAATTCTCTACAGACCAGACACTAGCTGATGCTTTTAATATTTCATTCTTTGGTTCGATGACATCCACTTCTTCACCGAACAACATTCTGAATAAAAATTTATAGGATTCAATACTACCCTTTGATCTGTACAATTGAGAGATATTCTTATATAAGATATCTTTTCTTACAGCAGTATCTCTTGGTAATAATGAAGTAAATTTATTATAGAAGTTTTGTTCAAATTCATCGAGAGAGGAATCTACGTCAGATATATCCCTAATTTGTTTTGAAACATTTACAAGATCATTGTTTGTATTCGCAGACTTTTCTAAAAATTCATAGTAAGCTTTTAGAAAAGAAACAAACTTAGGATATTCTTCCCTAACAAACTCTGGGACTTGATCCGGAACTAATACTGATATTCTTTCGTTATTCATTTATTTTTATGTTGCCAGTTCTTCTAAATCGACGGTAACAGAAGCAGAATCTAGTAAATCAATTTCCAATACTGTATTTCTCTTTGTTTCAACAATTCCTTTTTCTGATTCTATAGTCAGTCTCATTAAAGAATCATCTGTGTATAAAGTTCTAACGTTTAAATTTGTTAGAACAACTTTTCCGGTTTCGTAATTAATTGTACCAGCATTTTCATTAACAATTTGTTTTTGTGCATCAGCATCATAATAGATTGTTCTGATACTTCCTGTTCTTGCAGTAATTACTGCGGTTGCAACGGCACCAGATCCACCACCACCAGTAATTACTACGGTTGCTCTAGAATAATTGTAACCTTTGTTTGTGATGGTAATTTTTTCTAATCTTGTGCCAGCAATAGTAGCTTCAGCGGTTGCACCAACTCCATCTCCGACGATAGTAATAGTTGGAGCCGAAATATAATTAATACCTGGATTTAATATTTGGACTTCTTCAATTCCAGTATATGTTTCCGCAGATTCTTCAAGTGTCACTTTTCTTGTGATTCCACCGTAATCAACGACATCAAATTGTGATGAACTTAATCTATTGGTCAATGTTCCTCTATGTAATGGAACATTAAAATCAATTTGATAATTTGTGGTTTGGTTAATTACCGGCTCAAATCTTTTTTGTAATTTAACAGAAGTCTCGCAACCAATAATTGCAGCATCGTTTGTATTATCAATACTTTCCTGTAACTTGGACAATACAAATCTACCACCAAACTTGTTTAGATTTTGTTCTCTGTATAAAGCTACAGCGTCTCTAATTCTATTTTTTACTTGTTGTGCTGTATCTGTGGTTTTTCTTTTATCATACGCAACAGTATTATTCAATAATAGATACAGATATTCTGGATCACGAATTTCGGTTTGAATCGCTATGATAGATTTTGGTTTAATAATCTCATTAATAATTCTTTGTTTTTCTAACTCGGAAATATAAAAATCTTTTTTCGGTTTTAATGATAGAATAACTTTACCATATGATGGAGGAATATCATCCTCACTACCCCAAACAGAAACAGAATCTATACTAGGATATTGTTTCTTTATATAAGTTTCATAATCTTTGTATGTCACTAATCTATTTTGATTGGTGTACTGTAATGGAGCAGAGTATTTAATACTGTCAACACTTTCTCTCTCTGAACTTCCCGAAGCAGATTCATTAACAGTAATATCAATTGATCCATAAGCACCCACTGGTAATAGGGGAACAAATTGATCTGCTTTATTTGCAGCAAGTCCATTTGTTGCCAAATAACTTAATCTAACAAGAGATCCATCTCCAAGTGCTTTACCAATTACACCATCACCAAAATAAATTTCATACTTTCCATTTCTTCCTTCTTGTAAGAAATAGACCATCGATGTACTGTCCACATTCAAAGCATCTGTAGCTAAAGAATATGTTTCAACGTATGAATTTGTCGGTGAAGGTTGAATTACAACTTTAAGTGTAGTGGTATCTGCATTCAAATCCGGTATTACAAATAAAGATTTTGGATTTTCTTGTTCACTATAAGTGTAAACGTAATCAACAATCTGTCCTTCTTTAATTGCTATGTTTTCAAACAAAAATTCATTACCAGTTCTAGTAACAGTAGTTTCTTCTAAAACGTTAAATCGATAAGAACGATTGTCAATTAAGTTTGACTGTACTGGATATCCATATGGAAGTGTTAATGCTTGAGTTGGATCATTTGAAGTCGTTAAAATTGTTATATTAACGTTTGCCGTTGCGGGCTTTCTAGAATACGGTATATATCCTAAACTCTTTGCATGAGAAACTACAGAACCTCTGAGAAGTGCTGTATCTAAGAATGATTCATTTGCAACCATGTTTAGATAGTATGCATTATAGTGTGTATTATAAGCAAGAACATCTAACAAAATACTAAGACCAGAACCCTCAAAATCATAGTCTTGGAACTCTGTTTGTTGTCTTAAAAAATCTTTTAAATTTTCCTTGATTGTATCGAAATCAAGTTCGGTTACTCTTAATCTATTTGCCATTATCGTGTTCGTTCTAATTGAAATGTTATAGCTATCGGATCCGTTCTGTTCACAATGAAAAATTCCAAATAAACTTTAAAAGAATTAATATCTGGTTCTGGTGTCACTACAACCTTAGAAATTGAGGCTCTAGGTTCAAAGTTTTCTACCATATTGACTATCTGCTTTTCCATTCTGATGGCTGTCAGATTGTCGGCATTCTCAAACAATAAAGCCCTTATATTTCCACCAAAGGATGGATTAAAAAGTCGTTCATTTTTATTGGTTGAGAGAATATTTTTAATCGAGTTAATTACTGCCAGATCGCCGACATGTTTATTAACATCTTTTCGGACCGGATGAATGTTCATATTCAGGTCCAAATCTTTAAAATCTCTAGTTACGTTTGTAAATACGGTTGCCATTTTCTATTTATAGTTTGTCTATGAGAGTTTGTGTGCCAACATAATTTTTAATTAGATGAGCTTCTAAATCACCAAATGCAGAATAATTCATCATGGCCATATAATTATTAGACAGTTCTGTAATTTTTCCAAAGAATGCAATATCATGTTGTTCCCTTTGTGATATAAAGGTATTTGCACGGGTAATTATATCCGCTAAAGCAGATTCAGCACCAGCTGATAATGATGAAATATAATAAGGAGTTCCCATACCGGGTGTAAATAAAGTTATGGAATTCAACACTTCAGTATACGCACTTGTTAATTGTGCCGAATATACCAATAGATCATCCTTAACAAATAGACTGGTCATACTTCCCAAAGCTGGAACGTTGTTTGCAACACCTTCAAACTTGGCCAAAATAGGAGCGATACTTCTTCCCAAACCAGTAGCAGAAGAAAACGTAGGAAGAGCCGTATTTGTTGTACTCTTTATTCCGGATAATCTCTGAGTATGATTAAAAAAACTATTACAAGTGTTTGACAGATTCCAAGATAGTGGTGTAATCGTCGTTAAAAGAGCAGATCCGCCGGTTCCTGGATACGTCTGTAAATAATAATTATTAGTGTTTAATGTTTGATAAAGACTGTATATTCCAGTTTGTATGGTAGTAATTATTGATCCTACTGGATTTTGCAAATAAAGTGTATTTGCAGTTTGCTTATTGGTAATTGCGTCATACTGCCATTTTGTTATTGGAGGACGAACATAGTAGTTATTTTCCACTATGTTTTGATTTGGATCCAATGCATCTCCAAATTTACTCACATCAAAATTTAAGTTTAAATCAGAATAAAGAGATCCCATAATTAAGGTCCCGCAAATGCTAGAGTTGGAATTGTTTGTATAGCTATAGGTATCTTGCAGGTTGGAATATCACCTTGAACTACCATTGGAAATCCATTTACACTTATTCTTCCGATCATTATTAGTGCTTCAACTGTTGATATACAATGAATAATACAACTAGGTTCGCCACAACAAGCATGAGGAGCTATCTTATCTCCAGGCACTTCACCCGCTCCTGGTCTTGCAAGAGGTATTCCATTAAGAGTAACATTTGGCCAACCTGGACCAACTATAACTCCACCGTCTGCGGTCACATCACCTAACTTAGCTATAAAAGGCATCTAATTTTTCCTTAAGGACAATTACCATTAATTTGATCTGCTACTGACTTGTCGGTAAACGGAACACTTCTTGCATATGTTTGTTTGAAAGCCAAGTATTCTCGGTATAAACAATCACTAATTTCTTTTGAAATTTGAGATTTACTAATTCCATTTTCTAATTTAGTAGCTGCTTCTTCAGCGCATATTCTACAAGCTTCATCTTTATGATTTGCATTTACAAATTCATCAATTGCTTTTTCATCATATTTATCCATGGCTTTTCTGATCTCTGAAGCTTTGTCTCTAAGTGCATCACTAGCATCTTTCAATTTGCTTTCAGTATCTCTGAGTTCATTTTTAATATCATCCCAACTATCTTGTAAATTTTCTGTCAGATCATCTACATATTTTTTAGCCAATTTCTTCGTACATTGTAAATTCAAAAATTGTTTTGCTCTAATTGTATCTACACTTAATGATGCAACTTTGCCAGCAACAGCAACTCCAGCAGCGGTAAGTCCAGCAACATTTTTAGCAACAGCTGAATATGCTTTTGCGGTTCCAGCAACTCCAACTGCTTCATCTGCTGCAGAAATAGAAGCACCAACTTTATCATACTGATCTAAAACATCCTTATAACCAGTTTGATTGATAAGATCGGTTCCTAATTTTTCGCCATATGAGACTGCTGATTGAAATCCGGTTGTAATGTCCGCTTTAAGTGTGTCTAAAAAGGATGGATTATTTGTCAATGAAGTTGTTATTTGCGTTTCACTAAACCCAGACCAAGTAGATACTGGAGTTCCGTAAATTTGTTCTTTAAAGAAACCTGGTTTATTTACAGCATCCCCAATTATTTGAGATGGATTTGGAGGAATAGCTCCATTAGCAATTTCAGATGCGTTTAATGAATTACCAGTAACATTTTCTGCTGTTGGTGAAGTGAATGGTGATCCTTCAGCTGGAGGTTTAGCAGCACTCTTTGAACCATCTTTAGCATTTGGAGCAGCTGCCGTTACCATAGCAATTGTTGCTCCGTTAATATTCGTAATAGCTTTTGCACCGAAGGTCGCTTTACCAGATGAAGTTGCTGAAAGAGAAACCATTCCACTAACACTAGTAAGAACTCCACTAACGGAAGTTGACGCTGACAATAATCCTCCAAGTGAACTTGAAACCATACCCGAAAGCGATGCCATCATTTTAGCAGAACCGGTCCAGTTGGCTGAAGCCGCAAGAGTAATGTTTCGAGCAACTACAGCAAAATCTTTTTTAACTTGAAAAGTAACACTTCCATTAACAACATATGTCAAATCACCATCAATATAAACAATTCGATTACCTTTAACGTGCATCGATTCATCTTTATTTACAACAATGTTTGATGAACCTACAACTTTTTTGTGTACATCACCAGTAGGTCTAAACTCTACATGAGACCCAGTTTTATGCATTAAATTTATTCGTTCATAATTTGGAGTATCATCTAATTCAAAAGCATGTCCTGATTCGGTATCAATTGCATAGTTGTATGGATATCTAGCATTATAAGAAGGATCTTGATCTACACCATACGTGTTACCTTTTGTTAAAGATTTCAAATATGTGATTTGTGCTGGATTATAAAGATTATCTCCTCTAGCCAATCTAGATGTTGTTGGTTCATCTAAATTTCTAGGATATCTAAGAGGATTTCCACTTAAAAAATTTGGAGATGCATCAATTTCTTTTTGTTTTCTTGTATCACTAAATGCTTTCATTTCTCCAGACGCCTGTTGTGGAATTCCAGGAAGAACTCCCATCATTACTGGATGTTGTGCGTTTTCTCCGTCTAAGAAAAATCCAACTACCATATCGGATTCTTTTGGAGTAAACGTCATTGGATTATTCAATGGAAGTAATGCTTGAGCCCAAGGTAAAGTTTCTGTTGGTGCGTCATTGACATTATCAGAATGCCATCCAATAATTCTAACACGACAACGACCAAGTTTTAAAGGATCTTTTCTATCCTCTACTACTCCAGTCCACCAAATAAAACCATTTAAACCAGCGTATTCGTTATTCATAATTAGATTGTAAATTGAGCTATTTTTTCGGTTACCGCAGAACTAGAATGCGAATATTTTTTAGGATCCGCAGAATTTGAATCTGTTACCGCATCAAAAACAGTTTCGTGTTTATTATATGTAATAATATGTCTTGCTCCAATAATTAAATAATTTCCAAAAAGAGATTCATCTTTATTATCGGATGTTTGTTCTTGTCTTTCTGGAAGATTTAATAGAACAGTCTGACCAGTGGTAAATCTAAAATTACCAGGAACAACAACCCTAACTCTCTTGGTCATTAAATTCTTCATTATGGCTTTTCTCTCCAAAAGATAATCTGGATTCTCTGCATAAGTTATAGAATTTTTATCGTTGTTCTGTATATATTTACTAGTTCCTCTGTCATAAGCTACGGGATACAATAACTTCCTTGAGTCAAAACTTTTTAAATTAGTTTTCGCTATTCGTGATATATCTTTTTGATTGTTAAATTCTACATAATTTGAATTATCATTCAAGTGATTTCTTCCATTATAATGGTCACCAAAACTTAAATTCTTAGTTTTTACGGTTCTTGTTATTGGATCAAATCCAATTAAAGTAGAAGCATAAACTCCTGATTCAATATTATCAACAACATCATATTGATTAATCACACTAATATATCTTGCACCATAAAATTCTTCATTAAAGTTTTCACTTTCTCCTAAATTCTTTGGATCAAAAGTAACTCTAATCGGATTATTATACGGTTCTTGTTTTTTTATCAAATCATTTAAAGAAACAAAATTATATCCATATCTGTTTTCAAAGAATAAAAATGATGGAGATTTTTTTTCATCTAAAGCCCTTTTTGATATCCAAGCAACTGTATCTAAAGGAGACAAATTCGGCATTTGTTTCGTATGCAATCCTTCACTATTATTTAATACCATTTTTTTTACACCGAGATAATTTGCCAATACTTGAACTACCATCTGAGTGTACGTGGAATTCGTAAAGACTTGATTAACTTTTTGTTGTGAAGAAAATATGTATTCATCACTTATAAAGTGTAATACATACATTTCAGAATTTTGATTAATATTTTTTCTGTTACTTAATTTGTGTATTCTATAAGATTGTTGAAATATTATTTCTTCTCTTGTTTTACCAATTTTAATTAATATACCTTCTTGACCATCAAATTGTAGATTATTAATTAAACCAATACTATCGGTAATAAGAATATTTCCTGTTAAACAATGAGAAAAAACACTATCATACAAGTTTATCTCTTGATATAGTCCTTTAAGTGATATCTCTTTTCCATTTTTTAAAACAACATCTATTGATATTATTTCAAAACCAGTTGTTACTATAGATGCATTATCGCTCATTCTTGTAATGACCTTCTAAGTTCTTCTTCTAAAGAAAAAACAAAATCATTTTTTAATAATTTTATTGATCTTTTTTTCTCGTTTTCTTGTTCTTCATATTGATAATAATTGATCGATGTTTTGGTATTACTTTGATATATCTTGTTACCACTTTTTAATGTTATTTCATTTGGCGTAATTGTTGTTGTGACATTTGCATAAGTTGCCGAATCAATTTCATATGTATTAGTAGAAACTGTATCCATAAATTGAGTGGTTTCTGTTACATAATATGAGTGATTGGTAGTCTTTGCCCAAACTAAACCAGACACACCAGTATTGGCAGTATCAGCATAATTGTTAGCAGAATATTTTTGATCCACATAATTTGTTAAAGATTTAAATTGTAGGGGCCAATCGTATTGCGGATCAATAATATTATTATACAGTAACACCATCCAATGACGTTCAGCTGAACCATATGCATAATAAGCAACGGTTTCTGGTGTATCACCGTCTCTAATATCATACTTATAATAAACTGAAGTATTTTCTTTAAATGATTCTTCCAATTTAAAACGTGACATTAAATTGGTAAGAACATCTAAACCTAGAGCATCATCTGTTAGTTTATATCTAGTAGATGGAAAATAAGAAAAGTATTTGGCCATTATCTGTTCTGTCTAATTTTTGAAAATGAATTTGGTCTATCGTATAAATTTTTTGTTAGTATAATCGTTTCTTTAAATGCTAATGATAATCTAACAGCAAAAGGAGATCCATTACCTCCAATTTCAGGTTTGTTTGATGGATTTGGAACTTCATATGCAGACCAACCACTAGGAGCATAATCTACACTTACCGAAGTACAAACACAATCAGTTATAGTTGGAAGATTTGGATTCAATTCACCATTATAATAAAATTCAATATTAAAAATTGATGGAGGAACTAAAAAGAAACCTGCCGATCCTGGTTTAATTTCCGGAGCAGAATGAAATTTAAAACAATTTATGATGCGATGAACTTCTTGTGATTCAGAAACACTCTTTGGATATAACATATAATCAAAACGGAATGTTCTAAATTCTGGTTGTGTATAAAGTAACTCAAGCATCGGATTTTCTACACCACCTAGTAGAGTAGATGCAACTACCTTTCCAGCTCCTCCTACAGAACCAAGGGCTCTACTTATAAATGGACTTAAATTTTTACCAGCAATTCTGCCAATCATATCAGCAGTTTTTTGTTGACTATTCAATCCAGCAATTTGATTTACAGCAGAAGCTGCAACAGCACCTAATCCGCCTTTATCTGCATACATACCAACATCACTATAACCTTGATTATAATCAAAAACTAAAGTATCTGGAAGATACAAAGCAACAGTTTCTTTAATTCGTCTAATTTTTCTGTTAAAATTAGTTACATCAGTTCTTTTTAATTCGTCAGTTATCGGTTTAATACCTTCTTCATAAAACCCACCCGTTTTAGATGCTATTGCTTGTTTTGCCTTATCAAGAAATTCTGTTGATCCAGGTGAAAGACCGTCAGTATATTTGGTAGCACTTGTTACAGCTTTCTCTACAAGTTCGCTGCCAACCATAGTGGAATCTTTAATTGCTTGGCCAAAATTAGCGGTAAGACCTTGACTCTGAAGTATTCCAATATCAACTTGGCCTTGAGAATCTATACTTTTATTTCCATATCGATTAGCGCCCGCATCTCCTTTAAATTTAGACACTTCCTGTTCAAATATACTGAACATCATAAAATGTGCTTTATCAGTAGTTCCTAAATCCAAAGGATATGTCATCAATCCATCTTTACTACCGTCCTCATATGCATCTAAAGAGTTGAATTTTCTAACATCGTCACTCTTAAAATTAGCGGCCGAAGCAACATTTGTGAGAGAAAAATTAAAAGACATATAAACTTCCTAAAGGTTAACTAGATAGTATTTATGTCATATAAAGGAAGATTTAATCCAAGATACCCTGCCAAATACAACGGAGACCCAAATAATGTTATCTATAGGTCTTTGTGGGAACTTAGGGTAATGCAATACTTAGACGTCCATCCAGGGATAATCTGGTGGGCTTCTGAGGAGTTAGTCATACCCTATTATAATCCAATCGACAATAAAAAGCATCGTTATTTTCCCGATTTTGTGGCTAAAATGAAAACTAAGGATGGAACTATAAAAACGGTTGTCATAGAGGTCAAACCGGAAAAACAAACCAAAATGCCGGTACAGAAACGTAAGACCAAAAAGTATCTGGAAGAAAGTGCCACCTATCTGATAAACCAGTCCAAATGGAAAGCTGCCACAGAATTTTGTAAGGATCATGGTTGGGAATTTAAAATCCTGACTGAAAAGGATCTAGGAATATAAGATAAATAGACTATGGCATACTTAATTAATAGACTAAAAGAATCTCTGGCTAAAAAGGGTTTACACCCAAGAACGAACATTGCTAGAGCTTGGTTGCAACAAAAAATGTTGACCCTCAATCCATCAAGAGGTAAGATGATGGAGGAGAGATCAAGACTTCGTGGTGTAAAAAATGAATCTTACATTGGTAAAATGTATTTCTATTTTTATGATCCTAAGACAAAAGACATAATGGAATATTACGATAAATTTCCATTAGTCATTCCGATAGAGGAACATACTGATGGGTTTTTAGGATTGAACTTGCATTACATCCATCCAAAACAAAGATTGATATTATTGGACAAATTAGGCGATATTGCCACAAATAGAAACTTTGATGAAGCCACAAAGTTTAGGGTTAGTTATAACTTTTTAAAAAATGCTAAGCAGATGTATGAACACAAGCCGTGTTTGAAGAAGTATCTGTACACCCATATTAAATCAAAATTTTTAAACATAGAAGCATCTGAGTGGGATATTGCGGCACTATTGCCCGTAGAACATTTTCAGAAAGCTCACAAAACTCAAGTATTCCAAGATTCAGAGGACATGTTCTAATGACATTTACGATCAATTCATTTTATGCACATATGAAAGCAATGGGTGGTATTGCAAAACCCAGTCGCTTTGAAGTATTACTTCCGATTCCACCTTATATTAATAATTTTATATCAAGTACACTTTATTCGCAAATAGCAAATATTCCCAATACATTTCTTACTGAGATAATTCCAAGTTTGACTGGAGGAGATAAAGATACTGCCAAAGGTGCAACAT
>Ga0209770_10001293_pt1 | contig 13081 bp, 12 predicted proteins | sample LauGreSu1BDMLBDD_2_FD_187572 | JGI IMG/M metagenome (GOLD analysis project Ga0209770, IMG submission 187572) | Freshwater lake microbial communities from Lake Michigan, USA - Su13.BD.MLB.DD (SPAdes) (version 2) | ecosystem: Environmental > Aquatic > Freshwater > Lake | place: Lake Michigan, USA...
GGAGCCGCTCGAGGTCGCGGTGCTTCCGTTCATCAGCGCGGGGGACGACAGGTTCGTCGGCTCGATCATGGTCGCCGTCGGACAGATGGGCGACTCGAAGGTGACCTACCGGTACACGACCGACGGCAGCGAGCCGACCGCGGCGAGCGCGCCGGCGGGCAGGCCGTTCACGCTGCGCGCGTCGGCGACGGTCCGGGCGCGCGGCTTCGTCGGCGAGCGGCCGGTGACGCGCACGATCGAGCGCCGCTTCGAGCGGCTTGAGCCGCTGGCCGCCGTGCAGGCGCTCCGAATCGACGCGGGCGTCGCGTACGCCGCGTTCGAGGTGCCGTCGACGATCAAGTCGTGCGCGGAGATCACCGGCGCGAGGAAGTCCGGCGAGGGCGTCGCGGAGGTTCCGAGCGTGGCCGTGAAGCCGCGGGAGGAGGACTTCGGACTCGTCTTCACGGGCTTCATCGATGTCCCCGCGACCGGCCTCTACCGCTTCTTCGTCGACTCCGACGACGGATCGACCATGTCGGTGCACGGCGCGGTCCTCGTCGACAACGACGGACCGCACAGCGCGACGGAGAAATCCGGCGCGATCGCGCTCGCCCGGGGCCTGCATCCGGTCGAGATCCGCATGTTCGAGGCGGCGGGCCAGGATCTCCTGAGGGTGTCCTGGATCGTCCCTGGATCGACGAAGAAGGCCGTCGTGCCCGCCTCGGCGTGGAAGCACTGAGGCCTCGATGCGGCTCACGACGCTTCGCGCCGACCTCCTGCTCCTCGCCGCCGCGGTCATCTGGGGCTCGGGCTTCGTCGCGCAACGCCTCGGCAGCGAGCATCTCGACGCGTTCGAGTACAACGGGCTGCGCTTCACGCTCGGCACGATCCTGCTGCTGCCGATGCTGCGCTTCGCGCCCTGGCCCGCGCACGCGACGCGCGAGGCGTCGCGCCGCGCGACCCTGCGCGGCGGGCTGCTTGCTGGCCTCGCGATGGTGCTGGCGGCGAACGCGCAGCAGCACGGGCTTGGCTCGACGACTGCGTCGAACGGCGCGTTCATCACGAGCCTCTATGTGGTGTTCGTCCCGTTCATCGCGCTGCTCGTGTCGCGAACCCGGCTGGGCTGGCCGGTCTGGCTCGGCGTCGCGCTCGCGACGGCGGGGCTCGTCCTCATGGCGGTCGACCGCGACTTCCGCATCAATCCCGGCGACGCCTGGATCCTGCTCTGCGCGGTCCTCTGGGCGTTCCATGTGGTGATCGTGGGGTGCTTCTCGCGCGACGCGGAGCCCGTGCGCCTGTCGCTCATCCAGCTGGGCATGACCGGCGTCGCCGCGCTCGCGGTGGCCATCGTGCGCGGCGAGATGGACCTCGCGGCCATCGAATCGGCGAAGTGGGCGGTGCTCTACGGCGCGGCGCTCCCGGTGGCGGCCGCGTTCACCCTGCAGGTCATCGCGCAGAGGCACGCGCCGCCGACGCATACGGCGCTCATCCTCTCGCTCGAGAGCGTCTTCGGAATGGCGAGCGGGGTCGCGTTCCTCGGAGAGCGGCCGGACCTGCGGAAGCTCTCCGGGGCGGCGCTGATGCTCTGCGGGGTCGTCGTCTCGCAGGCGATCCGGCCTCGGGGAAAAGTCGTCGAAAATCCGGACGGATGCTGAGAGGGACTCTCCCCCGGCGCGGAATGCAGGCAGAGGACATCGTCTCGTCCTCAAACGCACTCCAGACCTGAGGAACCCCCATGCGTCAGTCCAGCACCATCGTCCTGTCCGCCATCGCAACCCTTGCCGGCCTCGCGGCCACGAGCGCCTCCAGCGCGGCTGTCTGGGGAGGCTTCGGCACCGGCCTCGGCGTCGCCCGCATCGTCGCCGGCGTGAACCAGAACGCCTCGAGCGCGAGCAACGCGACGAGCTACCTCACCGTGCAGCGCTGCAACGGCTTCATCGAGAACCCGCCCTTCGTGGTGACCTCCGCGACCGACTGCGTCGCCACCGGCTCCGACTACCAGATCAGCATGCGCATCGTGAGCACCACGCAGACCGAGATCAAGATCATCTCGACGACGCCGAACACCCAGATCAAGTCGATCACCTTCGGCAACACCGCGTCGTTCTGCGGATTCGACATGTCGACGCCGAACCCGGGAACCCCCGGCTCGATGGCTGGCGCCAACCCGACCCCGGTCACGCTGATCGGCGCCTGGACCAGCTCGGTGCGGTTCGACAACCGCGTCAACATCGCCGGCGCCGCCGCGTCGGGCGACCTCTACGCCCGCATGAGCGTGTACTTCAGCAGCTGCTTCGATGTCGGCGACCAGCTCGTCTTCCGCGTCGACACCGACAAGCTCTACTGAATCCGCTCATCAGGAACCCCTGACTCCTCAGCAGCGGGCGGGCCTCCCACGGGGTCCGCCCGCTGTTCATTCCGGCGTCCCTACTTGGACCGCGCCTTGAACTTCACGGCGCCATTCGTGGTGCGGATCTCGGAATGCCCGCCCGCGGCGCCGACCTCGACGGTCTTCGAGTGCTCGCTCGACTGCGGCACCCGCGTGCGCTTGGCCGGGTCGCTCACATCGATCGCGCCGTTCGTGGTGTGGATCTTGACGATGCCGTCGAAGTCCACGCCGACCTCGACGCGGATCGCGCCGTTGCGGGTCTCGATGTCGAACGGAAGATCGTTTCCGGCCGCGAGGGAGACCTCGACGGCGCCGTTTCCAGATGAGACGCGGACCTCGCCGCCCGCGTCGACAACCTCGATCTTGCCGTTCTCGCAGTTCGCATCGATGCTGCCCGAGTGCCGCTCCGAGCGGATCGCGCCGTTCCGGGCGGTCAGCTTGAGGCGCCCGCCGGTTCCGACGGTCCGGATCGACCCGTCTCCGCTCTTGACGCTCGAATCGCCGCAGCGCGGAACGAGGATCCGCACGCGCACGCTGTCGCGCGGCATGGACTTGCCGGGGAACATCGGCTGCACGACCACCGACTGGTCCGCGACGCGCTCGGCGAAGAGCTTCACGAGCTCGGCGCGGCGCTTCACATCCTTCTCGCTCTCGCCGTCGACCGTGAACTCCGCCTCGATGCGCGGTCGGTCGAGTGCGGCGTCGACGATGAGCTCCACGGAACCCGCCGCGATCTCCGCGACGACGCGCTCCGCAAGCCCCGCCTCGCGGGCGGCCGCGAGGTCAACCGCCCGTTCGATGCGCGTGGTGTCGACCTCGTCGTCCGCGCGCGCGGCGGGTGCATGGAGCAGGAGCGTGACGACGAACGAGGCGAGGATCGCGCGGACCATGTGCGGGCATCTCCAGGAGGCGTGTGCGGGCTACGAAACCCTTATCGGCTCGATTTCGGGGCTCGCGGGAAGGTTATTCACCCGCGCGCCGAACTGTTGCGCCGCCGCGCGGACACGGCCGAAAGAAAGCCCGCCGCAGCACCGTGCCGCGGCGGGCACCCGGAGGATTCCGGCGACCGCTCCGAGAGAAGGCTCAACAGGCGACCGGCAGGTGGATGCGCCGGAAGCAGCAAGAAGACGACCGAACCAATGAACGCCATTCCGAACATCGACCGCGTCTCCGAACAGCTCTTCTCGCACCTCGTCAGCGGCGAGCGCCGCGCGGCGCGCGACCTCGTCGATTCGCTCTACGGTGCGGGCATCGCTCCGGAGACGATCTCGAAGGACCTCTTCTGGCCGCTGCTCGAGAGCATCTCGATGATGTACCGCAAGGACCAGATCACGACGCTCAGCCACCACTTCGCGACGCGCCTGCTGCGCATGCTCGTGGACCAGGCGCAGGCGCGCTACGCGATGGCGCCGGCGCGCAACCGCCGGATCGCGCTCTTCTGCGGTCCGAACGAGACGGAGGAGCTGGCCGGCCAGGTCGTCGCGGACCTGCTCGAGGCCGACGGCTATACGGTGACCTTCGCCGGCGGCGGCGTGGCCAACGACGAGATCCGCGAGGAGATCGGGCAGCGCGAGCCGGATGTGCTGCTGCTCTTCGCGTCGAGCGCGAAGGACGCGCCGTTCATCCGCGAGCTCATCGACACCATCCGCGAGCGCGGTGCCCACGAGGGCATGCAGATCGTCGTCGGCGGCGGCATCTTCAACCGCGCGCCAGGGCTCGACGAGGAAATCGGCGCCGACCTGTCCGCGAGCTCGCCGCGCGACCTCCTCGAGAAGCTCGTCGCCAGCACTCCAGTCCGCAACGCCCGCTGGGCGCAGGGCAGCGCCCGCGTCCGTCGCGTGGCCTGACCAGTCTCTGCCACTGAGACCACCGCGCCGTCCGTTTCGGGCGGCGCGGTGGCTTTTTCGCAGGAGAATGCCGGCGCGCTGAGAGACGCGGGCTTCCGGGGCGGATACCCCGCGGCGCGGGTGTTTCGCGCCAAACCGTCCTTCCCACCGGAGTCATCCATGAACCCGTACTCGCTCGTCTGCGGCGCCGCCGCGGCCCTCGTCGTCTCCTCGCTCGCCTCCGCTCAGACCTTCGGCGGCGTGAACTACTCAAACCTGACGCCGTTCACGATCTCGACCGCCGCCCAGACCTCTGGCGGAGCCGAGTTCGCAACTCTCTCCTGCTGGGTGCAGCGCTCGAACGGCACGATCGAGCAGCCCGTCTTCGTCCAGACCTCCGCCGCCAGCGCGACGGCGACCGGATCCGACTTCGTCGTCCGCATGACGAGGACCAGCGCGACGGCCACCAACATCGAGGTCCGCGCGACCACGGCGTCCTGCGACCTCTATGCGGTCCTCGTCGGGCACCAGCAGGGCCGCGCCGCCTTCGATGTGACCCCCGTCGCGGCGCCTTCGACGAGCTCGTCGAGCACGGGGTTCCTCGCCGCCACGCCGAGCACCATGATCGGCGCCTACACGGCGATCGTGACCTTCGAGCAGCCCCTGCGGGTGGGTGCCGCCGCGCCGGTGCTCGACATGTACAAGGCCGTGTCGTTCCGCTTTCTCGGCGGCTTCAACGCCGGCGACCGCTTCATCTACGCCGTCGACACCGACCGCGTCGGCTGACGCCCAACCACGCCACCGAGGAACCTCCCATGCGCAAGCACCTCCTTTCCATCGGACTGATCGGCGCGTCCTGCGCCACGGCCAGCGCGGCGACCTTCACCGGCTTCGTCACGATCCCGGGCATCGCCCGCGCGGCTCCGGCGGTCGCGCAGGCGACGAACTCCGCCCACCTCCGCACCGCGTTCCTCGAGGTGAGCTTCACCGACGGAACCACGACCCAACCAGCGTTCACCGCCTCGGGCACCGCCGCGGTCGTGGCGACGACCGGTTCCGGCGCGAGCCGAACCGACATCCAGATGCGGGTCGTGTCGGCGACCAAGACGCTCGTGACGATCACACAGGTCGGCGCCGCCGACGCGCCGGCCCTCAAGTCGATCGGCTTCGGCAGCCCGAACTCGCGCGTCGTGTACGACCTCGTCGCGACCTCGACGCTCACCCCCGGGTCCGAGCTCGGCGTGACGCCCACCGCGTCGATCCTCTCGGGCGACTGGACCGCGCAGCTCGAGTTCATGAGTCCGATCGCGCTGACCGGCGCGGCGCCGCGCGGCGATCTCTACAACACGATGCGCGTGAACTTCCTCACGCCGATGCGAGGCGGCACCTTCGCCTTCACGGTGGACACAGACGCACTCCCGTGACTCTCCTCAGTCACGATGCAGTGCGGAGCGCCCTCGGCGGTGGCCCCCCCGAGGGCCGCTCTGTTTTTCCGGGCGCGGTACGCTGCGGGCATGTCCAAGGACGCATTCCCAGGCATCGATCCAGTGCCCTTCGTCGAACGCGGCTCGCATGAGCCGCTCGGATTCCGCCACTATCGCCCCGACGAGACCGTCGAGGGCAAGCCGATGCGCGACCACCTGCGCTTCGCGGCCTGCTACTGGCACACGATGCGCAACGGGCTTGCGGATCCATTCGGCGCGGCGACCGCGCGCATGCCGTGGGACGACGGCACCGACAGCCTCGACAACTGCCGCCGCCGCGCGGATGCGTTCTTCGAGTTCCTCCGGAAGTGCCGCATCGACTGGTACTGCTTCCACGACCGGGACATCGCGCCCGAGCGGGCCACGCTCGCCGAGTCGAACGCCGACCTTGACGAGATCGTCTCGTACTTCGAGGCGCTGCAGAACGCCAGCGGCAAGCGGCTGCTCTGGGGCACCGCATGCCTCTTCGCACACCCGCGCTATGTCTCGGGCGCTGCGACGAGCCCGCGGATCGAGGTGTTCGCCCATGCGGCGGCGCAGGTGAAGAAGGCGCTCGAGGTCACGCACCGCCTCGGCGGAGCCGGCTATGTCTTCTGGGGCGGCCGCGAGGGCTACACGACGCTGCTCAACACCGACATGAAGCGTGAGCGCGAGCAGCTCGCGCACTTCCTGCACCTCGCGGTCGACCACAAGAAGTCGATCGGCTTCAAGGGGCAGTTCTACATCGAGCCGAAGCCGCGTGAGCCGAGCGTGCACCAGTACGACTCCGACGCCGCGGCGTGCCTCGCCTTCCTGCGGGAGTTCGGGCTTCTGGCGCACTTCAAGCTGAACATCGAGACGAACCACGCGACGCTCGCGGGACACACCGTCGAGCACGAGCTCGCGGCGTGCCGCATCGCCGGCGCGCTCGGTTCGGTCGATGCGAACTCGGGCACCGAACACTGCGGCTGGGACACCGACGAGTTCCCGACCGATCCGCGCCTGACCACGAAGATGATGCTCGAGATCCTGGCCTCGGGCGGCTTCACGACCGGCGGGCTCAACTTCGACGCGAAGCGCCGGCGGGAGAGCTTCGATCCGTCCGACCTCTTCCACGCGCATGTCGCGGGCATGGACGCGTTCGCGCGCGGGCTCAAGGCCGCTGCGGCGATCCGCGCCGACGGACGCATCGCCTCGTTCGTGAAGGCGCGCTACGCGAGCTGGGACTCCGAGCTCGGCCGCCGCATCGAGCGCGGCGAGGCGACGCTCGAGGAGCTCGAGCGGACCGCGCTCTACGCGACCTCGTGGCCCGTCGAGAGCGGCCGCCAGGAGATGCTCGAGCACATCCTCCACGAGCACATCTGACATGACGATCGACGAAGCCCGGCGCCTGCTGCACGAATGGGTCGCGAACCCCGCGCTCCGGCACCACATGGAGTGCGTGGCGGCGTGCATGGGCGCCTACGCGGACCGCGTCGCGCCCGCCGCGCGCGACCGCTGGATGCTCGCCGGACTGCTGCACGACCTCGACTGGGAGCGCCATCCGACGCAGGAGGAGCACCCGCGCGTCGCAGTCGCGTTCCTCCGCGGGCGCGGCGTCGACGAGGAGGTGCTGCAGGCGATCCTCGCGCACGCGCCGTACACGGGTGCGGCGCGCGAATCGGACATGGCGCGCCATCTCTTCGCGGTCGATGAGCTCGCGGGCTTCATCGTCGCGTGCGGCAAGGTGCGGCCGGACGGCCTCGCCACCCTCGATGCCGCCGGCATCCGCAAGAAGCTGAAGAACGCCTCGTTCGCTGCGGCGGTGTCGCGCGCCGACATCGCGACGGGCCTTGCGGAGCTCGGCGCGACCGACGACGAGCACTTCGCGCTGTGCATCGCGGCGATCCGCGGACTCGCGGCGTGACGCGCCGCGACACAAACGGCCGCAGTCCTCGGACTGCGGCCGTCGCCATGATGAGGGCCCAGCCGCCCCTCCGGAACCTGCGTTTCAGCGGAGGTTGATGCGGTCGGTGTCCATCACCGCGGCGCCCCGGTAGAGGGTCACGCTGCCGCGGCCGAAGGCGGACGGCACGGCCGGGATCGTGATGCGGAGGTCGACGACCTCGATCGCCTCGTTCCACACTCCGGTATCGCCGGTCTTCCCGCCGGAGTCGGTCTTCGGGGCCTCCGCGGTCGTCTGCGGGCCGGTCGGGCCGGCGACCTTGTCTTCGGTCCCGATGGTGGCGTTCTGCGGAAGCGCGCGCTGGGCGTACGCGTTCGGATCGGCCACCTCGAGTCCGCCCTGGCCGATTCCGCGGGCGACCCCCATCTTCAGCTGCGCGAGTGTTCCCGCGGCCCAGACGCTGCCATCCCCGAGGCGGATGACCAGGATGTCCTGGGCGCGGCCGGTGCAGTCGAGGACGAGCTTGCCGCCGGTCCGGGCGTCGATGATGTCCGGGCGCTGCGTGCCGCGGACAGAGGTTTCCTCCGCGTGCGCGGCGGTCGCGAGGCAGAGCGGAAGGGCGAGGAGGGCGAGGAGGTTCTTGCGAGGCATGGCAGGTTCCTTTCGGCTTGCGTTCCTGTCTCCGGGCTCAGCCATCTGGGTCCTTCGACACCCCTCGAAGCGACAACAGGGCCGGTCGCCCGGAACCACCCTTCGAGATTTCGAGTGAATCGCCCGATCCCGCGCCCGAGGCTCAGTGCGGCCCGCCGGCTGCCATCGACCGCGCGACGACGGCGGCCCCGCCGAAGCCGCCACCCGTCATCCGGGCGCCGAGCGCGCCGGTCGCCTCGGCGCGCGCGACGATCGCGTCGAGCTCGGGCACGGACACCTCGAAGTCGTCGCGAAGCGAGGCATGGCTCTCGCTGAGCAGTCGGCCGAACGCCGCGAGGTCGGCGCGCGCGAGCGCCGCGGCTGCCGCGTGCACGCGCGCGTTCTCGCGGACGACATGGCGCGCGCGACGGGCGAGCCGCTCGGGCAGCGCGTCGATCTCGCGCCAGCGTGAAGACGGGAGCTCGGCGAGGTGCACGAGGCCGAGTGCCTGCGCGGCGGACTCGACATCGGCCCGCCGCGCGGCGTATCCGCCGTCGCGGAGTCGATGCCGCACGCCGGAATCGGCGATCTCGATCCGCAGTCCCGCGGGCAGGCGGACTGGCTGCCAGGCGAGCGCGCCACAGTCGAGCAGGATCGCCTCACCGGACCGGGCGTGCGCGACGCACCACTGGTCCATGATCCCGCAGGGCGTGCCGGCGTGGACATGCTCCGCGCGCTGGCAGAGGAGCGCGAGTTCCCGCGGCTCGAGCGTCGCGCCGGCCGCGGCGAGCGCGACGCGCGCCACCGCGATCTCGAGCGCTGCACTCGAGGAGAGCCCTGCGCCGACAGGGACATCGCTCGCGAGCGAGATCGCGAGCGGCGGGATCGCGAGCCCCGACGCGCGGAGTTCCGCGAGCACGCCCTCGGCGTAGCGCGACCACGCGGGATCGCCCGTCCATTCGCTTGCCAGGCGATCGTGGTCGGAGCGCGACGCGCACGCGTGCGTGCGCTCCTCAATCGCCATCGGAAGCACTGTTCCGCCCGCGTAGTCGATGTGGTCGCCGATGAGATTCACGCGGCCCGGCGCCGATGACTCGAATGCCGGCTCGCGGCCGTATCGCGCCGCATGCAGCATTCGCGCGCGCGACGCCGCGTCGGACCTCGGTGCGGTCACTTCGCCCCGAGCCACACGCCCTCGAGCAGCTTGCGCGTCGTGTCGAGCTTCTCGTTTCCGGCGATTCCGGCGAGGCCTTCCTCGACGAGCGCGCGGTTCGCCGTCTGGTGGCCGATGTACGCGAGGATCAAGCCGTACCCGGCGACATCGTCGCCCCGCTGCATGCGCTGCCGCATGATCGCGATCGCGGTGTCGAGCCGGTCCTGCGCCGGAAGGAGCGCTCGGTCGTACCTCGCGTCGATCAGCTCGGGGAACGATGTGAAGAGGTTCCGGAGCGTGAGCGAGGCAGAGAGATAGAGCCCGGCGCCCAGCTGCGCGTGCGCAATCCCGGCGTCCGTGAGCGGGTTGTCGGCCGCGAGGCCCTGCGCCTGCTCGAACCGGCGCTCGGCCCGGAAGTAGTCGCCCTCGCGCAGCGCGGCTTCGCCCTGCTTCACAAGCTCGTCGACGCGGCGCTTGTCCTCGCGGCCGAGCTCGGTGACCACCTTCTGGTGCCGGAGGATGCGCGCGGCTTCGTCGATCGAGAGCAGCGCGCCCCGGCGCTTCTCGCGGTCGCTCTCCCGCCCGGCCTCGCCGCTGCGCGGCGTGCCGTCGGGTGACACGAGCGATTCGGAGCCGGCTCCGCCGACGGCAGGCTTGGTCGCGTCGGGGTTGGCCGCGGCAGGCTTCTGCTGCGGGCGGAGCGGCTCGAGCGTCTCGCGCACCTTGTCGAGCGGCGACCGCATGTCCTGTTCGCCTTCGGCACCTGCGGCCGCAGGCTTCTGCTCGGCATTGACCGCATCGAGGATGTCGAGGTACGCCTTCGGCATCACCTTCGTCGCATCGACCTTCAGCCGGTCGGCCTCGGTCTCGGGACGGAGGCGCCGGTCGACGCGGCGCGGATCGGTGGGCTCGAGCCCCATCCCGGTGCGAACCCGCTTGTACTCGTCGATCGTGGTGAGTCCGGTGGCGATGTCCTGCCGCGCGCGGGCGCGCTCGTACAGGCTGAGTCCGCCGCGGGTCAGCGGGTCGGTCATGTTCTCGATCTGCAGTCCGCGCAGCGGCGAGATGACATAGCGCAGCGGCTCGTTGCGCGTGCTGGTGGTGGTCGCGATCGTGCGGTCGGCGTTGATCTCCCAGTTGCCGCGGCCGAACGACATCTGCGCATTGGCACGGTCGAGGCGCAGGCGGCTCTCCGGCTGGTCGCGCAGGACCGCGGCGTTGTCGACCGTGGACGGCGTCGACTCGCGCCGATACTCGAAGACGCCGAGTCCCTGCGCCACCAGGAAACGGTCGCGCGCGAACGGCGAGCTTGCAAAGCCGGGGTTCGAGAACGCGCTGTCGGCCCGGAAGGCGTAGAGGTCGTCGGAGCCGGTGCGGGCCGCGAAGTCCTTGTCGGCCGTGTATCCGACGGAACCGCGGAAGCCGCGTCCACCGGGAACGGAGCCGGTCACGAGCAGGTTGCGCGCGCTGTAGTCCACGGGAATCGAGCCCGCATTCGCGCCGCCCGAACCGAGCTGCGTGTTCGCATCGAGGATGTTGCCGCTGCCGGCCGCGCGCCCGGCGCCCGTGGTCTGCGACCAGCGGAAAGTCTGCCCGCCCAGCGCGTTGCCGTCGCCGAGACCCTGCCCGCGCCCGCTGAGCGTCGGGTCCGCGAGTCCGCCGCCCGTGGACGGACCACCCATGCGCGTTCCCCCGACCTGCGTGCCAACACGGCCGCCCTGGACCTGGGTCTGCCCGCTCGCGGCGGAGGCGACGGCAAAGGCGAGGGAACCGACGGCGAAGAGAACGATTGGACGCATCGAATGGGGGCCTCAGACGGGGGAGACTCGACCGTTCACTATCGGCTCTGCTCGGGCGAAGGCAAGAGATCTTGCCGGTCCTGCCGGATCGATCGTTCCCGCTGCGCCGCAGCCTCCTGCCAGGCGGCCACGATCTCGCGGGCGAGCTCCTGCGTGGGCGCGTGAACGGCGAAGACATGGGCGCCGTCCCGATACACCTCGGTCGTGCCCCCGTCCGCGCTCGAATGGTCCTGGATCGAGAAGATCTCGCCCGACGGCAGCGCCAGGGGCCGGCCGTACCGGTCGAAGACGGTGAAGCGGTCCTCGTCCTCGACGACGGCGACCGAGCACACCGTGTCGCGCGGGACCCCGCGCCCGGCGCCGCGCAGCACGAACAGCCCGCCGGAACCCCCGGGGAGGCGCACGCGCTGCACGGCGGCCGGCACCAGCCGCAGCGGCTCCAGCGCGGGCACCGCGACCCCGTGGGCGAGGATCTGGTCGACGCGCTGCTCGAAATCCTCGGGCGTGAGGTCGTCCTCGCGCGAGAAGCGCAGCGTGTTGAAGTGCGGCTGCGACCGCGACACCATCGCCTCCGCGAACTCGATCAGCGTGACCCCGGCGGGCGACTGCTGCCGGTTGCCGACGCGCGGCCCGAACACGCCGATAAACACAGAGAACAGGACGAGCGCCGCGACGGCGGCGATCGCGGGGCCGCTGGTCTCGCGCCGCACGCTCGTCGCGCCGTCATCGCTGGAAACGGTGTCCTCCGTGCTCACGGGCGCACTGTACGCGCCGCGATCCGAGGCGCCGGCGGCGTGTCTGTAGGATTCCACACATGACCCGTCCGGCTCCCGCCTATGTCACGACGCCCATCTACTACGTGAACGACCGCCCGCATATCGGAAGCGCGTACACGACGACGCTCTGCGATGTGTGGGCCCGGGCGATGCGGCTCGACGGGAGGGATGTGTTCTTCCTCACCGGCACCGACGAGCACGGCCAGAAGGTCGAGAAGAGCGCGAAGGACCGCGGCATGACCCCGCAGGCGCTCGCCGACGAGAACTCGGCCGAGTTCCGCAAGCTCCTCGGGCCGTTCAACCTGTCGAACGACGACTTCATCCGCACGACGGAACCGCGCCACGAGTCGCAGGTGCAGGCGTTCGTCTCGCGCCTCCTCGCCTCAGGCGACATCTACCTCGGCGAGTTCAACGGCTGGTACGACGAGGGGCAGGAGGAGTACATCACCGAGTCGCGCGCGAAGGAGATGGACTACAAGAGCCCGATCAGCGGGCGGCCGCTCGTGCGCGCGACCGAGAAGAACTACTACTTCAGGCTGAGCGCGTACCAGGCGAAGCTCGAGGCGTTCTTCGCCGCAAATCCGGGCTTCGTGCGCCCCGCCGGCCGCTTCAACGAGGTGCTCGGCCGCCTGCGCGACGGGCTGCAGGATGTGCCCGTGACGCGCACGAACTTCACCTGGGGCATCCCGATGCCGAACGCGCCCGAGCATGTGATCTATGTGTGGATCGACGCGCTCTTCAACTACGCGACCGCGCTCGGGCTCGGCGAGCCGGAAGGCGCGCTCGCGAAGGACCGCGCGAAGTACTGGCCGCCCGAGTACCACGTGATCGGCAAGGAGATCCTCTGGTTCCACGCAGTGATCTGGCCGGCGATGCTCATGGCGCTCGACCTGCCGATGCCGAAGTGCGTGTACGCGCACTCGTTCTGGATCCGCAACGGGCAGAAGATGTCGAAGTCGCTCGGGAACTTTGTCGACATGCCGACGATCGAGGGCTTCTTCGCCAAGTACGGCGTCGACGCGTGGCGCTGGTACATGACCACGCAGGGTCCGCTCGGCACGCAGGACGCCGACTTCAGCGACAAGCATTTCCACGAGATCTACACGGCGCAGCTGGTGAACACCTTCGCGAACTGCGCGAGCCGCACCAGCTCGATGATCGAGAAGTACTTCGAGATCGAA
>Ga0209770_10001297_pt1 | contig 13048 bp, 9 predicted proteins | sample LauGreSu1BDMLBDD_2_FD_187572 | JGI IMG/M metagenome (GOLD analysis project Ga0209770, IMG submission 187572) | Freshwater lake microbial communities from Lake Michigan, USA - Su13.BD.MLB.DD (SPAdes) (version 2) | ecosystem: Environmental > Aquatic > Freshwater > Lake | place: Lake Michigan, USA...
CGGCATACAACGCAAATTCGGCCGCCTACGCCGCCCGGATCCGGGCCATCGACCAACCCCTCCGCGATCGGCTGGGAATCATCCCGCCCCCTCAACGGTGGCTCGTGACCAGCGAAGGAGCCTTCCCCTATCTCGCCCGTGACTATGGTCTGCGCGAACTCTATCTCTGGCCGATCAATGCGGATGCCGAGGCAACCCCCCAGCAGGTCCAACGTGTGATCGACCGGGTACGGTTCGATCACATCCCCGCTGTCTTCAGCGAGAGCACCGTGAGCGACAAACCCATGCGACAGGTCGCCCGGGAGACCGGAGCCTGCTTCGGTGGGGTCCTCTACGTCGACTCCCTGACCGCGGCTGATGGGCCGGTCCCCACCTACCTCCGGCTCCTCGAGACCAATGCCGAAACCCTCGTGAGCGGCCTCGGAGGGATCCAGAGGCCATGAGCCAAGCCATGGGTACTGATCCCGGATTCGATCTCGCTGTGGACCACGTCACGGTGACCTACCGGAACGGCCTGGTCGCCGTCCGGGACGCCAGCTTCCGACTGCACTCCGGGACGATCTGTGCGCTGGTCGGGATCAACGGCAGCGGCAAGTCGACGCTGTTCAAGACCATCATGGGCTTCCTGGCGCCAGACACGGGCTCGGTGACGATCGCATCCCAGCCGATCCGCGTGGCGCAGTCCCGGAACTGGGTGGCCTACGTGCCCCAGGCCGAGGAGGTCGACTGGTCCTTCCCGGTCACGGTGTGGGATGTGGTCATGATGGGCCGGTACGGCCACATGAACCTCCTCCGCATCCCCAGGAGGATCGACCGGCAGAAGGTCGAGGAGAGCCTCGCGCGGGTCGGACTCTCGGATCTGAGGGATCGGCAGATCGGCGAACTCTCGGGCGGACAGAAGAAAAGGGCCTTCCTGGCGAGGGCACTCGCCCAGGAGGGACGGATCATCCTACTCGACGAGCCGTTCACCGGCGTGGACGTCAAGACCGAGGCCGCGATCATCCAGCTCCTGAGGGAACTCCGGGACTCCGGGCACATCATCCTCGTCTCCACCCACAACCTCGGTGCCGTGCCGGAGTTCTGCGACCACGCGGTGATCATCAACCGGACGGTCGTCGCCGCGGGACCGCTGGCGGAGACCTTCACCGAGGACAACCTCGCCAAGGCCTTCGGCGGGGTGCTCCGCCATTTCCGTTTCGATCAATCCACCGTGCAACCCCACGACGCCCAACGCATCACGGTGCTCAGCGATGACGAGCGGCCGCTGATCTTCGGGAAGGATGGGCATCTGGAGTTCACCGAGCGCCGGGACCGGGAAGACATCATCAAGGCCCGGACCCAGCCGGAGGACGAGGCCTCGTGATGGACCGTCTCCTGACCCCGTTCGAGTACGAGTACCTGGTCCGCGCGATCTGGGTCAGCGCCCTCGTGGGTGGGGTCGGAGGACTGCTGTCGTGTTTCGTGACCCTGAAGGGCTGGTCCCTCATGGGAGATGCCCTGTCCCATGCGGTGGTCCCCGGGGTTGCCGCCGCCGCACTGTTGGGGCTCCCCTTCTCCCTGGGCGCCGCATTCGCAGCCCTGCTGGCCACGGCCGGAATGGGGTTCCTGAAGACACGGACACCACTCAGGGAAGACGCCGTGATCGGCGTCGTGTTCACCACCTTCTTCGCCCTCGGGTTGCTGCTGCTGTCCCTCCGTCCATCCGGTGTGAACCTCCGCACCATCGTCTTCGGCAACATCCTCGGGATCGACCCGGCCGACAGCCGTCAACTGGTCGGCATCTCGCTGGCAACCCTCGTCGTCCTCTTCCTGAGGTGGCGCGATCTCGTCCTGTACTGCTTCGACAGCGCCCAGGCGCGCGCGCTGGGACTCAATGTGGTGGTCCTGCATGGGCTCCTGCTCGCGCTGCTCGCTGCGACAGCCGTGGCCGCCCTGCAGACCGTCGGCGCCGTGCTCGTCGTCGCCACACTCGTCACCCCAGGAGCGACAGCCTACCTGCTGACCGACCGCTTCGGAAGGATGCTCGCCATCTCCGGCACCCTGGGTTGCGTTGCTGCGGGACTCGGGGCCTACGCGAGCTACTTCCTGAACGGCTCCACGGGCGGGTGCATCGTGGTGCTCCAGACGCTGGGCTTCCTGGCCGCCTGGCTGCTGGGACCCAAGCATGGGGTCCTCGCCGTGAGGCGGATCCGTCTCCAAGTCCCCACGGAGTCCACTCCATGAACTGGTCCACCCCGTTCGAGCACGAGTTCATGCGCACGGCGCTGCTCATGGCGGTGGTCGTTGGGACCGTCTGCGCGGTGTTCTCGTGCTTCCTCGTCCTCAAGGGGTGGTCGCTCATGGGGGACGCCGTGGCCCACGCGGTCCTGCCCGGGATCGTGCTGGCCTACTGGGCAGGACTGCCGCTTCCGGTCGGCGCGTTCGCCTCTGGACTGCTCTGCGCGGTGGGATCGGGATTCATCCAGAGCCGATGCCGGGTCAAGGAGGACACGGTGCTTGGCGTCGTGTTCACCGGCTTGTTCGCCCTCGGACTGATCCTGTTCACCCGCATCGAGTCGGACCAGCACCTCAACCACATCCTGTTCGGCAATCTCCTCGGGATCCCCCGGACGGAGTTCCTCCAGACGTGTGCCACCGGGGCGATCGCCCTCGGGTTGATCGCACTCCGTCATCGTGACCTGCTGCTCTACTGCTTCGACCCGGGACAGGCCCGGGCCCTCGGATTGAGCACGAACCGCCTCCAGTTCCTGTTCCTCGCCCTGTTGTCCCTGACGATCGTGACCTCCCTCAGGGCCGTCGGCGTCATCCTGGTAGTGGCCATGCTGGTCACCCCGGGATGCCTCGGGCTCCTGATGGCAGACCGGTTCCGTCCAATGGTCCTGTACTCAGTCTGCTCCTCGGTGATCGCGAGCGTGGTAGGCACCTATGCAAGCTTCCTGCTAGATGCCTCCACGGGGGCCTGCATCGTGCTCGCCCAAGCCTCCCTGTTCATCCTGGCACTCTTCCTGGCCCCCAAGAAAGGCCTGTTGGCCTCCCGGCGCCGGAGACCCCGGAGATCCGGAGCCGAGCCGTCGACAAACCCAGTGGAGATCTGATCCCGGGAGCGCAGCCGTTCACCCGGACGTTGCCCGGCGCCGGATTCCCAGGACATTGCCGACCGGGTGGGGTAGTCCCGGGTACAACCAGTTCCGGGGTCGATTCAACACACGACCCCCGATCCAACCTCCGGCGACCGCGATCGTGGTGGAGGCCCCGCCATCCATCCGGATGGCATCCGTCACTCCCAGTTCGCCGATGAGGTTCGACGCCTCATGAGCCGAGAGTCCCTCGCTGTACCCAGGTTGTTTGCCATCGACGACTATCCAATAGAGCCATCGCCGGTCTGCTGAGGCGCCGACAACGGTCACCGCGTCGATCTCCGTCCTCTCGAGGGTGTTTTCCCCGTTCCTCCGGATGATCAGGAATCCACCCGCACCACAGCGGATCTCGGATGGGTTCTGTCCTGCGGAGGTGAACTCGATACGACCCGATGAGGTGAGGACAACACTGTCAAGGTTGGGCACGGGTGGAGACCATTGGTGTCCCTCGGAGACTGCAAGACCCTGCAGCCGGACTGACCCACCCGGGAGGATGGGTTCTGGAAGGAAGGGGGTCGCATTCACCACCGCGACGAGCCCATCCCGTCGCAACCACGTCAGGGGCCATTCGGCGCGGGTCCCTCCCTGACTGGAGGGTTGGCCAAACGGCATCACCATCTCGAGATCATGGCTGCCCAGGTCAAACCGGAGAACATGTCCCCGGATTTCACGGGGCGCCGTCCGCCGGATCCGGCAATACTCCACACCGGGTTCAAGGGTACCCCACGGCTCGAACCCCGGGCCGGCAGGAGGCCACTGTTCGAGCAGGGCTGGGGCCCTCAGGCCACCCCAGACCATCCAGATCGAGAAAGCCGTACCGGCAGCCGTCAAAAGGAGGAGAGCGAATCGCCCCAGACGCCATTTCGGCCGGGAACGACGTCCGGTGCGTCCGGTGAGTGATCGACGGGTTTGCATGGATCCGCTTGGGGCAGGCTTCGGGCGGGACCCAGGATCACCAGACCTCAACGGGTCCCCGCGGCACCGGGATGCCTGTCCGGGTCGTGCTGGGAGGATCGTCGGTTTCCAGGTTGAAGTTCAATGTCATTGGCGCTGGACGATAGCGGGGCAGCAACGAGCCGTCCTCATCACAGAACTGGCGCCTCCATCGCAGGTAGCCGTCCAGGATATCGTTGAACTCGGCCCGTGAACCCAGGCGCACCACCCGCTTGTTGAACTCGGCAACAGGACCGAAACGCCGCGAATACCAGGGCGCCACCTTCCGGAACATCACGCAGCCGTGCTCCTCCCCGAACACCTCGATCATGAGATCCAGATGACGGCTCATGATGCGGATTCGTTCCTCCAGGCCCGGCTCCGGGGACACGTCGCCCGTCTGGAGATGCTGCAGGGTCCTCCGGAAGATCCACGGATCGTAGAAGGCGCCCCGTCCAATGCTGACGCCCGCGCAACCGGTCTCGCGCAGCATGCAGGCGGCCGCCTCGGGCGTGGTGACATCCCCATTGCCGATGACCGGGATGGATCGGACCGCCTGGACCACGGCTCTTATCCCACGAAGGTTCACGGAGCCTGTGAATCCCTGTTCCCGGGTGCGTCCGTGGACAAACACGGCCGCCGCCCCAGCATCCTCCAGGGCCCGGGCGAGGTCCGGGGCCGTGAGGTTCTCGTCGTCCCATCCGAGACGCATCTTCGCGGTCACCGGGATCCGCAGCGCCTCCACCATGCCCCGAACCAACCGGGCCGTGCGGTCGAGTTCTGTCATCATCGCCGAGCCCCCGCCCACCCGACAGACCTTCCGAACCGGACAACCCATGTTGATGTCGATGGAGTCAACACCCTGCTCCTGCAGGAAAACCGCCGCGTCGCGCATCTCCTCCGGGACCGAGCCGAAGAGCTGCACCGCCAGGGGACGGTCGGTCCCATGGGTCTCGATGAGCTTCAACGCCTTCCTGTTCCGCTCGAGCAGGGAGCGGGCATTCACGAGGTCGGTCGTGCAGAGGTCGACCCCACCAAGCTCCCGGACGACACGTCGGAAGGGGAGGTTGGTGTAGCCCGCCAGCGGGGAGAGGAAGAGGTTCGACCGGAGTTCCAGTCGGCCGATGCGGAGGAGCGGCGAGGCGCCCGCGTCGGGGTTCGTCGGGGACATCGTGGAGATCACTCGCCCTTGGCGGCGTTCTTCCGGGTCTTCGAGGAGTTCGCCGGGGACTTCGCTACCTTGGACTTCGGGGTGGCCTTCGACGGTGTCTTGGCCTTCGGCTGCACCTTGGGCTTCACCGGCTCCGGGGCGGCGACCTGCAGCGTGAACTCCGGGGACCAGACCGGCCGGCCCGCAACGAGCGCCCCTGCCCGGAGGGTATGGTTGCCAGCGGGTATGTTGGCGACCTGGAACCGCCATCGTCCATCCGGGGGGACCACGAGGGGGTCTCCCAGCGGGTCCGCGTACCAGTAGAGCCGTACCACGGAGCCCGGATGTGCCAAACCCTCGACCACCAACACCTGTCCCGGGACGAATGTCGTGCCAGGCAGCGGGGACAGCCACGTGGTGGGCTGGATGACCGGGGGAGGGAGCGGGACGGGACGCGCCTTGGGGACGGGAACCGATGGCAGCACGAAGAGCAGGGCTCCAAGGAGCAGGATCAGGATCGGCACGGCCAGATGGACCGTGTCAAATCCGGGCTCCCAGAGGGCGGGACGCCGTGATGGGACGTTGCTGTCCATCCGTCAGATCCCCTTCTCGGCCTTGAGCACGGCCAGTTCGGCCGCGAGCTCATTCCGCTCGCGGGTCATGAGCTCCAACTCGATGGCCAGCGCCTCGTCGCCATCCCCCGAGGCGGTCGCATCCCGAAGACGCTCGAGCTCCCGCTGGGCCTCCTCGTGGGACCGGGTGGTCGCCAGGAGTTCGGCCTCCATCTCCTGGACCTTCTCCTCCCACGATGCAGCCCGACGCTCCTGATCCCGGAGTGATTCCTTCAAGGCGGCCACATCCTCCTGGGAGGATGCATCCACGGGGGATTGAGTCGTCTGGGAGGCACCGAGGACATCGCAACGTTCCTGGAGCTCAGCCACGCGCGCCTCCCGTTCTGCGAGGAGGGCCTCCAACGAGGCCAGACGTGTCCCCGACTCGGAGAGCTCCCGCGTCCGTGTCCCCAGCGCCGCCTCGAGATCCGCGATCGTGTTCCGGGACTGCGTGGCCTGCTGCTCCTGCTCGGCAAGCAGCTCCTGAAGAGCGGTCTCATCGGGATTTCCGGACAAAGGAACCACGCGGCCCTCGAGTTCCTTCTCAAGGCTCTTCCGGGTCGCATGGGCCGCCTCGAGGTTGGCCTCGGACTGGGCCAGTTTTCCCTTCAGGGCTGCGGACTCCTCGGCAGCCTCCCCAAGCTGGGAAGCGAGCTGCTTCACCTCCTCGATCCGTGCCTTGAGCTTGGTCTCCATCGCAGCCATCGACTGGCGGACATCTTCCAGTTCAGCCTCAAGCCCGGTGCGCCTCTGGGTCTCGGCAGCAAGCTCGCCGTTGATCCCGACCTCCCGATCCCGGGACTCGGCCAATGCCGTGGTCACCTCGTGGAGGGAAGCTTCCAACTTCGACTGCTGTTCCACGGCCGCCTGGGCGCTGGATTCCAACGCAGCCCGTCGATCCCTCTCGGTGGCCAGCTCTCCACCAGTCTTCGCAACCCGATCCTGAGCCTCTGATAGAGCCTTCTCAACCCGTCCGAGGGCTCCCCGGGCCTCGAGCAGGGAAATGCCAGACTGGGCCTGCATGTCGAGGGCGCTCTGGAGTTCAGCCTCCTTGGCCACCATCGACTTGCGGACATCCGCCAGCTCGGCCTCGAGTCCGGTCCGCCTCTGGGTCTCGGTTGCAAGCTCACCGGCGATCCCGGCCTCGCGATCCCGGGCCTGTGCCAACGCCGTGGTGGCCTCATGGAGGGAGGCTTCCGTCTTCGCCTGCTGTAACAAGGCGCCCTGGAGTTCCTCCTCCACGGACTGACGACGCTTCGCCTCCGAGACCAGCTCGAGCTCGAGCTCGGCAATCCGACCGAGACAGGCCTCATGGCTGGCAGCGACCCGATCGAGGTTGGCCCTGAGCTCGGAAGCAGCGCCGGATTCGGCAGCCAAGCGGGCCTCCTGCTCGGTCAGACGCAATCGCAGGTCCAGGACCTCTCCCGACAGCGAGGTCTTCTCCCGATGCAGCGAGGCGACTTCGGCGTCGCTGGTGGAGAGCGTCCCCTCGAGGACCAGCCGCCTCGACTCGAGCTCCGCATGCTGGGTCTCGAGGGTGGACAGCTTGCTGCGGGCCGCAGTCAGGAGGGACTCCGAGACAGCCCGGCCCTTCTCGCTCGCGTCGAGCTCCGCCAGCTTTCCCTTCAACTCGGCCTGACATCGACCGTGGGCGAAGCGTTCCGAATCGAGCTCCTCACCCCGACGCCGTGCGGCATCGCGTGCATCCGCCAACGGACGGCGGAAATACCAGACCTCCAGGACCCATTCGAGGAAGACCCCGACGAGCAAGGCGATGAGGAGCCATACCACAGGGTGTTGGGCCACGGACTGGATCATAGGCATCAGGGAAACCTGAGTGATGCTAGGGATCAGGTCGGAGAAAGGAAGTTGAGAGATTCGGGAAACAGCGTGCCAGGGCAACGCCCCAGGCCTTCCCGAAACCGCACCTTGAACCGGATTGTCGGGGACATGCCCCGGAGAGGCATCCCTCGAACAGAGGCCAGCCGACCCACCATCACCTGGCCCGGTTCGTCAATGCAGCCTTGCCGATGTCCGTGATGACATCCCAGGCGGGCCCCGGGAACTTGTGCATGCCGACCATCACCTCCTCGAATGCCTCGAGGAACCAGCGGACATCGGGCTCCCCGATCACGAATGGCGGCAGCAGCTTCACGACGTCGATGGCGTGGCCAGCGACCTGCGTGATGATGTGATGGCGGCTCATCAGGGGCATGACGCAGGCCTGCGGGAACAGGCTCTTGTCCAGGCCGTGACAGATGCTCCAGGCCGTCTTCAGCGTCAGGGATCTCGGGGAGCCGAACTCGATGCCCATCATCAACCCCCGCCAGCGGACCTCCTTCATGAACTCGAACCGCGGGATCATCGCCCTGAGCCCCTCGCCCAGAAGATTGCCCATGCGCTCGGCGTTCTGCATGAGCCCCTGCCTTTCGATCACGTCCAGGGCCGCAAGACCGGCCGCCATCGCGAAGTTGCCCTGGCTGAAGGTGGAGCTGTGGACGACCGACCGCTGCATGCTCGAGAACACCTTGTCGTGGATCCACCGCTTGCAGAGGACGGCTGCGACCGGGACGAAACCCGCCGACAGCGTCTTGGAGAGCACCACGATGTCGGGATCCACCTCCGGGCCATCATGCTCGATCGCGAGGAACTTCCCGGTCCGCCCCATTCCCGACTGGACCTCGTCGTCGATGAAGAGGGCACCGTATTTCCGGCACAGGCGCTGGGCTGCCAGCAGGTACCCCGGGGATCCGATGTAGACCCCCTTGCCCTGGATGGGCTCGACCACGAACGCGGCGACATCGCCCTTGCGGAGCTCGGCCTCGAGCGCATCGAGGTTGTTGAAGTCGATCATCCGGCACCCGGGCAGGTACGGCTCGAACCCGGACCGGAAGCTGTCATCCCCGTTCACCGACAGCGCCCCGTAGGTGAGGCCGTGGTACGCCTTCTTGCAGTGGATGATGCCGGGACGGCCGGTGGCACACTTCGCGTACTTGATGGCCGCCTCGACGCCCTCCGCCCCGGAATTGGCGAAGAAGACCATGTCCAGCTCGTTGGGCATCCGCTTCTTGAGCTCCTCCGCGAGCAGGCCCGAGAGCAGCGGAGCCTCCATCTTCACAAGGCTCGGGTAGTCGGCATCCAGGAACTCCTTCAGCACCCGTCGCACATCCGGATGGTTCCGTCCGAGGCCGAACACCCCGTAGCCGGAGAGCATGTCGAGATACCGGGTGCCCTCGACGTCCCACAGGTAGGGTCCCTCGGCCCGGACGTAGCAGTGGTCGAACCCGATGGTCTTGAGCGTCTTGACGTTCGCGGGGTTCACATGGGCCGCATGGAGGTCGTAGTTGCGCCCCTGGTGCTCCTTGAGGAGCGCCACGATATCCAACCCCCCGGGGGTCGACTTCTTTCCGTCCGGATCCATCACCATGACCGATGTATCATCGCGACCCGCTCCGCCGGCAAGTCAAGCGTGGCCCGGATCGGCCTCGCCGACCTGCTGGCGCCGGGTCACTGCACCCGGTCCGAAGGGGATCCGCCCCCAATGCGATGTCGCCCCGCTGTCGGGATGTCCCGAATGCACCAGCCCATCCTGTCGGTTTTTGCCCAGAAACCCGACCTGCCGCCCTCTGGAGCGGCTTTTGCCGGCTTGGCATCCGACATGCGGTGCGAGCTCCGTGGAACGAGCACGAGCCCATGCCCTGCAGAAGCCCGTGCTACCTGCCGCCCCGGTATTCACGCCAGGGGCATCCTTCCTACCTTCCACCCCGAACGCGGTCGGCGAACAGGCCGACCGTGACTTCTACTGACACCACTGGCCCGGCGGCCCTGCTTCCACAGGCCGCCGGGTTTTCTCTTCCGACCCACGACCCACGACGGGCCGCAACCGGGACTTTGACGGGGCCCGCCCCGCTGTTCAGGGTCACTCGATGATTCCCCGACCGTCTCTGCGCTTCCTCCTGTTCTGCTGGTGCGTCACCAGTGCCCTACAGGCCGCCGACCCGATCCCCATCAACCAGGACGAGTCCAAGGTCCCCGCCTACACGCTCCCCGACCCACTTCTCACCGCCTCGGGTCGGAAGATCCGCACCGCCACCGAGTGGTCCCGGATCCGGCGACCGGAGGTCCTGGAGCTCTTCCGGACCCAGGTCTACGGCAGGACCCCGGAATCCCTGCCACGTGACGGCTCGACCCTGCTGTCGGAGCACCGACAGGCCCGGGGAGGACGGGCGATCCGTCAGCGGATCCGGGTCCCATTGACCCGCGGATCGGAGGGTCCGGCGATCGATCTTCTGCTGTACCTCCCCAACGCACACACCGGACGGGTCCCCGTGTTCCTTGGGCTGAATTTCGACGGCAACCACACGGTGACCTCGGAGCCGGACATCCCCCTGGCCGCCGGCTGGGTCCCGAACCGACCCCAATGGGGCATCACCAACCACATCGCCACGGAGGCCTCCCGCGGGACGAGCGCGGCACGCTGGCCGATCGACAGGCTCCTGGAGCGTGGATATGGAGTCGCGACCCTGTACTGCGGTGATGTCGAACCCGACCACCCAGAGGGTTGGCGCAAGGGGCTTCGGGGGGCGGTGCTACCGGAGGGTGCCACGGTCCCGGCAGACGACGCCTGGGGTGCCATCGGAGCCTGGGCCTGGGGGTTGACCCGGGCCATGGACGCCCTCGAGTCCCACACGGGTGTCGATGGGCGTCGTGTGGCACTCCTCGGACACTCCCGTCTGGGCAAGACAGCCCTCTGGGCCGGGGCCCAGGACACCCGCTTCGCCCTGGTCATCTCCAACGAGTCCGGGGAAGGCGGCGCCGCCCTGGCCCGACGGGACTTCGGGGAGACGCTGCTGCGCATCAACACCAGCTTTCCCCACTGGTTCTGCAACCGGTTCAAGGCCTACAACCAGAACGTCGCCAGCCTGCCCGTGGACCAGCATGAATTGATCGCGCTCATCGCCCCCCGTCCGGTCCATGTCGCCAGCGCCACCGAGGACCTCTGGGCCGACCCGAGGGGCGAGTTCCTCGGAGCCCTCGGGGCCGAACCGGTCTACAGCCTGTTCGGGAAGAAGGGTCTCGGCACGTCGACCCCTCCACCCCCAGACCACCCGATCGGTGACTCGATCCGCTACCACAACCGGTCTGGGAAGCATGACATCACGGACTACGACTGGGAGCGGTACATGGACTCCGCCGATCGACACCTCCGACCCAGCCCCCGGGCCACCCGCTGAGGCCATCGACGCGGGCCCGGATGGGCCCAACAGGCAACCCGACCTTCGGAGACCCAAACAAAGTGCTCGTCGGGACGTGCTGCCCTGCTCTACAACCTCCGCGGGAAGCGGCCGGGACATCGGGTCCCGCAATCGCTGAAGATGGTTTCATCCCGTGATGTCACACCCGGTTCCCGGGAGGAAGGCAGGCGGTGGTGGAGAATCCCCGACACAGACGCGAGCGAGGTGCCCTCCTGTGTTCCCCCGGAGTCCGGGGGCAGGTCGTGCCCGTCCCCGTCAACCAGGAGACATCACATGAGCATGCCCACATTCGCAGAGCTGGACCTCTCAGCCGAGCTGCAGAAGAACCTGGACCGTCTCGGTCTTGAGGAACCGGCACCTGTCCAGACAGCAGTCCTCCTCGCCCTCACTTCCAGTCGCAGTGCCGTGATCGCGGCACCCGCCCGTTCCGGGAGGGCGACCGCCCTCGCGATCGCGGCGGCCCGCCACGCGTCCGCATCCTCCACAGACGGCGTCCGTGCCGTCATCCTCGCGGGAACCCGGACCCGGGCCCTGCACCTGACGGCTCTGACGGCGTCCCTCGGGAGCGGCAAGAAGAGCCCGACCGTTGCCTGCCTGGTCGCCGGACAGAACCCGGCGCGCCGGGAGGAATCGCTCCAGAAGACCCCGGCAATCGTGGTCGCCACCCCCGGCGCCCTGCGCGAGGAACTGGTGTCGGGCCGGATCACGCTCGCCCCGGATGGGGTCCTCCTGATCGACCGGGCCGACGAACAGCTCGACATGGGCCTCGAGGAGGACGTGGAAGCCATCATCGCCTCGCCTGCGACCGGAAGGACCGTCGTGGCCCTCGCCACCCAGATCACCCGCGAGCTCGAGGCCCTGACGGCCCGGAGGATCCCGGAGGCTGATCGTCTGGTCTCCGAGCCGGTGCCCCCGCCGTCCAACCTCACCTGGTTCGGTGTCGAGACCCCCGAGAAGCTCGAGGCGGTCTCCCTGATCCTCGACCGACATCCCCTCCCCAAGGCGATGGTCGTCGTCGGCACGGCCGCCGAGGCCGAGGCGGTCGCCAGCGGTCTGAACCTCGCCGGCTACGCGGCCGAAGCAGTCACGGCGGAGGCGACAGCCACCGCGCGTGAGCGCGCCGCCAAACGGTTTCGTCAGGGGACGCTGACTGTCGTGGTCGGCACCGTGAAGGCGCTGTTGGGCGCGGAACTCGAGACTGGTGAGGCCGTGATCCACTGGGGATGGCCCCTCGACGACAACGCCTTCTCCCGCGCAGAGGTCCTCTGCCGGGAAGGTGGGCCGATCTTCGCGCTGGCCTCCGGCCGCGAGCAGGTCCGGGCCCGCGCCGTGTCCCGACGTGGCTCGCCGGTGCGCTTCGGCCGCATCCCGCTCCTCGGCGAACCCTCCGAGCTGAGGCTCCAGGCCAACGTGGCCCGCATCCGCGAAGCCCTCGCAGGCCGCAACCCGGCCGCCTGCCGATCCGTCGTCGACCAGCTCGTCTCCGAGGGATTCGACCCCGTCGTCATCGCCGGTGCAGCCGTCCGCCTGTTGGGACTGCCCGAACTGCCCAGCTTCCCCCCACCGCCCCCGCCCCCTGCCCCGGCGCCCGCCGTCGCGGCCATCCCAACGCCCAGCCGACCTCCCGCCCCCGTGGAGGCTGCGCCAGAGTCACCCGCAGTGCAGGACGCCCCCGCCCAGACCTACCCAGAGACCGAACAGACCGATTGGTCCCCGGGGATCGGAGCTGCCAGCCACGACGACTCCGGCACCTACTCGGAGGGGGGTTCTGACGGAGGGGACGGTGGCTATGCCTACTCCGACAACGCCGCGGAGGATGGCGTCGTCTATCCCCCCGAGGCCAACTTCGGAGATGACGAGTCCGGCGGGGATGGATCCGGTGAAGACCGTTCCGGACGCCGGCCGCGACGTGGCGGTCGGACCCGCGGAGGCGCCCGCGGCGGTGACGGCGGCCCCGCCACC
>Ga0209770_10001298_pt1 | contig 13045 bp, 13 predicted proteins | sample LauGreSu1BDMLBDD_2_FD_187572 | JGI IMG/M metagenome (GOLD analysis project Ga0209770, IMG submission 187572) | Freshwater lake microbial communities from Lake Michigan, USA - Su13.BD.MLB.DD (SPAdes) (version 2) | ecosystem: Environmental > Aquatic > Freshwater > Lake | place: Lake Michigan, USA...
TTGCAACAAGGTATTGTCAACTGGAACAAACGTTCAATAGAACTAGAGAACGGATCCAAAATATATGCGTATGCAACATCAGCAGCAGGTGTTCGAGGCGGTACATACAATCTAATCTTCCTTGATGAGTTTGCATTCGTTCCTCATAATATGGCAGTTGAGTTCTTTACGTCAACCTATCCTGTTATCTCATCTGGTAAAACATCTAAAGTAATTATTGTTTCAACTCCAAATGGTTTAAATCTATTCTACAAGATGTGGAAAGATGCAATCGAAGAACGATCATTATATAAACCAATTGAAGTTCATTGGTCACAAGTTCCTGGTCGTGATGCAAAATGGAAAGAAGAAACAATACGAAACACATCGGAAGAACAGTTCCGACAAGAGTTTGAAACAGAGTTTATTGGTTCATCTGCAACTTTAATCTCTGGTTCTAAACTAAAAACGTTGGCATATTCTAATCCAATTGAAGCAGAAGATGGATTGGATATCTTTATAAGACCGAAAGAAGGAAGAAGTTATATTGCCACAGTTGATCCATCTGAGGGGGTTGAACAAGACTATTCAACCATCAATGTGATTGACGTAACGGAAGCACCCTATGTACAAGTCGCAAGATATCGCAGCAACAAAATACCATTACTCTTTTTACCAACTGTCATATACTCATTGGCGAAAAAATATAATGAGGCTTTTGTACTCATAGAAACCAATAGTATTGGTAAACAAGTTGTGGATATTATGCACTATGATCTGGAATATGAGAATATCTACAAGGTAGAACACCATAATATTAAGGGTCAAAGTATTTCTGGTGGATTCAAACGTTCCGCATCCTTTGGTGTCCGAACAACCAAGTCTGTCAAAAAGATTGGCTGTGCAAACTTAAAGACTCTGGTTGAGAATGATAAGTTAATTATTAATGACTTTGAAACAATCGCAGAATTGAACACCTTCTCCCGTTATCTAGATTCCTATAGAGCAGAAGAAGGTAATAATGACGATATGGTTATGGGTTTGGTGTTGTTTTCATGGTTGGCGGCTCAGTCCTATTTCCGTGAAAGTACAAACCTTGATATACGAAAAATGATGTTGCAGGAAAATAATATGCTTGTGGATGAGGATTTGGCACCCGTAGGAATTATAGACAACGGGTTGCAACCAGAAACATATGATGACGGAAAAGATACTTGGGCATACACAGACTTCAATAAACTGGGTTATCCGTCGTCAAGTTTATAAAAAACTAAATAGACTATAAGAAAAAATTTGATCCCTCAACTAAAGGAGAAATCCAATGGCATTTCGAAATCCACAGTCCGTTCAACTTTCAGCAGGAGTAAGTGTATCAGAAGTTGATTTGACTACTGTTATTCCAGCAACTAGCACATCTGTTGGTGCTTTTGCTGGTGAATTTTCGTGGGGGCCAGTCAATGAAGTGATTACTATATCTGATGAAACTCGTCTTGCTGACCGTTTTGGTCCTCCAACGTCTAGCAACTATGAATACTGGTTCTCCGCAGCAAACTTTTTAGCTTACTCTAACTCACTACGTGTTGTCCGTGCGGCAAACACAACTTCTTCATTAAACGCAACAGCCAATGGTACTGGTGTTTTAATTGAAAACAACAGCGACTACGAATTAAATCACTATACAGCAACTGCTGCTAGCGGTCCAATGGCAGCAAAATGGCCTGGAACTAGAGGTAATTCTCTAAAAGTTTCTATGTGTCCATCTACAACGGCATTTTCATCAAACTTAACCGCATTAAATGCTGTAACATGTAATGCTACATCAGCTGGCGCAACAACAATTAACGTTCTTGGTACACCAACAACAGGTCTTGTTCCTGGAGATTTAATTTCTTATGATGCAGGAGTATCATATGTTCGTGTATTAACTGTGGGTGCAACTTCAGTTGGTATTGATACAGCAGTTGGTGCTGCAGGTATTGTTGGTGGTACAGCAATTCTACGTAAGTGGGAATATGCAGATCAATTTGGTATTCCACCAGGAACATCTGACTATGCAACAAATAATAATAGCTTAAACGATGAGTTACACATTATTGTTGTTGATGAAGATGGTAAATTTACTGGAACAGCAAATACCGTAGTAGAAAAATGGGCATTTGTATCTAAGGCTTCTGATGCTAAATCACCAGACGGTTCATCTAGTTACTACAAAAATGTACTTAATGACAAATCAAGATATGTTTGGTGGACTGGTCATCAACCAGGTGGTACAAATTGGGGCAATACTGCTTCTGGAATAACATTTACTGCTATAACAAATAACTTTACAGCTTCAATGTCAGCTGGTACTGATGCTACTTTAAGTAACGGTGACGTTATTAATGCATACAGCAAGTTTAATAATCCTGATTCAGTTGATGTTGGTCTAGTTATTTCAGGTCCAGCAAATCAAGCAATAGTTACTTCTCTAGTTACTCTAGTTGAAAATCGTGGCGATTGCGTATTGTTTATCTCTCCAGAAAGATCAGATGTTGTTGACAACTCTGGTGATGAGGTAGTAGATATTGTAGCTTACAGAAACGTATTACCATCATCTTCTTATGCTGTAATGGATTCTGGATGGAAATATCAGTACGACAAATACAATGACGTATACCGTTGGGTACCATTAAATGGTGATATTGCAGGTCTATGTGCTCGTACAGATTTAGAACGTGACCCTTGGTACTCTCCAGGTGGATTCTCACGTGGCCAAATCCGTAACAACATTAAGTTGGCATGGAATCCAACACAAACAGAACGTGATGATCTATATGTTAAGGGTGTAAACCCAGTAGTTACATTTGCTGGAGAAGGTACAATCCTATTTGGTGACAAGACTCTACTAGAAAAACCATCAGCATTTGATCGTATTAACGTTCGCCGTCTGTTCATTGCACTAGAGAAAACAATTTCCCGTGCTGCTCGTTCTTCATTGTTTGAATTCAACGATCAGTTTACAAGAGCGCAATTTGTTTCTATTGTTGAACCGTACCTACGTGATGTAAGAGGCCGTCGTGGTATTACTGATTACCGTGTAGTTTGTGACGAATCAAATAATACCGCAGAAATAATTGATAAAAACGAATTCGTTGGTGACATCTATATTAAACCGGCACGTTCAGTCAACTTTATCCAATTGAACTTTGTTGCAGTTCGTACTGGTGTAAGTTTTGAAGAAATCGTTGGACGCTTCTAATAAATAAAGAGAAACAGGAGAAAATAAATGGCATTTTCAGTAAATGAATTCCGCTCTCAATTGCAAGGTGACGGAGCTCGTCCAAATCTATTTGAAGTCTCAATGACTTTTCCAAGATTTGCAGATCCAGCGAACGCTCAAAGTAAATTGACATTCATGTGTAAGACTGCACAACTACCAGGTTCTACAATTGGTGTTGTGCCAGTCCAGTATTTCGGACGTGAATTAAAATTTGCAGGTAACAGAACGTTTTCAGATTGGACAATCTCTATTATCAATGATGAGGACTTTGTTGTCCGTAACGCATTTGAGAGATGGATGAACGCAATAAATAGTCATAACTTAAACATTCGCAATCCTTCCGCTTTAGTTGGATCAGCATATCAACAAGATGCAGATGTAACTCAATTCGGAAAACGTGGTAGTGAGTTGAAAAAATACAGATTCGTTGGTGTCTTCCCTACCGATATTTCTCCAATCGATGTTGATTGGGGATCAAATGATGCGATAGAAGAATTTACAGTTACTCTATCATATCAGTGGTGGCAAGACGTTGAGCGCGGTGTTGTTTAATGAGGGATAGGGGGTAACCCCTATTCCATTTTTATAGAATGAGAGGCACCTAAAATAGCTATTAAATTATTCGGATTTACACTAGGGAAATCGGACATTGTTCAGGATCAAATACCTGAACAACCAACGTTTACCCTACCTACTTCTGCGCTCGATGATGGCGCAGTTAATATTACGTCCAATGCTTATTATGGTACATATGTTGATTTAGAAGGATCGGTACGTAATGAGTTGGAACTTATCACACGATATCGTGAGATGTCTAATCATCCAGAATGTGAAATGGCAATTGATGAGATCGTTAATGAAGCCATATCACAAAGCATTGATGGACAAGTTGTTGACATAATTACAGACAACGTTTCACAACCAGAATCAATCAAGAAAAAAATTAGGGAAGAATTCAAAACAATTCTTTCCATGTTTAATTTTAATAACTTGGCAGATGATTTGTTTAAACGTTGGTACATTGACGGTAGAATTTACTATCATGTTGTTGTCGATGAAAAGGCACCCAAAGAAGGTGTAAAAGAATTACGTTATATTGATCCACGTAAAATTCGTAAAGTTAGAGAGATTGCAAAAGACCGTGATCCAAAAACTGGTGCAATGATTATCAAATCTATTGCCGAATATTTTGTGTATAATGATCGTGGTTCATCTACACAAACATATACCGCACAAGTAAATAACGGTGTTCGTATTGCACCTGAATCAGTTATTAATGTTAATTCTGGTTTAACAGATGCAAAGAATACGTTTGTTATTTCTTATCTACATAAAGCAATTAAACCTCTCAATCAACTTCGTATGGTTGAAGATGCGATTGTTATCTATCGTATTTCTAGAGCACCAGAACGCCGAGTATTCTACATTGACGTAGGTAATTTACCTAAAGGTAAAGCAGAACAATATCTACGTGACGTTATGGTTAAGTATCGTAACAAGATGGTTTATGATGCTAACACCGGTGAGCTGCGTGATGATCGTAAACATCTTTCTATGTTAGAAGATTTCTGGTTACCTCGTCGTGAAGGTGGTAAAGGTACAGAGATTACTACATTACCAGCAGGTCAAAACCTTGGTGAGTTAGAAGATGTAAAGTATTTTCAAAAGAAACTTTTACAATCACTTAATGTACCTTACTCAAGACTAGAACCACAACAAGGTGGTATGATTGGTTTAGGTCGTGTATCAGAAGTTACCCGTGATGAAGTTAAGTTCTCAAAATTTGTTTCAAGATTACGTAATAAGTTCTGTCAAATTTTTGATGAAGCATTACGAATTCAACTTGTGTTAAAAGGTATTTGTACACTAGAAGAATGGGAACGAATTAAAGATGAAGTAACTTACGATTTTAAACGTGACAACGATTACATTGAAATGCGTGATGCAGAAGTATTGCGTGAACGTTTAAACTTGGCAATTACTGTTGATCCGTTTGTTGGCAAATATTATTCTGTTGATTGGGTAAAGAAAAATATCCTTCGTCAAACAGAAGATGATATCGAAATGATGGCAGGACAAATGGACCAAGAACAACAAGGTCCTATGTTAGCACCACCTCCAGAAATGCCACCACAAGATAACGGACAAGACAATAGTGGTATGGAATCAGAAACACCTCAGCTTGATAATGAGGTAGATAAATATGGTACGAAATAAATAAGGAGATATTATGGATGATATAAGAAACTTTGTTGACTTAATTGCTTCAGGTAATAATGCATTAGCAAGAGATGAGTTGGATAAGATTTTATCACAAAAATCTTTTGAAGCCTTAGATGCACGTAAACAAGAAATTGCTGGTGCAATTTTTGGTACTACAGAACAACCAGAACAAACTGAAGATGATTTAGATTCTGCTGTTGCCGAAACTGAAGATCAATATACAGACGAAACTGTTTAATGAAATCACTATTAGAATTTAAAGATTTAGTCGAGGAAGAGAAGAAGGACTATTCAAAGTTCGATTCTCTTATTCGTGCCGGATTAGCTAACAAGGCACAGATTCAACGCATCCATAAAATTATGGATAAGATGGGTGAAGAAAGACCTCAATTTAATACTGCCGATAGAGAGATTATCCGTAATCTTTTTAATAGAATGGCAGATTTAATATCTAATAACAAACAGATTTTTACACAAGCACGTAGAGCAGTTAAAGAAGAAGTTAATGAAGGTGTTCTAGATTCTGCCGACTTTAAAGTTAATGCAGCTGGCAAAAGATATAGAGCACACAAAGTTTATGTTGGTCGTGACAAGTTTCAGAGACAGTCTACGGTTGATAAAGAAATTGAATTAACTAAACCAGCTAAGATTACAGAAGAACCGTTAATTTTAAAAGATCCTCCTAACATTCTATTGTTAAAAAGAATTACGGTAAGAGGATTTCCAGACGGTACAAAAGTTGCTTTATACTATAACAAACTATTAGATAAACATTTTACGATACCATACGGACCAGGTGTTGACGCACCATTACAGGCTGAAGAAGCCGAGATGTCTATAATGGAATCGTTAGAATATCTTTCTGGATTAACAGAATCAAATACTTACAATATTGATTTTGAAACTGGCATTCGTTCAGTTACTCCACAGATGGCAAAGAATATGTTAAAACTTTATAATAGTTTGAGTGAAGAAAACAAAATAAAAATGGAACAAAAGTTAAGCGATCCTATTATGTTTGACAAGTTCTATGATTACTCATTAAAGATATAATGTCAATTGTAGAATCAATTATTAATGGCAACGGCAGTAAAATAAAAGAACTGATCTATGAACAGTTGTTTGCCATTCTTGATCGTAAGTTGGATGAACAAAAACAGAATATAGCAAAAGATGCTTTTGACTATGAGTTAGAAGAACTGGACGAAGCCAAATCACTTAACATTGTTAAGTCAGGTAGAATACATAAGATCCGTCGTCGTATTCGCCGTAATGCAAAAGGTAAGATTATTGTTCAGCGAAACGTTCGCCGTTCAGCAGTTAAGGGATATAGAGTAGGAGCTGGTGGTACAGTTAAAAGAATTCCAGTAACAACTAGACTTCATAAGTCTAGAATGTTAAAACGATATTGGAAAACAAAAGGTCGTGCTAAGCTAAGACGTACATTACAAAAAAGAAGCATGTCTATGCGTAGACGCAAATCAATGGGGATAAGATAAAATGCCAGTAGAAATTATAAACTCATTAAGAGGTTGTTCAATAGTTAGAGCCACCGGAGGTGGTTCATACACCATCGCTCTTAATGATCTAAGAAAAAATCCGACAACGGAAACAGTTACAGAAGCTAGCATTCGTAGAATGATGTGGTCAACTAATAACAACATTTCTATTGCACGTAATGGTGTAGAAATGGTTTCTTTACACAATACAGGCGAAATGAGATTTGATGATTACAGTTATTCTCTTGGAAATAACAGCACACAAAGTATTGTAATTACGATTGCATCCAGTAATGCAGGTGGACCAACTGGTGGTACGATTGTTATGGAACTATCTAAAACAGCAACGTACAGCGTTGATCCAATAACAGGAGTAACACTATAATGAAATTAATTACCGAAATGTTTGATGACGTAAAGTATCTAACAGAGAAAACCGAAAACGGTAAAAAGAATCTTTACATCGAAGGTACATTCCTCGTTGGAGATGCAGTAAACAAAAACAATCGTATGTATAAGATGGATACTTTACGTAATGAAGTTAATCGTTACACAGAAGAATTTATTAAAACAAATCGTGCGTTAGGTGAATTGGGACATCCAGATACACCAACATTAAACCTAGAAAGAGTATCTCATAAGATTGTAAGTCTTAAAGAAGATGGTAATACTTTCTACGGTAGAGCAATGATTTTGGAAACACCATATGGAAATATTGTGAAAAACTTTATTGATTCTGGAGTTAACCTTGGTGTTTCGTCAAGAGCTATGGGTTCAGTTACAATGACCAGAGAGGGATATAATCTGGTACAAGATGACTTGAGGCTTGCGACTGCGGCAGATATTGTTGCAGATCCGTCAGCTCCAGGGGCATTTGTTAACGGCATTATGGAGAACAAAGAGTGGTTGTATGTCGAGGGACGTTTTGTTGAAATGGATATTGATAACGCCAAAAAACAGATCAGACAGGCATCTAAACAACAAATAGAACATGTAGCCCTAAATCTATTTGAAAATTTTCTCAGAAAACTTTAATTTTATAAATATTCAATCATAAAGGAGAACCTTAAATGGCAACCAACAAATTACTAGAAGCAGCAGCTGATATTCTTACCTCAAGTAAGAAGTCCGCATCGGCTATGCCTCCATCAAAACTTCCAGGTACAGAAATGGACTTGGGTGGACCAACACCAGAAAATGGCAAACCAGACGACGATTCACATAAAATTGATTCGACTAAGGGTGCTAAGTCTGCAACTGCTCCAACAACTAAATCTTCTGATGCATCTTCAGATACTCAAAACCATCCACAAGGTGGCAAGAAAACTATGAAGGAAGATGAAGAGCAAGAAGAATATGTTGACGATGAAGAAACAATCGACAATCTTCTAGACGAAAAGAAAATGTGGAAAGAAAAGATGAAAGAAGATGTTTCGGCACTTTTCTCTGACGACTCTACTATTTCCGAAGAATTCAAATCTAAAGCATCAACAATTTTTGAAGCACGTATCAATGATCGTCTTGCACAAATTGAAGAAGAAGTAGAAGTTAAATATGCTTCTATGTTCGAAGAAGCTGTAGAAGAAATTAAATCTGACCTGACAGATAAAGTAAATGACTACCTAGAGTATGTTGTTGAACAGTGGATGGCAGATAACGAAATTGCTATTGAATCTGGACTACGTTCAGAGATCACAGAAGATTTTATCGCAGGTCTACGTAATCTATTTGCAGAACATTATATTGATGTTCCAGAAGATAAAGTCGATCTAGTAGATGAACTTGCAGGTAAGGTTGAAGAATTAGAAGAAAAACTTAACGAAGAAATCGAACACGGTATCGAGTTGAGAAAACATCTAATTGAGTCAACTAAACAAGAAATCGTTCGTACAGTTTGTGAAGGTTTAACAGATACACAAGTTGAAAAAATTAAATCACTCGCAGAGAGTGTAGACTTTTCCACAGAGGAAGAGTACCAAGAAAAACTTGACACTATCCGTGAAAACTATTTCCCATCAGGTGTGAAAAAAGCATCTGCTGAACAATTGCACGAAAAAATTGAAGATGCTGAAACTGGAGACAAAAAGATCGCTGATCCATTTGTTGCCGCAGTATCACAAGCGATTTCAAAAACAAGAATTTAATTAAACAAAAATAGGAGAACCAAATGTATTTATCCGAAGGCTTACAGCAAAAATGGGATGGTGTTCTTAACCACCCAGAATTACCAGCTATTACTGATCCATACCGTAAAGCAGTTACAGCGGTTATATTAGAGAATCAAGTTGAAGAAATGAGAAAGACTGGCTTCATTACTGAAACAGCTCCAACTAACTCTGCTGGTACAGGCGGTTTTAGTGGTGGTGCAACAGCTACTGGTCCAGTTGCTGGTTTCGACCCAATCATCATTTCTTTAGTTCGTCGTTCATTACCAAACTTAATCGCTTATGACGTTTGCGGCGTTCAGCCAATGACTGGTCCTACAGGATTAATCTTTGCAATGCGTACACGTTATGCTGACCAATCTGGTACAGAAGCATTCTACAACGAAGCTAACACTCGTCATTCAGGTGCTGAGTCTGCAACAGCAACAACATTCAGCATTGATTCAGATACATCAGCAACTGATAACGTATTTGCTAATACAGTTATTGCTGGTCAGCCAATGACAACAGCAGCTGCTGAAACTCTTGGAACATCTGGTTCACCAGTGTTTGAAGAAATGGCATTCTCAATTGAGAAAGTTACTGTTACTGCACAAACCCGTGCGTTAAAAGCAGAATACTCAATGGAACTTGCACAAGACTTGAAAGCAGTTCATGGTCTAGACGCAGAAACAGAATTGGCTAATATCCTTTCTTCTGAAATTCTTGCTGAAATCAACCGTGAAGTTGTTCGTACAATCTACGCTGTTGCTAAGACAGGTGCTCGTGTTGGTACAACAACAACTGGTACATTCAATCTTGATACAGATTCTAACGGTCGTTGGATGGTTGAAAAGATTAAAGGTTTGGCATTCCAACTTGAGCGTGAAGCTAACGCAATTGCAAAGACAACTCGTCGTGGTAAAGGTAACATGGTTATCTGTTCTTCAGACGTAGCTTCTGCATTCGCAATGGCTGGTCTATTAGACTATCAATCAGCTCTACAAGGTCAAGTTAACCTAACAGTTGACGATACAGGTAACACATACGCTGGTACAATGTTCGGTCGTATGAAAGTGTACATTGATCCATACTTCCCAACAGGCTCAACATCTGAGTTCGCAGTTGTTGGTTACAAAGGTTCAAACGCTTATGACGCTGGTATCTTCTATTGCCCATACGTTCCTCTACAAATGGTTCGTGCTGTAGATACAGGTAGCTTCCAACCGAAAATTGGTTTCAAGACTCGTTACGGTATGGTTGCAAACCCATTTGCAGAAGGTACTACACAAGGCGCTGGTGTTCTACACCGTCAGTCAAACTTCTACTATCGTGCATTCAAGATCGCAAACTTGATGTAATTTTAGTAGTATATAATAATAATATTGTAATGTGTATTAGAGGGATCTTCGGATCCCTCTTTTTTTATGCATATAAATAGTATCATCAAACAGGAATAACTATGGCAATTAATCCAAGTTTACAACACGGTAATAAGTTTCAATTAAACTTTCCTCGTGTTTCAAATACTCAATACTTCTGTCAATCTGTGTCTATGCCAGGAATATCTCTTGCAGAGATTCCTCGTAATACACCGTATGTCGATCTGTATTCTCCAGGTGAGAAGTTAATTTATGAACCGTTTAACGTTACATTTTTAGTTGATGAGGATCTTGCTGCATGGAAAGAAGTGCATGATTGGATGCGTGGGATTACATTCCCTACTGACTATGCAGAGTACGCAGGTCTAAAAGATTTATCACCATATGTCAATACAAACTTTCCACAGTTTGCCGAAGGTATTCTAACGGTACTTTCATCATCAAATAAACCACATTACAAAGTGAGGTTCGTTGATTGCTTTCCTATCTCATTATCCTCAATGATTTTTTCGGCAACTGATACACCAGACAATGTTATTACTGCCGATGTAACGTTCAGATATTCTTATTTTCAGCTTGAATTTCTTTATTAACTAGTGTATAATCTCCATAAAGGAGACTATTTTATGAATCAACTTGAAGAACTACTAGAGATGTGGCGTAAAGACGCTGAGATGGATCGTACTGAACCAGGACGTGAACTTCTAAACATACCCAAATTACATAGTAAATATGTTACCATCATGTCTAACCATCGTATGATGGCAAGAGATGCTGAGTTTCAACTTAATCGTTGGAAGAAAATCAAATGGGAATACTATACTGGTAAATTAGATGATGATGACTTGAAGAAGTTTGGTTGGGATCCATTTCCATTTACCCTCAAATCTGACATCACTACATATTTAGAAGCAGATGAAGATATCAACAAGTATAAAGCAAAAAGAGTTATACATGATGAGATCGTCGATGTCTGTACTGCAATAATTAAAGAACTTAATTCTAGAACTTTCCAACTCCGTGACTTTATTGCGTGGGAAAGATTTGTTAATGGTGCATAATGTCAGATTTAATTTTACGCAAACTAAATGAAGCGTACATAACGTTTGATTGTGAACGTGGTACTGCACAAGAACTAGCAGACTACTTCACATTCTACGTACCAGGTTACCAGTTTATGCCTGCGTTTAAGAATAAGATTTGGGATGGCAAGATACGACTTGCTGATCTTAGAAACTTTACCATCTATCACGGTCTACTTCCGTACATTCAAAAGTTTTGTGATGAGAGAGATTATAAACTATCCATTGAACCAGAAGTAAACTCAACAACTAGTTTCTCAGCTGTCGAAGCAAATGAATTCTTAGAACAGATCAATCTTAACAAAGCTATTATAACAGAAGGCATAAGAGAATATCAATACAAAGCCTTCCTTACAGCCGTAAGAAACAAACGGATGTTGTTACTGTCACCGACTGGTTCAGGTAAGTCGTTGATACAATACTTGATATTAAGATATCTACAGTACAAAGATTATAAAAAAGGTTTGTTAATTGTTCCAACAACATCACTTGTTGAACAGATGTATAAAGACTTTGCAGACTATGGTTATGATTCAGAGGAACATTGTCATCGTCAATATTCTGGTAGAGATAAAACTACAGATAAGTTTTTGACGATTACAACTTGGCAATCAATCTATAAGAACCCACCAGAATACTTTGAACAATTTGATTTTGTATTTGGCGATGAAGCACATCAATTCAAATCAAAGTCATTAACCACTATTATGTCTGGATTAGTTAATGCAGAGTATCGTATTGGATGTACTGGTACTGTAGATGGTACTCAGACACATAAGTTGGTACTAGAAGGTTTGTTCGGACCATTATATCAGTCTACAACCACTGCTCAACTGATTGAAGATAAACAACTGGCAGACTTTAAGATTAAGTGTTTGATACTAGAGTATCCAGAACATGTTAGAAAAGAAGCTAAGAAGGGTTGGGACTATCAACAAGAACTAGAATATATAGTAATGAACCCGAAAAGAAATGAGTTTATTCGTAATCTAGCACTCTCACTTGAAGGTAACACTCTCATACTATTCCAGTTCGTTGAAAAACACGGAAAGGATTTGTATGCAACTATTAAAGAACATGCAAAAAATAGGCATGTATTCTTTGTCCACGGCGGAACTGATGTTGATGTCCGCGAATCCGTTCGTTCAATAACAGAAAAGGAAAATGATGCAATTATCGTTGCTTCTTATGGTACTTTTAGTACCGGCATTAATATTCGCAATCTACATAATGTGGTCTTTGCTTCTCCATCTAAATCTAGAGTCAGAAATCTACAATCAATTGGTCGTGGCTTGAGGATAGGAGAAAACAAAAAAGAAGCAGTCTTGTTTGATATAGCAGATGATCTTCGTCACGGTAAATATGTCAATTTTACCTTGAAACATTTCATAGAACGTGTTAAGATATATGATGATGAAAAGTTCAATTACAAGTTTTATAACATAGAGCTAAAGACATGAATATTAAACTAGTTAGA
>Ga0209770_10001299_pt1 | contig 13042 bp, 5 predicted proteins | sample LauGreSu1BDMLBDD_2_FD_187572 | JGI IMG/M metagenome (GOLD analysis project Ga0209770, IMG submission 187572) | Freshwater lake microbial communities from Lake Michigan, USA - Su13.BD.MLB.DD (SPAdes) (version 2) | ecosystem: Environmental > Aquatic > Freshwater > Lake | place: Lake Michigan, USA...
CCTGATAATGTTACATCATTGGAGAAGGTTGATGTACCTGTTACTCCAAGTGTGCCACCTACTGTTGCATTGTTGGTTACTTGTGCAGAATTCAATGTTGCCAAGCCACTTGTGGAAAGTGTGCTTAATGATGTATTACCTGTTACACCTAGTGTGCCACCTACTGTAGTTGCACTTGTGCCATTACCAATTGTTGTATTGCTTGCACCGGTTGTATTGATATTAGTAACACCTGTTACTGTTGCACCATTATTAACTGTTGCGCCACCATTCATGGTTGTAGCACCGGTCAATGTTGTTGCACCATTTACACCAAGTGTGCCACCTACAGAAAGATCTGTACCTGCACCTGATAATGTTACATCATTGGAGAAGGTTGATGTACCTGTTACTCCAAGTGTGCCACCTACTGTTGCATTGTTGGTTACTTGTGCAGAATTCAATGTTGCCAAGCCACTTGTGGAAAGTGTGCTTAGTGATGTATTACCAGTTACTCCAAGTGTGCCACCTACTGTAGTTGCACTTGTACCATTACCGATTGTTGTATTGCTTGCACCGGTTGTATTGATATTTGTAACACCTGTTACTGTTGTTGCACCTGCATTCAATGTTCCGGTTGTTGTATTGCCGGTTACTGTTGCATTACCATTTACTTGTGCACCGGTTGTGGTCAATGTTCCGGTATTGGTATTACCAGCGATTGTTGCACTTGCAGCTGATACATTGTCACCGATGATCGCATCATCTGCTACTGTGATATCATTACCTGCACCTGCTACTGTCAATGCTCCAGTTGTTGTTGTACCAAGTACTGATGTACCTGCATTCAATGTACCGGTTGTTGTATTGCCAGTAACATTTGCTGATACTGAATTCAATGTACCGGTTGTTGTATTGCCAAGTGTAGTTGTTCCGGTAGTTTGTGTGATATTACCTGCAAAAGTAGTTGCACCTGAAACATCAAGAGCACGACCGGAAGCATTTTGATTTGTAATGGCGACTGCAGGATTTACAGCACTATTATTATTAAATGATCCAGCTCCACCAATGCCTGTGTTTTGAACAGTCAAAGTAGGAGATGCTTGATTTGATGTATACGCAATTTGACCTGCAGAAAGAATTCCACTTACTGCCAAGTTGCCATTCATTGTTGTGTTACCATTAACAGTTGTTGGTCCAACAAGTGTAGATCCACCTGTTGTATTACCAATTGTTGTAACTGCAGCACCGGAAGTATTGATATTTGTTGTTCCAGTAACATTTGTCACACCATTGATGGTAGCACCATTGTTGATAGTAGCACCATTATTAATGGTTGCCCCACCAATCACAGTCGCACCATTTGTTGCTGTCAATGCACCTGCAACTGTTACAGCTGCACCGGCACCTGTTGCATTACCGATAGTTGTAACTGCATTGCCGGAAGTATTGATATTTGTTGTTCCAGTAACATTTGTTGCTGCAAGTGTCGATGTACCTGTTACTCCAAGTGTACCATTAACTTGAGCACTTCCTGCTGTCAAGGAACCTGTTGTTGTATTTCCAGCTACATTTGCTGATGCCAATGTTGTAGCACCTGCGTTCAATGTACCATTGATTGTGGTTGGAGCAGTTGCAGTCAATGAAGAACCTACGATAGTTACTCCATTTCCTGTATTACCAATGTTGGTTGCATTGCCAACTGCAGTTGAACCTGTATTGATACTTGCACCACCATTGATAACGGTTGTACCAGCATTCAATGTACCTGTTGTTGTGTTGCCTGTAACATTTGCTGATGCCAATGTTGAAGCACCTGCATTCAATGTACCAGCAACAACTGTATTACCTGCATTCAATGTACCAGTTGTGGTATTACCAAGTGTTGAAGTACCTGATGTTTGACTGATATTACCGGAAACTGACATCGCAGCTGCGCCATTTGTTGACGCAATGCTAACAGCAGGTTGTGTACTTCCAGAAGAAACGCTGATTGCATTTCCATTGGAGTTTGGTGCCATTGTTACAGAGATACCAGGTGTTGTATTATCAGCATTTCCACGAGTCTTGTTAATTGTTAGACCTTCACCACGACCATTTTGTGTTACTGCAATAGCAGCTGCACTTGTAGATGTCGCATTTGACGGATTACTATTTACTGCAATTGCAGAACCAAGCGTTGACTGATTAACTGCAATTCCTGTAGCGCTTGCTGTTGCACCTGTATTAGCCGCATTAACAACAACACCAGTGCCTGATGTGGCATTGTGTGTAATATTCGCTGTTACAGCTGAATTTGTTGTTGATGCATTAATTGCTGTACCGGTCAAGCTTGTTGCATTTAAAGCATTACCTGTGCTGCTTTGAGCGCTGATACCTGTACCACTTCCTGTATTTACACCGGAAAGTGCTGTACCTGTATTTGAATTGATGAATTCACCTGTGTTACCTGGACCTTGATTTGTCAATCTGAACATTGTACCTGCGAGGTTCACTGTTTCATCAATGGGGAAATCAAGTGCATTATTTGGTGACCACTGAAGTGAATTGCTTGCAGCATTATAGCGAAGCACATTGCGATTTGAAGTAGGAGCATTCAACCAACCTTGTGTTCCACCGGAACCATTGTCTGTTGATGTACCCATGAGCAAGCGATTCAAACCAACAGCACTTGTTGTATTTGCGCCTGCATTTGTTTCAGTTGCGAATGTTGATGGTGTAAGTTTTCTCCAGCTTACTGAAGTACCATCCCAGTGCAATGATTGATGTGCAGCAGTAGGTGCATTCAACCACTCTTGTGAATTTGCGCCTGTTGCCATGAGCAATTTGTTGGCACCTGCTGTTGTTGAACCTGTATTGAGGTCAACAGGAGCGATTGTACCATCAGCAATTTTACCTGTCGTTACCGCACCGTCTGCAAGATCTGCAGTTACGATTGTTCCATCAAGAATTGTTCTGGAGGAAACTGCGCCTGTTGCAAGTTTTTGCTCGATTACTTGTTGATCACCAATATGAACTGTCTTAACAGCACCAACCGCAATCTTTGGATTGGGGTAAAATGCTGTCAGATCTCCACCTGCAGGGCCTGTCGGTGGAAATGTCAAATTAGCTGAGAAATGTCTTTGTTCGATTGCGCCATCAGCAATTTCTGCTGATCCAACCGCACCTGCTTTGATTTCAGGATTTGGGTATGTACCATCCAAATCTCCGCCTGCAGGGCCTGAAGGAGCAGCTGTACCTGCTGTTGTAGCAAAAGTCGCATTTGCTGCATTTGCCGCATTCGCTGCATTGTATGCAAAATCTGCTGAGAATGCATATGGTGTAGTTGTCATCTTCATACGAGGCATTTTCACGCCTTGATATTCAACTTCCAACCAATATCCTTCTTTGAAATCTGCAATTGATTTGTCGATAGGAAGCTTTTCACCAATCACTGTTGAGAATGCACCACCTACTGTGTTGACTGAAATAGGTTCAGCATGTACAGGTGCACCACCGGTTGCAGTGGTATAAAGTGAAACTTGAATTGAATGTGGTCCATCAGCTACAGGTGTATTGTCTTGCTTAAGCAACATTCCCTGAAAACTCATAAACTTAGGTACTTGCGCCTCAATGTTACTTACAGGCAGAGCAAGTGCGCTCGTGGCGGCAAGGCCAACAAGAAAACTTTTTCTCATGCTAAAAACTCCGAAGAATTATATAAAAATTTAATCATCATTATTACTTGACAAGCATCATTGGCACACGTGCCTTCAGTACTTGACCATTGAGTGTAAGTGACATTTCACATACATAGTTACCTGCACCTACATCAGAACCCGCATCATCCTTTGCATCCCACTGAATTGAATGATTGCCTGATTCCATGAACTCATTGTTTACAAGAGTTCTAATCTCACGACCAACCATGTCAACAATACGCATCATCATTGGTGCGCTTTGTGGTACAGTGTAATTGATCGTTGTTAACATTGTAAAAGGGTTTGGATAGTTCGAAATCAAACTTGTACCAGAAATAGAAGGAGTATTCTCATCAACACCAGTTATTCCTGCATTTACAGGACCCCAAAAACCTACATAAAGCTTATTGCCGTTCGCTTCAACCATGCCGGCAACATACTGACCGATAGTGGCATGCATCTTCATGCCATTACCTACATCAGCTGAAATAACCCCTCCACCACCAATAACCCATCTATTGCTGATAGATTGAGCATTGAGGTCTTGAGATGTGATGCCAAAACCTGTGAGAAATAAAAACACAGACAGAGTGCCTAATAGTGTTTTCATGTTAACTCCTAATAAATAAATCATTAAAACTATGTATTTCAATTACTTACAAATTTCTGCATGCGATTTTCACTTATACTCGCATGTGTTGGCTGCAGAATCAACTGCAAAAATCATTCCAAAGTGTATTCCACCTGGATGATTTAAAATTTTAGCAGTTATTCACACTTTTGCGCAAAATAAATCAATTCGGAAAAGCTTTTTTGGGATTCATTTCGTCAGAAATTTCAACCAAAACGAGCAATTTCACGCCTGTTTTCCACACAAGCTAATGTCTTCAGAATCAACAACTTATACCAAATAGAGTTGGTATTTGAGACTAAATCTTGACCTTCTCGGACTTTTAGCATCATACCAAAATACAAAATTCACAACAACTACAAAAGAATCCATGGTATTAATAAACCATAATGATGTCCATTGGAAGCGAATTTGTGTACGAGCTAGAAAAGAATTGCATAATGCAGATTGTCAGATTAATGACAGTGTGTGCAAACTTTTCCACAGTCTTTATTCACATATGTATTGAGTTTTAGGCTCTCAAATGATTACATATATCATGCCAAAAGTCATTTCTTCACTTTTTTCTTCTCTTGACTTGGCTGTATATAACCACTTTTTCTAATCTTTTCTCTTGATGTTTGATCAATACCGGCATCCAAAAGGTTATTTAGAATCTGAATATTCCTCTCTTTTGAGCCGGTTGTAATTTCAATGATCAGTATATCAATAATTTTATTCTGTCTTTTTACAGGGTTTTTGGAAATCAAATTGGCTATGTCCTTAACCTTAATGCTCGTATCAGCATATATGAGCAAGGAAGCCAGCACATCTTTTACTTTTTCCGGCGACTTTCCTTCAAATATGGTTGTTAAAAGCCCAAGACTTACATTACCCGATCCTCTAATCCCCATGATTGCACTATTTCTAATGATCTGAGCTTCCTCAAATAATGCGCTTTGCAATAATTCAATCACATTCGACGGAAGAATTTTTCCGATTGAATATGCAGCTGAAGCCCTCACCATCGACTCTTCATCTTGTAATCTATGCGACAAGACCTCCAATACCGAATCGGACAATTCTCCAATTTCCCCAATTTGCTTGGCAGCTATGGACCTGATGCGCCAATTTCCATGGTCTAGCAAGGATACCATCATTGGTATTCCAGATTTGAGCTTCAATTTAGCCAACATGCTCAATCCTAAACCAATGACTTCGCTACTATCATCTTCACATGCCCGCAATAAAGATGCTTCCACTTCCATGGGATATGCTTTATGTAATTGAGGAATTATTTGTTCTAGCGCCAATCGCTCGCGTGGCATTTGAGTACCATATTTTTCCTCACAATAGGATAAAGCAGGAAGTCCAAGGGCAATCAATTCCTTTCTTGCTGTTTCAACTCCTGTTTGATATTTCTGGGGTGCGGCTGATGCGCGGATAAAAATGGAGTCAATTGATGACCAAACATATCCGAAATCCGTTTCAGAAATAGTTGAATCCGCTCTTTCAGATGTCAAATTGACGGCCTTTTTATCGATAAATCCAAATTCACCATCCAAGAATAAACCGAAAGTGGATCGTTTTTGCATGGAATTATTTCGACTCTGATTTCCGTAGATGTCATTTCCACCAGCATCTGCAAAGATTCCAATCATTCCATAATTTCTTCTGAAATCAGAATATCCCATTGTATTGTTTGGATTCCTCGCGATATATGAATCATCTCCCATGAGATCCGTGAATAAAGAAATTGCATTTGCATTACCTGCACCTAAAGACAAACTCTCTACTGTATAAGAATCATTTCCTTGTTCATCAATCAATAAACCAACTGCAATATCATGTCCACAACCCTGCGAAACTCCATGGGATGTATAGGTGTCATTTCCAGATGCATCCCATAATAATCCTTGAGCCAGATGCACCCCCGATCCTTGAGCATATTGATGGGCTTTGTACATGTCGGATCCTTGAAGATCTATCAAACCACCGAAGCCATACCAATAGCCGGTGCCCTGACCATAGATATCGGCTACATATACATCATTTCCCGAATGCTCAATCAATAATGCCAATCCACCCGAAGCGATGGGTCGATAACCCAAGGCCGCACCTTGAGCAAATGATTCAAAGTGATCATCATAACGCAGAAAATCCTGAAATGGACTCGCGCAGATATAGGAATCATTTCCGGCATGATCTGTAAGAATTCCAATGCCACGAGTTCCGGCAAATGCTTGACCATGTGCATGAATTGCATAATGGTCATTTCCCTGAACATCTTGCAAAATCCCAATCCCGAAAAAACCCATTCCTTGGGTATTGGTTTTGGAAGAATAGGAATCCATGCCAGACCTATCATGTACATATCCAATACCAAATACACCGGCACCAAGCGAGAAATTTTCGCCGGAGTATACATCGTCACCGGACAAATCATGAAGTATGCCGATTCCGAAATATCCGGAACCCAATGCATAATCTCCGCCTCGATAGGTGTCATTACCGGACAAATCAACAATGCATTGAACAGGATGTAATAAAGCTTCCTTTTTACCGCCGGTGATAGCATACATATCGTTTCCACCGGGATCCAGAATCAATAGATAATTGCCTTCATATATATCATCGCCATAGGTGCCAATGGCAATTTTACCATATGGTGTATTCAACCTTAGTGGCTTTAATTCTCTCTGATATTCATCAGATAATCGTTCCGACAACGAAATAAGATGAGGATATGATGCGATGAGTGACAATCCATATTCGATGATTTCTATTGGTGATTCAGCACGACTAAAAAAGCGTTTTGCCAAATCAACACCTTCAATCTCGGATTGCTTGAGTGCATAGAGTGAGAGATTTGCTGATTCTTCAGAGAGCATCAATAATGAGTCAGCATGATGAAGAAGCAATGTATCTTTCAATAATCTTGAACGAGCACTTGCAGTATTTTTAATAACTGTAAGAATTGGTCCGAGATATTGTCTGATGATGATTGCATTGGCAAAACTCGTTACAGATTCCAATTGATGACCAATCATTTTGTCTATTTCACGAGCTGTTATTTCATTGTGTAAATAACGAGGAGTGTATTCACCAAGATGACCATCCTTCATCAATTGCATAAACCATTGATCTGTGCTATCTCGCAATGCTTTGTTAATTCCTTGAATATGCAATTGTCCGATTGAACCCATTAATAATGGATTCTCGAATAGTGATATTTGCAATGGCGAACGATGCTTATCGGGTTTTACGATATCATGGGGCATGGATAAATCGATTCGCTTCATATCCAACGAATGCATACTCGAATCAAGCAATTGCATAAATGAAGGTGAGAATCCTTGTCCATAACTCATGCCGAATGTACAGCAAAGCATGATAAGACAGAGAATGATGCGTGGTGAATTCATGATTGTGATATTATTCTTTTGATGCAAGTTCCAACAATTGCTCCTGAGATAAACCATGCGTTTCGCATATTGCTCTAAGACTTTGCCATGTATAAATTCCTGTTGCATGTCCATCACCCCAAGTTGCTTGCAATCCATAATTTCCTACAGGAGTAAGTGCTGTAAGTTCATTCATTCCGGGTTTGAACATCTTGATCCCTACAAATACTTTCTGTCCCATGATTTCTTCGCCTTGGCATCCCGCGCAAGGACATTGATCACGCAAAGTTTCAAGCAAGATCGTGGAAGCTGTTTTATCATTCCATTCAATATGTAATAAATATGGTTTGGGTTTGGAGATTGATGTGGGTGTCAACATTGTAATTCAAATATTATAGAAAAAAGATCATGACATATTCAATTAGCCAAAGTATCGGAAATGCAAGTGCAAATAAGGTCATCGAACCGAGATATTTTTTGTACTGCGCATAACCAAGCATCATTGCAATCAATAGAAATGGAATCATCGGCTCATGATATCGAGGAGTTCCAAAAAATATTGAACAAGGAACAATCATTCCTATAATAATTGCAATATTTCTCATTCCCTGATTCTTTTGCAAAAGTATTTTTCCATGCGATACACCTACAAACATCACAAATCCACCCGGCATCATAAGTAAATATGACCACCAAGGAAGATTCTGCATTCTCTCGCGATATGTATTTCCTTCTATCCGAAAACTTTGCAATGGAAGATAAGCATCTGATGCAAAGAGAAATGCCATTTTCTTTGGAATGAGAAGTAATGAATGCAATGGATCATTCAAAATGTATTGCATCGCCGATGTGAATGCGGATGCATTGGCTTCAACTTCTGATTGTCCATCAAAACGTTGCATTTCATCCACATATTTATATGATCCATTTGCTTCAGGATTATGTCCGATGAATAAGTTGATTCCTGTATTCGATGCAATCATCGGTGACCCCAACACATATGTGTTTCTAATCATCCAAGGAAGAATTGCAATGATGATTCCACTTGCGAATGCAATAATGGTTTTCTTTTGATTGTCTTTCACAATATCATGAATCAAGATTGCAATCACGGAGAATACCATGATTGGTCTTGTCAAAACTGCGATGCCCCAAAACAATCCTTCGATGATTCGCGAGCGCGTGCCTTGAAAAGCGATATGGATGAATACACTCATCAGCATGCACATGATTGCAAGTGGTTCAGACATGAATGTCATTGATTGCATCCATGTCATCGGCAAAAGAAGATACAGTGTCGATCCCGCATATGAAATTGCATTACCGGCATCATGCTCTTTGAGAATCAGTGCAATCAGTAATGCTGAAATTGATACAAGCAATGATTGTAAGGCATAACCGAATATTGTACTCGGCCATATCATATAAAAGAGCGAAAGTAATGCAGGGAAACCGATGGGTCGATATGCAGTTGGAAATCCATTTGCGGTATATGCATGAGTTTCTGCCAAACGTAAAGCATGCTCATGATAATCGAGTGCATCGGATTGAGGAATTGGTGAAACCACAATCGAAAGAATGACATGCGCGATGAATCCCAATGCACCAATGAGCATTAGATTTCTTATGAATTTGTGATCATATCGAGAAAACAAAAATTTCATGGGCATGAATGAGAAACAGGGAAATACCGCGAGGCATTTCCCTGTTGTTAATCTTCAAAAAAAGAAGCTTATGGAATATTACCAATCAGCGAGAAGCGCATGGTATTTCCGAGTGGGTGATTTTCTTCTGTTGGAATCACGAAGCTGAAATCAAGATTGAATACATCATAGCGAATACCTGTACCAACCGTGAAGAATTTTCTATTGCCGATTGATGCCGGTTCAGAAAAGTATCCACCGCGCAATGCGACAACTTGTTCATACCAATATTCTACACCGAATGATGTTTCTATACCACCTCTTTCCCAAGCGGTGACAAAAGAAGTTGGAATTGGATCATTCACCAAACTATCACGACGAACAAGTAATTTTGCCATATCGAAAGCAAATGTCAACTTATTGAATTCATCTTCGAGAACTGTAACTGCCGTTCCGATGCGAAGTGTTGTTGGGAGCGGATCCGATACATTTATATAGGTAACTTTTGGACCGATATTCGCGAGATTGAAACCAAGACCGAATTTATCGCCGAGATCAAGTCCAAACAGATCAAGATTGGTAGGTCTCCAAAGCATGCCCAAATCAAATGCAAGACTTCGACCGATACCATCACCTGTTCCTGTTCCTTGTGCATTTACGGGGGCACCAAGATTTGATTCAATGTATTTTATCTGAAATCCCGCACCGATGTCATCTGCTATCAAAGTTCCATAGCCTACACCAAGTGCATATTCAAAGGAACGAAATGTATTGAGCACTTTACCGCTGAAGTCTGTTCTTTTGAATTCACCTAAATTCATAAGCATGAAATTGGCATTGATCGTTCCTTCGAGTGAAGGCACATATTGACTATAAGCTGCATGTGCATAGAATAAGTCAGCATTGAATTGTGGTAACCATTTGGCATAAGCCAAAGCGACTTTTTTATCATTGGATTTTGTGGTTGCCGGAACTTGAAAACCAAGTCCACCGACATTCCAGTGTGTTGCATAAATATTGTCCCCCAAACCTGTTCCTGTCTCCCCCATACCATTCGCCCTTGAATCAGGCGAAATTGTGATGAAAGGCACAGCCGCCTGCCCAAAGATCGATACTGTTCCGCTCATCAATGCCAATGCAATCACGATGCTTTTGGCCACAATTGAGTTCTTCATAAGATATTCCATTCTATCAGTGATACTTTGTTTCTATTTGAATCATTGCGTGACAATGACTTTTCCGTGCAATGTGGTGCCCGGTCCATTTTGTTGTTTTACATGCATGACGCAAAGATAGACTCCCATGGGAACCGGTGTTCTTTGCATATCCGTGCAATCCCAGCGATATGTCCAGGTATGCAATTCTTGTTTTTCAAGGGTTTCTTTTTTCATCAATCGACCATTCATGTCAAAAATACGAATTTCAGCTTCTGTGGGAAGTGATTGATTATGAATAAAGCCAATATTCGCAAATTGATTTGTAGGATTTGGATAGACAAATAATCCTTCGGTTATCAAGTTAGAATCATTGTCTGCTAATCTGAAATATGTTTCGGTTTCAGAATAATTATTCCAAATGTCCCATGCTCTCACGCGCACGGAATTCGTTCCTGTCTTGAGATTAAAAATGCGTTTTTGTGCCGTGCCCCTCCGTGCATCGGAAAGATCTGCTTGATATTCCGCGGTGAGATCCACCGGAATTCTGTCGGAATTAAACCAAGCTTCTATATTGTGTCCGATACCCGCACCTGTTGCATTTATTGCCGTATTATCCGAAAGATCCACAATCAACAGTGGATTTCTTCTTACAAGATTACCCGGTTGAAATGTTCTATTGTCCAAATAAATTGCAATTGTTGGTCCATCAGTATCAGGCTCTGATACTGATTCAATACCTCCTACTTTGAAACCTCTCGTGCTTCCTTTTGCTGTCACATCATCTTGTGTATAGGCAAAGCCGAGCATTCTGCCTCGTTTATTTGTGAAGCCGATGTCTTTCGGAACAATGAATGAACCTATAAATTGACCATTCTTGACAGCAAATGTACTTCTTGCCAAAACATTGCCTTGCTCATTGATTGTATGCGTCACATTATCGATTGGATCTTTTACTTTGAGTTCAATATCGCTGTCCTTTACAGTTACAAGAACTGTACCATCAAAGGAATCATCCACGGAATAATTGGAAGCAAGTCTGACTGAACCTGTAACCGTCACTTTTTGCAATGCTTTGATATTGATGATGGAAGAATCCGGAATCGTAGGATCTTCATCCACGAATTTCATATTGATGCTGTCAAATGTTATGATATCATTTGGCATCTGTAAATGCAATGCTGGATCACCAAGAATCAGATATTTTTCATCATTGTCGCCAAAGAGTTCTTGTTTGGTTTTATACATGGCTTCGCCGATGGATATATATCGACCCATTGTATCACGCGAGAACAGATAGCGATAAAATCTATCACATATCACTGCATTCTCACCGGAATACACAAGTCTTGTCGCGGCAAAAACACCGATTGCTCCACCTCTTTCACTTCTCAATAAATCTTCGGCTCCTGATTCACGCTCTGCATCATCGAAGCGGGCAAAATCACAAGTGGCAGCAGTGAGAAAAAAGAGTTTATCTTTATTCAGCATTTGCGGGATTGTTGTCTCTTTTTCAAAGATGCGCTCATGCGCCCAGAGTCTTGGACTTCCATGTCCGATCCAATTCAAAAGAACAACACCATTATTGTTTATCTCAGAAAGTAGATCTTGTGTGACTGTTGGTTTTCTGCGACCATTCGACACAATTTCCGCGGGGTATTGAGCAAGATATATTTTCTTCAAAATCATGTCTTCAGGAATCGCATCGCGGGCCAATCCTTCCGATTGACTCGTATGTTGCGTTCCTTCGGAACCAGATCCTACCGGTCCATCATCTGCAACCAGACATACTGTTTGTTGCCATGTGCCTTTCACCAATTCTTGTTCATAGTGTTTGATTTTTTCAACAAGATAATTTCCATTATCATTGGAGAGAACCGGCATGCGACCCATGATGATGTCGATCATTCTATCCTTACCTCGCAGACGAGCAAAATAGTCATCCACGCAAGCAGAAACTGTTTCTCTGTAATATTGCGGGATATCATCTGTTTGATAAGTCGGGATATAATTTGGAATGGTGACTTGTATGTTTTTATAGTCATAATGTCCATCACCCCAGAACATCATATACTTTGGTTTTTTTGTCCAAGAATTCACTGCATGTGCTGCATAATCTCTGATTGCGGTGATATCCTGCATGCCGCATGCAAATTCAGTGTAAATGTCATTTATAGTGACAATCTTCACTGAAACTCCTGTGGATTCTCTATACTCTTTGTATTTCGTTGCTGATTGAATAAGATCCTGATGCGTGATCAATAACATGTCCGCGCCTTCATTATCAATGCGCAAGCCGGCGGGTGTGATCGATTTGATTGATGGATTGACAAATGTCCCGGAAAGAAAATATCTGCGTGGTTGCAATGATGTTTCATTTACTCTGAACACATAAATACCACCAGTTGTAGACACATTTTCTAGTAATTGTGGATGGCGTGGATCAGTGATGTCAAAACCTAGAATTTCCTGAGATGCAAATCTTGACACATTATATTCTGTTCCACCATTTCTCTTCACATCTGAAAATACTTCGAGTTGATTATTCGATGCAGTAAGTGTTCGAGGATAG
>Ga0209770_10001301_pt1 | contig 13042 bp, 11 predicted proteins | sample LauGreSu1BDMLBDD_2_FD_187572 | JGI IMG/M metagenome (GOLD analysis project Ga0209770, IMG submission 187572) | Freshwater lake microbial communities from Lake Michigan, USA - Su13.BD.MLB.DD (SPAdes) (version 2) | ecosystem: Environmental > Aquatic > Freshwater > Lake | place: Lake Michigan, USA...
GCGCCGTGCCGTGTGAAGATCGGCGACTACGCCGCACCCGCCGGCGCGCTGCACCCGCGCCCCACGTTATCCTCGCGACCCCATGCCGTCCCTTCAGTCCGATGGACTCGTCCTCTCTGCATCCGACGCCGGCAGCCCGCGCGTGGTGGCGCTCGCGGGGAAGCTCGACGCCAACTCGCAGGCGGCCGCGGAACGCTTCCTCGAGGAGATCGTGGCGGGCGGCGCCACCCAGGTCGTGCTCGACTGCACGGCGCTCGAGTTCATCTCGAGCGCGGGCGTCCGCGCGCTGCTCTTCCTCGTGAAGCGGGTGAAGCCGCTCGGCGGCGCGGTGAGCGTGTGCGCACCGCGGCCCCACGTGCGGCAGTTGCTCGAGTTCTCCGGGCTCAAGGCGCTGCTCTCCATCAGCACCACCGTCGAGGAAGGCTGCGCCGCGCTCGCGCGGTGAGCGATCGTGCCGTGACCGCCGCCTCCGCGACATCCCCACGCTCCCACCCCGCGCCGCGGCGCCTCGCGCGGATCGCCGGACCGCTCGCGCTCGCGGCGCTCTTCGCGACCCTGCTGCTTGCCGCCATGGCGATCACGGTCCTCGCCACCGCGGAAACGCGCGTGCGCGCCGCCGTCGAGACCCAGCGCCGGCTCGACGAGGCCGTGCAGGAGGCTGCGGCCTGCGCCGCCGCCTTCGCCTCGCAGTCCGCGGCGTGGAAGTCGTACCTCCTCGCGGAAGTCTGGAACGACGGGCGCGCCTCCACGCGCGCGAAGGGCGCGCTCGCGACCGCGTCGGGCGAACTCAGCGAGCGGCTCGAGCGCCTGACGGAACTCGGCGCGAAGGCGCAGCTCCCGACCGACGGCGCGACCATCGCCGCGCAGAGCGCCTCCGCGGCGACGAACCTCCTCGCCGAGAGCATCGCCGACACGCGCGGCGCCGACGACGACGCCCTCGCCGAGGTCGATCGGCGCACGCTGGCCTCGCTCGAGCAGGTGCGCCACGAGCTGTTCGGCGTGAACCGGGACTGGAGCGCGCGCGCGAGTGCGTTCCGCGTCGAGGCGACCTCGGCCGCCGCCGACTCCGCGCGGCGCTTCAAGGCGTGGATCGAGATCCTCTCGCTGCTCGCCGTCGTGCTCGTCGTCACCCTCGGCGCCCTCGCCGTGCGAAAGGATGCGTCGCATGGCGGCGCATGAGAGCCTCCCGCTCTTCCTGACGGGGCTGGTGTTCTTCTTCCTTGGACTCGACGGCGTGAAGGCGAGCCTGAAGGGCCTCGCATCGCGGTCGATGCGCCGCCGCGCGCGCGCCGCGGTGTCGAGCCCGCTCCGCGCGGCCGTGCTCGGCGTCGGCTTCGGCGCGCTGAGCCAGAGCGCGACGGCGGTGTCGTTCCTGCTCGCGGGACTCGTGTCGGCGCGCCTGCTGCCGCTCGGCCGCGCGCTCTCGGTGGTGGCGTGGGCGAATCCCGGCACGGCGATCCTCGCGTTCCTCGCCGCGGTCAACCTCAACCTCGCGACCCTGTGGCTGATCGGGCTCGCGGGGCTCGGGATGCGCAACCGCAGGCTCAAGGCCGTGGGCGGCGCGCTGGGCGCGATGCTCGGCGTCGGCTTCCTGCTCTTCGGGCTCACGCAGCTGAAGCGCGCGGCGGCACCCATCCAGGAGGCGGAGTGGTTCGCGACCGTCAGCGTCGCGCTCAACGGTTCGCTCGTCCTCGGCTTCATCGCCGGGGCGCTGCTGCGGGTGGTCATCCAGAGTTCGAGCGCGATCGTGGTCATCCTGATCGCGCTCTGCGGCAAGGGGCTGCTCGGCGTCGAGCAGGCGATGATGGTGATCCACGGCACCGGCGTGGGCATCGGGCTCTCGGTGCTCCTGCTCGGCCAGGGACTGCGCGGCGAGGCGCTGCGGATCTCGTACTGGCAGGCGATCCTGAACGCGTGCGCCGCGAGCGCGCTGGGGCTCTGGATGCTGTTCGCGGCGACCGACCTGCTGCCGTCGCTTCCGCGGCTGCTGTCGGTGGCGCGGGTGAGCATCGAGACCGACCTCGCGATCGGATTCCTGCTGCAGATGCTGCTGTGCCCGCTCGCGGGCCGGCTGCTGCGCGGACGCTCGGAGGCGATCCTCGCGCGGCTCGCACCCGAGGCGGCGGAGGATGAGCTCGCACGGCCGCGGTACCTCGAGGAGGGCGCGCTCGAGGACAGCGAGATCGCCCTGGACCTCGTGGCCCGCGAGCAGGCGCGGGTGATCGCGGCGCTGCCGGCGCTGCTCGACCGTGCGCGGCTCGATTCGGCGGGCGAGTCGGGGCTTCAGCATGCGGAGGTGCGCGAGGCGCTGGCCGCACTCGACGCGGAGATCGCGGGGTTCCTCGCGGATCTCGCGACGCGCGAGGGGGACCACGATCGCGGGGTGGTCATCGCAGCCGCGATCGCGCGGCAGCAGGCGCTGATCGAGCTCGTCGAGTCGGTCGACGCGATGGCGGAGTCGGTCGCGCGGCTGCCGGCGGATTCGGCGGCGCGGATGCTCGGCGGCGGCCTCGCGGAGGCGAGCGACGTGATGCTCGGGACGCTGCGCGAGTGGCTCGAGCGACGCGACGCGGCCGATCGCGAGCTGCTCGGCGAGATGACGTCCGACCGAGGCGACCAGATGGAATCGGTGCGCCGCAACGCGGCGGGCGCGGAGTTCGGCTCCGCGTCGGACCAGGCGACGGTGCTGTATGCGACCAGCATGTTCGAGCGCACGGTCTACCTCGCACGCCGCGTGGCCGGCGGCGACCCCCCCGCGCGGTGAACCCGTCGGGCCCCCCGCCCCGACCCGACCGAGACCCCCAACGCGTACCCGCCACAGCACGGTGGTCTGCGGGTACCGAATGGGGTGGTACCGCATGGAGGCCCGGGAGGAAGGTGGAAAAAGACCGCCGCCCCGCGGAGGCGGGGCGGCGGATCGGTTTCACTCACCTGCAGCGCGGATCACTGCATCGTGATCGTCGCGTCCAGCGCCGCGTCAACGCGTGCCTGCAGGTCGCCGAAGTGCGCCCGGGTGTACGGGTCGCAGTTGCCGTCGGTCACCTTCGCCATCGTTGCATCGAGCCGCGCCTTCAGGTCGCGGAGCTCCTGCTGCGAAAGCTGTCGCGCCACCCTCGGGAGGCCCGCCTTGCCGGTCGCCACCGCGATCAGACGGTCGGTGTAGTCGGCCTGGAGGTTCCGGCGGAAGCCCGACACCACAGGACGGCGCGGATCGTCCGACCCGAGCGCCGAGGGGGCGATCTCCCTGAAGATCTCGCCGCTGAGCCCCTTCATGAGCTCGGGCAGCGTGAACGCCGCCTCGCCCGACGGAATGCGCTGCTCGTTGTCGTAGATGCGCCCGAGCGTGCTCGGATTGAGCATCATCGTGAGCGCCATCGACTGCGTGCCTGCGATCATGTCGTTGATCGACGGCGTGCTATCGGCCATCATCGAGCGCGGATCGTTCTCCCACTTCTCGACGGTCATCTTGTTCACCAGCTCCGGAGTGAGGCCGAACGCCTCGTCGCGGAACGAGTTCTCCAGGATGAACGCAAACGCCGCACGCTGCTGATCGACCGCCACGGGAACGAGCGGATCGCCCGTGTTCGCATCGCCCTTCTTCACACGGTTCACGTGCGTTCCGCCGACCCAAGGCGCCATCATGTCGATCGCCTTGCGCTGCTTGTTGAGCGTCTTCATGTACCCCTTGCGCGCACGCTCCCAGCTGTCGCCCTGCTTGACATACTTGTCGAGGAGCGCTCCGCGGAGCTGGCGGACGAGGTCGATCTCGGCCTTCGCGAAGTCGAGCGGGTCCTTCGAGAAGTCGTAGCGACGGGCCAGCGGGTCCGGACCACCGGTGTCCTCGTCGGAGAGGTACGCATGGCCCTTCTCACCGACGCGCGAGAGAACCTTCGCGGGATCGTCGAAGGTGTAGCCGTACTCGATGGCCCACATGTCGTAGGGTCCGATGCCGACCATGCAGTAGTCGCCCTGCACGCGCTCCTTGTCCAAATTGAAGTTCGTGCCGATGTAGTCCATCACCGAGGCGGCGTTGGGCTTGCCCTTGAGCTCGGCCGAGTTGATCTCGTCGAGCGTGTAAAGGCTGGAAGCCTTGAAATTGTGCCTCAGTCCGAGCGTGTGGCCGACCTCGTGCGCCACGAGGTGCGCAAGCTGCGGGCCCGCGAACGACTCGGGGACGCCGTCAAGGGTCTCGCCCTTCGGCGCATCGGCGGCGAGGACATCGAAGTACATGTTGGCGACCGCCATGTCGCTCGCCATGCCCTGCGCCGCGAAGCACATCGAGCCGCACTGCGAGTGCTCGACCTGCGCCTCCTGGTACCACTTGAGGAGGCCGCGCAGCTCGGGGCTCGCGGCGACCGCCGCGTCCTTGCGGCTGTCCGCGGGATCCACATCGCCCGCGGCGACGCGTGCCTGACGCTCCTCGAGCGCGACCTGGCGCTCGGCGCGCGGCAGCAGCTGGATGCGGGGATCCCACTGCGGATGCTGCTCGAGCCACACGAGCGACTCCCGGGTCAGGCTCGTCGCCTGCTCGATCGGGCGGTCGTCGTACCACGAGTAGAACGCCCGAATCCAGCCGTCGGTCAGCACGATGTCGGCGTCGAGGATCTGCCCGGTCAGCGGATGCGCGCGGCTCGGTCCGATCGCCGTCGCCACATCGTTGTTCAGCCAGCGCACGAAGTTGAACCGCACATCCTCAGGGTCCTTCTCCATGTGCGCGCCGGTGACCTCGTCCTGCTGGTACACCTCGATCGCGTTGTCGATTCCGATCTTCCGGAACGCCTCGTTCCACTGCAGGATGCCCTCGCGGACATAGCGGCGGTAGCGCACGGGAACCGTGTGCTCGACGTAATAGATGATCGGCTCCTTGGGCGGCGACAGCGTGAGCTTCGGGTCGCGCTTCTCGAGGTTCCACCTGTGGATGAACCGGGTCGCGTTGGTCTCGGTTCCGTAGAGGCCGAGGTCCTTGTAGCCGGTCAGGAAGTAGCCAACCCGGTCGTCTGCGGCACGGGGCTTGTATCCGGAGTTGTCGGGCAGCGCCGAGATCGAGTAGTGCACCATCTTGAAGTTGCCGGACGGATCCGGCGCCTCGATGGCGATCTCGAGGTTCTGCGGGAAGCTCTTCGCCTTCGCGACCTTCGCGAGCCGGCCGTTGAGGGGCACGCCCGCGAGCTGCTGGGACTGGCCCACGAGCATCGCGTCGAGGTCGATCACCGGCTGGCCGTTCGGACCGGTCGTCACGATCGGCACCTCGAGGATCACATTGTCGGTGAAGATGCGCTTCACCGAGTCCTTCGAGGTCTGCTCGCCGGTGGAGCGAACCTCGAGCTGCGGCTGCACGAGCGCCAGCCGGTTCCCGTACTGCCGCCAGAACACGTACTTCTCAGGCCCCTGCAGTCCGCTGAAGATCACGCCGCCGGCCGGCGTCGCCGCGATCAGGAACTTCATCTTGTCCCAACCGCGCGGGAACTCGGCGAGCATCTGCTCGTCCTTGCGGTTGATGTACAGGCCGAACAGCGAGCTGCCGTCGGGAGTGCTCACGACGCGCTCGTGGTCCTTCGAGACATCGGCGAAGGGAGGCTGGGGCGGCTGCTGTGCCGCGGCGACGGCGGATGCCGTCATCGAGAGGAGCGCTGCTCCGAGGCGGGAGATGGAAGCCATCGCAATGAAACTCCGTGAGGACGGCCGCGCAGTGGCGCGGCTGGGGAAATGGGCCGGATCGAACCGGGAGAGCCTGATACAGACGCGGCTGCCCGTGGTTCGGGGCATCGGCGTTCGAGGCTGTGAAAATACAGAAAAAGACAACGCGGCCGCGCCCGGATCCGGGCGCGGCCGCGTGGATTTCCAAGGATTCAACCGCTCACGGCGCGCAGGCGCCCCAGGCGTTCAGGACCGCGGCCAGGTCCGCCGCACCGACACTGCCGTCGCCGTCGAGGTCCTGCGGGACTCCCGAGCCGCCCCAGGCATTCAGGAGCGCCGCCAGGTCGGCCGCGCCGACATTGGCGTCGGCGTCGAAGTCGGCCGGGCAGCCGCCGCCGCCGCCACCCGTCGGGATCGCGACGAACTGGTCGCCGGGGATGATGCTCAGGTCGATCAGGCGCGGCTCGGCGAGATTGCCACCGCCGCCGAGGCCCGGCAGGTACTGGTTCGAGCTGTAGTCGTGACCGCCGCCGTTGATGAAGGCGCAGACCTTGAGCTGGCCGCCGGCGTATCCAGCGATCGCGCTCAGCGGGATCTGGACCTCGACGCCGGTCGTGACGCCCGTGCCGTCGCCGATGTCCGAGCCGCCCGGCACGCCCGCGATGTTCGAGTTGTCGATGCCGAACCCGAAGCCGCTCTTGAAGACGACGGCGCCAGCCGCGCCAGCACCGCCGGTGCCGAGGTAGCCGCCGGGACCGCCGCCCTTGGTCAGGAGCTGCGCCTGGTTCATGTACACGCCGAACGGCGTGCCGCCGCAGGTGAGGCTCACCCAGAGGTCCGGAGCGAAGGCCGCATCGAACTTCAGGCCCTCGACGACCTTGAGCGTCGCGAGGTCATCGCCCATGCGGTTGATGCCGTTGAAGTCGACATCCGGGTTGTTGCCGCGGAGCTGGTTCTGGCCGCCGTCGACGCCGTCGATGAAGATCTCGAGCTTGTTGAAGTTCGACTCGAGGTTTCCGGCGAGCACCAGGTACAGGAAGCCGCCCTCGACCTTGGCGTAGAGCGCATCGAGCTCGGAGCCGTTGGCCGCGTCCACGGTACCGAGGTTCGAGTCACCGAACTGCGTCTGCGTGTTCTGCACGACCACCGGCGCGCCGTACGACGCGTCAGCGGATCCGTCGAGGACGATCTGGGCCTGCGCGGCGCCGGCCACGGCGAGCGCTGCAACGAACATCAGCTTCGAACGCATCTTTCAATCTCCTCAAGGTTTGGAAGTCCACTCGCACGGGCGGGCGAGCCGAGACCGACAGCGCCCGATCAAAATCGATTCTCGCGAAATCTACAACCAAATCAGCGGCGGACGAAGCGAATGTGCGCTTTATCCACTTTCCGCGGACGCAGTGCGAAAGTTACTGGGCGCTCCAGCCCCACTGCCCGAGCAGGATCGCGAGATCCACGCCGTTCACCGCACCGTCGCGGTTGATGTCCGCGGCACCCTTCGCGGAACCCCACGCGTTCAGCAGGAGCGCAAGGTCGGCAGCATCGACGCGGCCATCCGCATTGATGTCCGACGCATTCGTCGGCGGCGGCGGGTCGCCCTGCGAGAACACGAGGCAGGTGTACGCGCCGATGTCGAAGAGCCCGCTCGCCGGCAGACCGTCCCACGGCGTGTTCGTGCTCGCGTCGAGGTCGAAGGTCCCGGTGTTCGCGAACGACGCGTCGTAGCCGTTCCAGTCGCTGTTGAAGCGGACCTTCCAGCGGCCCGCCCGCGGGAATCCCACGCGGTATCCGGACCGGGGCGTCGCGGAGAAGTTCATCACCACGACGACATCGTCCTTCTCGCCGCCGTCCATCCAGCGATGGAAGCCGAGCACCTTCCACGAGTTGTTGACATGGAACACATTCGTGCTCTGCCCCGTGAGGCCGCGGGTCAGCCCGGCGTTGTTCTTGCGGAGCGCGATGAGGTCCTTGTACAGCGCCTTGATGCCGGAGAAGGCCGTGCTCTTGGCCCAGTCGACCGGATCGGTGTCCTGGAACCAGCCGTCCTCGAGGAACTCCTGACCCTGGAAGAGCATCGGAATCCCGGGCGCGGTCATCACGACCGCGGCGCCGAGCGTCGAGCGCTTCTTCGAATACCAGCTGCTGGCGTTGCCCGGCCAGATGGCCTCCGGCATGCGCGACTGGCCGTTGGCGACCTCGTCGTGGCTCTCCGTGTAGATCACGCGCTGGAACGCGTCGGCGTTGTAGTTCGCCGTGATCGCGTTTCGGATCGCGAACATGTCGCGGTCGGCGTCGTTCGGCGTGATGAGGTTCCCGCGCACGGGCCAGTAGAACTGCGCGTCCCACTGGCTGTCGAAACCGGCGCCGCCGGCACCCGTGGTCTTCGTCAGCCACTCGTTGTTGTCGAGGTCCTCGCAGATCGAGATCTTCGATGGGAACTGCGCGTTCACCGAGTCGTTGATCCACTGCAGCAGCGACCAGCCCTCCGGGATCTCGGGGCCGGCCTGGTCGACCTTGCGGATGTACTTGGTGCCGTCCATGCGGTGGCCGTCAAGCCGGTACTTGTCGAGCCAGTACAGCACGCTGTCCCGGATGTACGAGCGCACCTCTCCGCGGCCGTAGTCCGGCCGCGTGTTGCCCCACGGCGTGTTCGCGCGCGAGTCCTGGAAGAAGAAGATGCCGCCGCCCGCGTTCTGGCTCCAGCCGTCGTACTGCCAGAGGTCGAGGTCGTTCGGGCCGATGTGGTTGAACACGAGGTCGGAGAAGACCGCGATGCCGCGCGCGTGCGCGGCGTCGACGAACTCCTTCAGGTCGGTCGGGGTTCCGTACGCACTCTCGACCGCATAGGGGAACGAGCCGTTGTAGCCCCACGAGATCCCTTGCGGGAACTCCCACATGGGCATGACCTGCACGGCGTTGACGCCCAGGTCCGCGAGATGGTCGAGCTTGAGCCGCGCCTCGTCGAAGGTCGCCGGCAGGATGCCGTCCGCGGCCTGGCCGAAGGTGCCGATGTGCAGCTCGTAGATCACGAGCTTGTTCCAGTCCGGGATCTGGAAGTTGTTCGTCTGCCAGGCGTAGGCGTCGTGGTTCACCACGACCGAGTTGCCGACGGAGTTCGTCACCTGCGCCGCGCGCGCGTCGTTCTTCCAGATCGTGCCCGCCGGGCCGGTGATCACGAACTTGTACTGCGTGCCGGCATAGACGAAGTTCACATCCGTCGACCAGAATCCGTTGCCCTCGTTCACGAGCGGATGGCTCGTCGCGTTCCACGCGTTGAAGGTGCCTGCGACGCGGACCGCCGTCGCGTTCGGCGCCCAAACCCGGAAAGTGGTCCCAGCGGGAACGCCGAAGTACGGCGTGGCTCCGACGCCGGGCCGCGCCGACTGCGCGAACGCCGCGGAGGACGCGGCGAGCACGGCGAGCGCAAGGGCTCCATTGCGTGCACGGGAAACGGCTGCCGACTTCGTCAGGTTCTTCATGAGCTTCATGCGGAGGTCCCGAAATGTGGAGTCGAGTCTACAGCGCGTCCACGGAGACGCCCACTGGAAACAAGGCTTCTGCCGAGACTTCGCTCAAGTTCCGCGTCCGCGAAGCGCACTGCGCTCGCGAAACGGTCACTCCAGGCGCCGTGCGCTGCCGGTGTTGGAGGGCGGATCCGTCGGGTTCCCGCCCGCGTCCTGCGGGGCGCCGGGCTTCCACGATCGGACCTGGAAGGTCGGGCCGATCGGCCGCAGTTCGTCGAGCCACCCGTTGGCCCAGCGGATGCGCAGTGCATCGCCCGCGATCCACCAGCTCCCGACCCGCACATCGTCGGTGGACTTCCACGCGAGGTGGTTCGACTGAATGGCGACATGGAACTCGCGCCCGAATCGGGACTCGGCGAGCGGGACCTCGAACACGCCGACCCACGGAACGAACGCCGCCGGCGTGCGGAGGGCAAGCCCCGCGTTCGTGGGCGGGCCGTTCCGCGGTGCCTTTGGGCCGAAGGACTCCTTCCGGAATCCCCCGAGCGAGTCGCCGATGATCACATCGCGCCAGCCGTCGGTGTAGTCAATCACGATGCGCCCGTCCTCGACCTGCCAGCGGCCCGACTCGCCTCGCGCGCTCGACGCGCCCTTCGACCAGTTGCTCACTGCCGTGCCCGCCTCCGCAAGGCGCACATCGAAGGTGCAGTTCTCGTCGTCCGCGAGGGTCCACGCCCCCGCCGCATCGGCGCGCGAGATTGGGCGCCCTGCCGCCGTCGCAGCACCTCCGGCGCATCCGATCGACACGAGCACGAAGAAGACCGCCGCGATTCGAGCGAGATGCCTCATGCGCCGCGTATCGGCGGGAAGGCCGCGCGCGCATCAATCGCTGCGCGCGCTCTCGTAGCTCTCGGCGGCGGTCGCGACGACGACGGTGAAGACCACGCCGCCTTCGTCGAGGTCGACGCCCGGGAGGAAGTCGTCGTCGATCCGGTCGAGAAGGCCCGGCACGAGCGCGCGTTCGATGCCGCACCCGTCGACGAGCGTGACCGTCCCGGCGACGGTGCCGTCGCCGAGGAAGTGCAGGTCGACGGCGACCGCGTCCCTGCCGTCCAGGACGCCGAGCAGACGCTCGCTCGAAGGGGTGCGGAGCGTGCGCTTCCAGCGGATGCGATCGAGCGGGTTCATGCGAGCGTCCTCCCGAGGAGCGCGCTGCAGAGCAGCGAGATGGGCGCGGCGGCGATGGCGACGAGGCATCCCCGCGAGGATGTTCGGTAGCCGACGCCGGTGCCCGGGATCGAGATCGTCGTGTACTTCCGGCCGCGGCCGCTCCGCCCTGTCCGGAACCCTCGCCCACCCACGGACCAGCCGACGCCGCCGCGCGAGAGGTTCACGCGGAACGGTCCGAGGTTCATCGAGCGGCGGAAGGTGAAGCCCATCGTTCGCGAGGTTCCAATGGGAGGCGGGCCGGGCCTCGGCGTCAGTCCGCGAGGGGCCGCAGCCAGATGTTCCGGAAGCACAGCGCGTCGCCGTGGTCCTGAAGGCCGATGGGCAGCTTCGGCTCGTGGGCGGAGTACTTCGCCTTCGCGGCGTGCGCGGTCGCGCCCCAGATCTCCGAGTGATCCTGAACGAGCACGCCGTTGAGGAACACGGTCATGGTCCCCGCCTTCTCGAGCGTGCCGTCGGCCTTGAACTTCGGCGCGTGAAAGATCACGTCGTAGGTGTTCCACTGGCCGTTCGGGTTGCAGGCGTTCACGAGCGGCGGGTACTGCCCGTACATCGCCCCCGCCATCCCGTCGACATAGGTCTTGTTCGGATTCGACCCGAGGATCTGGAGCTCGTAGCGGTCCATGAAGAAGAGCCCGCTGTTGCAGCCGTGCTGTCCCTCGCACTTGCAGCTCTCGGGCACCATCCACTCGACGTGGATCTGGCACGACCCGAAGCCGTCCTTCGTGCGGATGTTCCCCGAGCCCGCCTTCACCTGGAAGTACCCGTCCTTGACCTCCCACGCCGCCGTGCCGCCGTTTCCGGTCCACTTGTCGAGGCTCTTTCCGTCGAAGAGCACCACCGCGTCGCTCGGCGCCTTGCCATGTCCGCCGGGCGTGACCATCGCGGGCTGCGGGCGGTCCTTGTCGTGGACGCCCCACTCCTTCGCCTGCTGGGGGGCGGCGGCGAGAAGCGCGATCGAGGTCGCGGCGAGGGCGGATACACCAAGGACCGGGCAGAGCGGGCAGCGCATGGGTTTCTCCTGGTTCGAGATCGTGACTGGCCGCGTGTTGTACCCGAGAACGCGCGGAGCCGGGGGCCGCCGCGGCGGTCCCGTATGCTGCCGCCATGAACCTGGCCGACTTCAGCGAGCATTTCGTCGTGCGCCTCCCGCACACCGACGCCGCGGGCGTCCTCTTCTTCGCGAAGCTCTTCGAGATCGAGCAGGAGCTCTTCGAGCGCTGGCTCGAGCTCGGTGGCTTCAGCGTCCGCGCGATGCTGGACGGAGTGCTCGCTCCGACCCCGATCGTGCACTGCGAGGCGAACTTCCGCCGTCCGGTCCGCGCCGGCGACCGGCTGCTGGTGCGGCTGGTGGGCCTTGAGATCGGGCGCAGCGGCTACGCCATGCAGTGGAACTTCCTGCTCGACGGCGAGGTCGCGATGTCGGCGCGGGTCAAGCGCGTGGCGATCGACGCAGAGGCGGGCGAGTCGATCGACCTTCCGGAGGTGTTCCGCACCTTCCTTGAGGAGACGCAGTCGCGAACCGGCCGCCTCGGCTGATCAGACGAGTTCCGCAAAGCGCTCGCCCGCCGCGAGCCGCGCCGCGAGCCGTGCGCGCGATGGCTTCAGCGATGCGGCCTCCTCCTCGGGCAACGAGAGGAACGCGTCGGGAACGAGATGCGGCTCAAGCAGTTCGCGCGCCGCCGCGCGGAGCGCGCGGGCCGGCCCGCCATCGAGCGCCACGAACGCCACCGGCCGCATGCCCCACTTCGCGTGCGGGACGCCGACGACGCAGCAGGCGCGCACGCCGGGGATCGCCGCGATCGCGCGCTCGACCGTCTCCGGATGGATGTTGACTCCGCCGGAGATGAACATCGCGTCGAGCCGACCGACGACATGGAGGCGCCCGGAACCGTCGAAAAAGCCCGCATCGCGCGTGCGATGCGGGCGTGCGAGGGGCATGAGCTCGCCATCGACGAACTCGCCGCGGGCGAGCACCGGGCCATCGACGAGGATCTGGCCGTCGGCCGGGTCGATGGAAATCGTGATGCCGGGAAGCGGCCGTCCGGCGAGGGTCGCCGGATCGCCTGCGGCACGGCGGCCGGTCGCGACCTGGGAGCAGGTCTCGGTCATGCCGTAGGTGGCGAAGAGCGGCACGCCGCGGCTGATCGCGGCGTCGTGCAGCGACTGGGGGCTCGGCCCGCCTCCGAGCATCACCGCCTTCAGCGACGCCGGCACGGGCGCCGGATCCTCGAGAAGACGCGCGAGCTGCGGCGCGACGACCGACGCGTGCGTGCACCCTGCGAGGTCGGACCACGCGCGGGGCGGCGCGCCGAAGCGCACGCCTCCGTCGAGGAACCGCGCGCGCATGAGGATCATCAGGCCGCCGACATGCGTCGGCGCGAGCGAGGCGTACCAGAGATCGCCGGGTCCGAACGGAATCGCGCGCGCGCCGAGCTCCGCGCTGGATCGCATCGCCTCGAGCGGGAGGTCGATGAGCCGCGGGACGCCGCTCGAACCGCTCGTCGGCAGCACGATGCCCGGCGCAGGCGACGCGCGCACCGCGCGTGCGCGGACCTCGAGCGCCGCGCGAGGCGCCGCCGGCAGCGTGCGTGCGATCGGAAGCGCGCGAGCGCCGCGCGACCAGATCGCCTCGAACGCCGGTCGCGGATCGACGCCGGGCTCGACCTCGACGATCGTGATCGCCTCGTCGCTCACGACCACGCCTCGGCGAA
>Ga0209770_10001302_pt1 | contig 13037 bp, 14 predicted proteins | sample LauGreSu1BDMLBDD_2_FD_187572 | JGI IMG/M metagenome (GOLD analysis project Ga0209770, IMG submission 187572) | Freshwater lake microbial communities from Lake Michigan, USA - Su13.BD.MLB.DD (SPAdes) (version 2) | ecosystem: Environmental > Aquatic > Freshwater > Lake | place: Lake Michigan, USA...
GTGCACAAGTACTTGCACCGCATTGGGCGGTCGGGGCGCTGGGGGCGCAAGGGCAGCGGCGTCAACTTTGTCACGCGGCGCGATTTCCGCAAGCTGAAGGAGATTGAGTCGTATTACGGCACCACCATCCCGGAGCTGCCCGCGAACTTCGGGCTGGCTTGAACGAACATGCGTAACTATAACTATAACACTTTATAGCATTGGAATTATTAAATTCATGTAATATAAACCTGAATTTAATTTTAATTTTAATTTGTTTTGTTTCGTTTTGATGCCGGTCATGTTGTTGCTGCCATTTTTACCGTTGGCCACCGTGTTAATGAGCATGGTTGTGCTGACGACCGTGAAATTTAACCAATTTGAATGCACCGACATAGTGAAAGACACGCTGGACGGCGACGTGTGCTGGTGCTACGAGAACGGCGGATTTGGTTGCTGCTGCTGCACGGTTTGTCATGACGCAGCAGACGACGCAGAACCCGCAGACGACGCAGACGACGACGTGTATGACGACTCGGCCGATTCATTTCATAAACACGTTTATGCCAAAAAATCGTGAAACAGCTTGTCCACGTACATGGGTTGCAACTGCGGGTTGTACAAGTAGCAGTTGCACTTGCCGTCGGCATGGTAACTGCCGTAGTGGCCGCCACCGCAGTTGCAGTACCCCGGCGCGGGCTCCATCGGTGCCGGTGCGAACATGCACCAATCCTTCGGGTAGCCTTGGTCCACGCAAGCCGACCAATTCGCAAACCCTTCTTCCAGCCGCATTTGCTGTTTGTAATTGTAACGCGCAATGTAGTATATTAACGCCACAAATATACCCCATTTTATCCAATGGTTTGGAACGGATAACAAGGCCATCAAAACAATCAGCTATATATGTATATATAATGGTATATATGTATGTATATAATTGTTATTTTATTTTTCATTGATTTTTAGTCATATTTGTTTTTGTTTATTTTGTTTGTTTTGTTTGTTTTTGTTTGTTTGTTGTTTTTTTTCCATTTTCATGAATCCGAATTGTTTATTTTTTTTTAAATTACTATTTTGAATAATTTATTTATCAAGTTTTTTTTTGTTTTTTTTGACTTCTTTGCCTTCTTTGTCTTCGCTACGCTTTTCGTTGCGCTTTTCGCTGCGCTTTTCGTTGCGCTTTTCGCTGCGCTTTTCGCTACGCTTTTCGCTACGATTTTCGCTACGCTTTTTGCATTCGGCGACCGTTTCACAGTCAATTTATGTTTTTTGGCATTGTAAACGTGCTCAAAATGCTCCATCGGCGCATATTTTAAAAACCACTCTTCAAATTCGGGATCGCTGCGTTTGAGTTGCTGGTATTTTTCGGATTTTTTGGCTTTGATGTCATCCAGCGTCTCTTGATTGCCGTAGCAGGTTGCGCCGTACCGCCGCAACAGCCCGGTTTGTTTCAGCCGGTTCCGCTGCTGAATGTCGTGCAGCTGCTTGCACATGCACAGAATGCGCGCCGCGTCGTAGTACGGCTTGTCCGTGTACAGCATGGCCAAATACAGGCTCATCATGGTGTCCGTGCTGGCAATGCGCACCCGCCGCTTGCCCGCCTGAACCACGTTGTAGCTGTGACACGCCACCGGCTTGTAAATGAACGCAATTGGCATCTTCCCAACCGCAATTTCGTAATGCTCCGGCACAATTTCGCCGATGCCCGAGTGCTTCGTCACAACTATGCCCTTGAAGTCGTTGTCTTCCAGGCGCTCTTTGAGCTTGCCGGCGCTGGCCTCGGGTTCCACCGACAGCACGTCAAAATGCGGGATTTGCGCAAACAGCGCCTTTTCCGGTCTCGGCAAATACCGCGCGTACTGCGAAATGGCGTACCCCCCGAAAAACACCAAGTCCTGGTCTATGAACGCATTGCGCACCGCGCGAAACAGGCGCACTTCCTTAGACTCGGGCGCACCTTCATGCTCAATTTCATCCGCAGTGGGGCTTTGCATAAACCGCTTCGGCCCTTTCGGCCCTTTCGGCGTTTGAAACGGCAGCATTGCCTGGTTGGGAGAGCAGTCCTCCGCCTTGAACGGATGGTGCTTGTTTAACAGCGCCAGTCGCTTGCTCACCTTTTCCCAGCGCGACACGTCGCCCTCGGGCCGCGACAGCTCCAAATGCATGCCCATGCGCAACAAGTTCGGCGGCGCGTACAGGATGCCGTCCACTTTGATCGCCTCCGCCCGAATGTTCTTGAACAGCGTCGGGTCCAGCTGCGTGATGTCGGCGATGCCCACGAAATTCACGAACACCTTGTACGTGCCGTGGTGCATGCCCGACTTGGCCTCCACCTCCGAATACCCGTTTTCGTAAAACTCGTCGGCCAGGTGCTTGGCGTGCTCCAGCGCGGTGGGCGAATAAAAATCGTAGTCCGGGATCTCCGTTTTTTTGTCGTAGAACTGCGCCTCCTCCGGCAAAATGTTGTTGATCGCCGTGCCGCCGTAACACACCAGGTCCTGCTTCTTTATGAAGCGCTCCACAATGGCGATCATGTCCTTCATTTTGGGGTCGCTCGTTTTTTGGGCGCCAAGTTTAGCCTCTATCTTTTCAACCGCCTGCTTCACCAGCGCTTGTTCTAAATCATCCACACTGCTCATGCAATTATGAATTGCTATACATGTTGCATGATATTAATATTTTTTTTTATTTTTTAGGATACAGCTCCCACGCATTTGTAATCCCCGACACAACCGCAGTGGATGCCAGCAAAAAGAACGCCGCGCTGAATACAATTGTCCGGTCAAACGCGGTGAATTCCGCATGCTTTGTCCACGGATTGAACCGCACCAGCAAAAACCCGATGATGAAATACTTCAACACCTCGTTTAGCGTGTCCAGGTAATCCGGCGCAACCGTCGCAACGCCCAGCAGCGCTATCGCGTACAGTCCGTACCAAGCGTACAGCACCGCATAGTAGAACCGTTGGATCCACTCCTTCATTGTAGTCCGTAATCGCGTTTAAACATTCGCAATATTATTTATTTGTATTGTAATAACTGCAAACAACTGTAAATAACCTAACCTAATTTTTGTTTTGCAATGAACCTGGAACTCTCCAAATTTGACATGCGCTCCATCAGCTTTAGGCCGGACGAAAACAAGGGCCCCGTCATCGTCCTCATCGGCCGCCGCGACACCGGAAAAAGTTTCCTCGTCCAGGACCTCATGTTCCACCACCAGGACATCCCCATCGGCACCGTCATCTCCGGCACCGAAGCCGGCAACGGCTTCTTCGCCGCCCACGTCCCCAAGCTCTTCATCCACGACGCTTATAATACCGCCATCATAGAAAACATCCTCAAGCGCCAAAAGGCCGTCCTCAAACAAATGAAAAAGGAGATTGAAACCTACAAGCGCTCCACCATTGACCCCCGCACCTTCGTCGTCCTGGACGACTGCTTGTATGATAACAAATGGACCAAGGACGTCATGATGCGGTTACTTTTTATGAACGGGAGGCACTGGAAGATCATGTTAGTCATCACAATGCAATATCCGCTCGGTATTCCGCCCAATTTGCGCACGAACATTGATTACGTGTTTATCCTGCGCGAGCCCTACATTGCCAATCGCAAACGCATCTGGGAGAACTACGCGGGCATGTTCCCCACGTTTGAGAGCTTTTGTCAGGTGATGGACCAGTGCACCGAGAATTTTGAGTGCTTGGTGATCAATAACAATGCGAAATCCAACAAACTGCACGAACAAATCTTCTGGTACAAGGCGCAACAGCACGGCCCGTTCAAGCTGGGCTCTAAAGAATTCTGGGAAATCTCCAAAGATCTGCACTCGGATGATGAAGAGGAGACGTATGACCCCAAAAACTCGGGTAAAAAGGGCCCCAAAATCAACGTAAAAAAGAGCAAATGGTGAAAAGTGCTCCTCCAATCGGCGGAGCGTTTTTGTTGCGCGAAAGCGAACCCGCAACTGCGGGAGCGCTTTTATCTCAATTCGGCCTCGGAGCTAACAACACTGCGTTTATTTCTCTCAACACGTTGGACAAGTCAAACCCGGTTGCATTTGGATTAAATCGTATCAACTTATTTCCGGCCTCTTTCAGGTAATTCTCTCTGATTTGCTCTTGAAGTGGGTCTCTGTCTTCGTGCCCGTTCTCGTCGCACTCCACAACCAGTTTGTGGTCAACGAAATACAAATCAACGCGATATTTGCCCATGACGTGCTGTCGTTTGACATTCAACACATTGCTGTATGCATTTGCAATGAACCCGATGGTTTGATTTTCAATGCACATTGCAAATTTGACAATTTTCACTTCTTGAGTCACATCCACAATGTATCGGTTTCGCATGTTGAATGAATTTTTGAATATTTCAAATGCTTCTTCTGTGAGCATGAACGTGATTTTGTTTTGACCGCCATTTTTTTTGGGTAGATTCACTGTCTTGGTCTTGGTCTCAACGTAATGCACATTTTCTCTGTAGTTTTTTTTTAAATGATGAACCAGATTATGTTTCTGTCTTGCCAATGACAACAACTCGTCCAGATTTCGGGTGAATTGCGATGGGTTCATTTTTTATATGGCGTGGCGTGATTTGTGGTGCTTTGTGGTGCTTTGTGGTGCTTTGTGGTGCTTTGTGGTGCTTTGTGGTGTGCTTTATTGCGTATCATTTCATAAACATTTATCGGTTCATTTCAATTTTTTTATTATTTTTATTTAAATCTTGTTTCACAAATTGTGAAGCAAGTTTTATTAAAGCGGTTTTATAAAACACACTTTCAAAATATAAAAACACTTATGCCTAAAACAACTTAAACAGAGTCCGCTTATGCATAGTATAAACCCATACCACCATGGAAACCGCACAGCAGGAGCTGAACATCGTTGAGCTCATTGAGAAAAACCCCATCACCAGACTGTCGCAAGAATACAATGGCAGACTGTTGACCAAAATTCAGGAATCATTCACTGGATTTGAACAACAGTTGTTTGTGAGTAGTTTTTATTGCTACTTGAACTATGACAAAAATATGGATTTCGTCGTTGACTTGGACAATGTATGGAACTGGTTAGGATTTCAACAAAAATATCATGCAAAAACCATGCTTGAAAAACAGTTCAAAATTGACATTGATTACAAAAATCTTACTAATTTGGATGTCCCCAAAGTAAAAATGAACGGCGGTCAAAACAAACAAATCATCATGCTTACCGTTCGTTGTTTCAAGTCGCTGTGTCTGAAAGCACAAACGAAAAAGGCGTCGGAAATACATGAGTATTACATGAAGATGGAGGAAGTTTTGCATCAGATCGTCGAAGAAGAGACGGATGAACTCAAACAGCAACTGGAACAGAAAAACGCCGTCATTCAAGAAAAGGAATCCATGCTCCAAGAAAAGGACTCCGTCATCCAATCAACAAAGAAGGAAAAGCAGCGCGCCGTGGAGCAGGCCATCATTGGCCAGTTCCCGTTGAACACGGAGTGCATCTATTTTGGCACCATTGACAACACGAACGCCGACAACGAGAAACTCATCAAATTCGGCCACACGAACGACCTCTCCACGCGCGTAATGGACCATCGCAAAAAATACCAAAATTTCGTGCTGGTTGCCGCCTTCCGGGTTCAAAACAAGGTGGAGATAGAAAACCTGATCAAGACGTATCCGAAGATCAAGCGCCACATCCGCAGCATTGAGGTAGGCGGCAAGAACAAGACCGAAATCATTGCATACGACAGCACGAACTTCACCATTGAGCGCCTGAAGAAACACATCGCCGACATCATTCATTCGCGCACATACAGCATTGACAATTTCAACCGGCTGATGCAGCGCAACGAGGTGCTGGAAGCAGAGAACCGTGAACTGCAAAAAACGGTGGCAAACCAGTCCCTAGAACTGACCGAATTGCGGGAACTCGCGGCCAAACAGAAGCAGGAGCTGGAGGTGGTTGCGGCGGGTCACCAATCCGTCTATCATAACGTGCTGCTGCCGGAAGACGAGCTGACGCAGAAGTTCAACGAATTCATCAAAGTGGCGTGCATTGTGCGCCCCGACGTGGAGGAGTCGTCGGTGAGCATGGAGGGACGGTTCCGGTTGTGGTGTCAAACCAAGCCGACGAAGGAAACGTTCCACGCGCTGAAGAATTATCTGGACGTGCGGTTCAAAGCCAAGCGCATTCGCGGGGTGCACGGTTACCTTGGCGTAAAACTGAAAACGGTGGAATACAAAAAAATGCCAGCATCGGATATATCTATGAGCCCGAATGTGGAGACGTTTCTGTTTGAACGGTGCCAATTTTCGGACTGCGGCAAGGTTTTAAATTCCGTATTACTGAAAGAGTACCAGAAATGGAAACAGTCGGTTGGGCTAACAACAACCGAGACAGACATGAAGGATTTGAAGGCGTATTTGAATGCGTCGCCGCATGCGCTGAAAGCGACCGTCTGGACCGAACAGGGAAGCAACGAGGGCTACTATGGCGTGTCATTGCGCGAGGATTATTATGCGATGACGAACGCAGTCACCAACAACCCAATATGCACGTCAACCACTGGCAAAAAGGTGGAAAAGAGGGAGGCGACCACGCACCAGCTGTTGAGCTCTTGGCCCACGATTGCAAATGCGGCCTTGTCGGAAGGCGTGTGCGCCGCAAAAATGAGCCGATACGTCAAGGCCAAGACGGTCATTGCCGATTATTACTACTGTATTGGGGAACTACGTTCCCCAAACCCCTCCTTAGGGGGACATGCGCCAAGGCACGTCTCGTGCCAAGCCGTTGCGTCCACTGAGTAATGCCTTTTGATGGATCATGGATTCGGATTTAATGTGCGTAAAATTGAAATACTAATCCGGATGGATTAAATTGGTTGCGTTGGTTGTATTATTTCTTGAATTTCTCTCTACTTTGAAATTCAAGAAACCCGAAATATGTGTGTTGGTGCATCACACTCCAAGAAAGGCCGGCAGCATCATGCGCGAATGAATCGTTGCGATAATAACATGAGCCCTCCGAAAATGGAGAGGTTCTTGGTGAATGAAATCATTTCCGATGGATCTGTTGGAAAATGAAAAATTAAAATCGTCATCGCAGTAAACGTTGCCAACCCAATCGTCGCAATGTACGCATATTCTTCATACTTGTTCGTGTAGAGAGAATACAGGATCAATAAACTTCCCAGTGTAAGTAATCCAATGACTCCAACAATGGCTGAATCGTATATCAGCCGCTTGCTTGTTTTTTTAAAATGCGCCAAGGCTGGAATGCTGAGCAGTGCAATGCTAATGAGAACAAACAAAGGCGCGTTCATTACTTGGGTTGCAGTGACCAGGTTGACATAGAAATAAAGAATTGCGACAGCGATCGCTGCAATAAATATCGTGTTGAGTTGAATTGCGTTTATTTTTGTTTCTAAGAAATCAACGGTTCCTTGGAAATTTATAATTTTATTTACACCGCCTGAAATAAATATAAACAACAGTAAAAATGCGCTGCTGAATGTGATCAGCCGGTTGTCCATTGTATTTGGGAGCTGGTTGCTTATTATCGGCGTATATTATTTTATTTGTTTTTTTTATTTGTTTTTGAATTTCTCTCTAATCTTACATTCAAGAAATCCGTAAACATGTTTTAGAAGGGGCAACTTGGGCGGTTGGGGCACCATCCGTTGTCCATTTTGACAAGTTCAATCGTGTAAACTGAGAGAAAAATGGAGAAAATAACACACAATATAATATAAATAAATAAATTACCAACATGGCAACCGGAGCAACCCCGTTAGAAAATGAATTGGTGGCATTCATTGAGGATCATCCAGACACATTTAGCCCGCAAGATGTTGTGAATTTGCGTCGCAAGATTATTTATTGGTTCGGATATGTGGATGGAACAAGAGGCGATCAAGGTCTGGGGGTATTGGGGAAGGATGTATTAACACACATTTCAAAAAAAATAAACGGTAATTCAATGAATTTAATTCATGAGGTTCAATATGCCCTGAATCAGTTTGAATTGAGTGTAGAATTTATAAATGCATTTTTAAAAAGATTGTGCATCACAGAACGTGATTATAATCCTGGAGGATACGTTAGCGGTGGTGCAACAAATCGTAGCGAATGTGAAAAACAAAGAGAATGGATTCATCCTATGTCACGTCCATTGTATTCGGGTGAAATAAACATATTTGAATTTGTTAAAAGAAAAATAAATGAATACAATGTGAAAGTATTGAAATTGTGGGCGGATGTGTTAATTCGCGAAGAAGGCAAAATAATACCCGCAGCAATCGCCCAAATGCAGACCGAAGTTGCAGCAACCGACGGATATGAGCGAAAAATGCGTGAATTATACGGAAACCCTTCGGGAATTGCATTTGGACGAAATAATTTAGATGATTCGGTGTTGATTGAATTCTTGACTTTGTTTCATGTTGCAACTCCTGCCCAAATGACAACGCAATATAGTAACCTAAGTTCATTGGATCAAATTGTGGGTTCAGTCATATCCCAATTTGTGCCAACCAGCATTGTGAATGGATATGGACCAATTCCAACCGGCAAACACGACTCCAAATTGAATGTTGTGAATTTGGCATGTGTTGTGGTTGCAAAACCATACACGCGTGAAGCATATATTCAACCACCCGTGTTTGCGTATTTATCATCCGATGTATTGGACCAATGCGTGAAAAAAGTGGGACGGTTTCCAAGCACGGATGAGTTTATACAATTCATGAATACACGCATGATTGAAAAAGCTGCCTCTTTTTCGGCGCCTCCTCCTCCTCCTCCTGCATCGGCCCCTCCATTACATGAATTGGATGGTGGAAAAAGGACAAGGAGGAAAATGAATAAAAATAAGCGTAAACGCTCATATAATCGCCGACGTTAAACTTGCACGCATTTGGCAGCCTTGAGCATGATCACTTTGCCCGGGGTTTCGGTGCGTCGCACGTGTTTTGCCGGCAAGTAATTGACGCCCACGGTTTGAAGGCTGCGAACGCCTGGTGCCGCGCGTTCTTTGACCAGTGTTGCTGCTCGGTGAATGACGTCGGCGTCGTAGGTGCCCGGTTTCGCGGTGTTTACGACCACCGCGTGCGCGCTGGGAAAATCCTTCAAATGGAACCACATGGCGTGCTGCGGTGCTCGTTTGACAAGCGCGTCATTCTCGGCCTGGTTTGCGCCCACTTGGACGGCGTAAGTGCCGTTGAAAATCTCGGAGTACATTTTGATTTTGATTTATCGGTTGTGTTAGTTAATCCGCCGAAAATCAATTTTTGCAGAAGTTAAAATTGATTTTCCGAGAGAGAAAAAAAAAAGATGTGTAATGTATATAAATGAGGAAAACGAGAACCGCGCGGAAACCGAAAAGAAGGTCATGCACGCGAAAGGCAATGAGGGGTGGTGGTAAAGCTGATAAAGAAGTTACTGATGCTCTTCGTAGCGCTATTCAGGTGATGAATGAAAATAATACATTTCCGGAATTGGCCGGGGCATTAACCAAATTGGCCAATATTGCTGATAAGAAGTCTGCGGCTGTTGCTGATACTGTTGCGGTTGCTACACCTACGGCTGTTGCCGAGTCCGAAAATGATGTTCATCATACTGTAAATGCTGCTGCTTCTACTGATTCTTCAACTGTAAATGCTGCTGCTTCTACTGATTCTTCAACTGTAAATGCTGCTGCTTCTACTGATTCTTCTACTGTAAATGCTGCTGCTTCTACTGATTCTTCTACTGTAAATGCGATTGCTGCTACGAATGAACCCAATGCGGAATTGACGGAAAAGTCTGTTATACATTATGGTACCGATAGCAAACAAACTTCTTCAACGTATTTAGAAATCAAAAAAAGACTTGACCGCATGATAAATAAGCCAAATAATATGAACCCAGACAATATACCGATAGAAACATTGAAGAGCCGTTTGGAGGAAATAACCAACGCAAAAACCATACCGGAAGTAACAGCAATTCTACAAAAATACAAGTTCAATGATACGTATCCTCTAGGCAAACCGGCGTTCTTACGGTTTACCATGACGATGGGTGGTGGATCGCGAAAACACAAAATGCGTAAGATTAAGAACCAGTATACGTCAAAATAATAGTATTCGCATTATGTATACGAATTCATTCATTAAATAACAAATGGCTTGCGACGAAGCGGCAATTAAGCCTGCTCTTAAAGATGTTGTCTCCAAAATGGAACAATGTCCAAAATACAATGATCTAAAAATTGCACTAAAGGAATTAGCTAGTTTATTACCGGACAGTAATTTGAGGAATGCGTCTGCTGAAAATGTAAATGTTCATCAAAATGTTGCTCCTGCTCCTCAAAATGCTGTTCCTGTACCCGAATTTAAAAAGGAGACGTCAGAACAAAAAGTAAAAAGTAGTGATCCTAATATTAATGTTCGCTGGAATTATGCAAGGCTGATGAGGGAAATTGATAAGGTTTTGAATAGTCCCAAAAGTTCGGATGATATGAAAACCAAATATAGAAACTTGAAACCCCAATTTGAAAACGCTACCAAATTTGAGGAGGTTGAAAAGTTAGTGAATGTTAATAATGTAACATTTTACGCTAATAGCATATATAGTGGTGGAACCCGAAAACGCAGGATGCGCCGAGTCAAAACCCAGCGCCGGCGCAAAAATGCGCGCACAATAAAGAAGAAGAAAATAACAAATAACAAGTCCGGTAAACGAAACTGATCCAGTTTTTTCGTTTCATTTGGTTTTCAGCACTTCCACCGTTTCCCGCAATCAATGCAGGTGACAAAGGTGGTCATGGGTTCATCGGCCGACCGCGTTTGCAGCTGGTAGTACGTGCATTTCGTGGACCGGCACTTGGAGTTGGGGCACGTGAAGTTGTCGGTGGACGCCTCCACCTTGGTTTCGTATTTGTGCTTGTCGCGCAGCTGCTTCGCTTTAATGAGCGCGCTCCACTTGTCGGGATTCATTTCTTGGTGCGTCATGAATGCCAGCTCGTGCGTCTTTATTTGTTTGGTGGTAATGAGCTGAATCACGTGGTCATTCGCCATGCTGATGCAGACGGTGCGCAGGCGGTCGGCGTAGATTTGCACAAAGTACCCGTTGTCCCATTTTTTCACGATGTTTTTGGTGTCCGATTCGCGCAAGGTGTAATTGTAGATACCGCGTTCCAGGTTGAGAGCCGCATTGGCGGCTGTCTCCGGCGTCATACCGAACGCGGGGGCCGTGAATTTTGTGACCAACTTGGCGCGAACATTTTTCCGGAACTCATCTGGGTTTGCAATTTGCAGTGCGGTGATGGAATACGCGTTCGGAGCGGCGGCCATTAGGGTTTAGAGGGTTCTGTTCGGTTCTGTAATACATGCATTTGGCGCCCTTGTCTTTATTCAATTTTTTACAATATGTAAAAAAATGAATTGAAAATCTATTTGTTTGGCTAAAATCAAATCAAATGCGTTCCGTGTTCCATATGGTGTTGCACACCGCGCACAAATAAATGTACTTCAGCTGAATGTCGTCATACCGCAGATAGATGACTTCGCGGGGGACGGCGTCGCTTGCATTGGCCGCCGCGCTTGCATTGGCCGCGCTTGCATTGGCCGCCGCGCTTGCATTGGCCGCGCTTGCATCATTTTCTTCCTGTCCGACAATGGTGGCTCGGTCTGCAAATTGGGTGGGGTTGTGGTTGCGATTGCACGGGCACTCGGAATTGGGGCACAGGATTGTGCTGATTCGCGGCAGCGTGGGATCCAGCTTGGTGTATTTGTTCACCATGTTGGCGTGAGTGGTCGCGGTTTGTTGCAGACACGTCTGCGAAACTACCAAATTGTCAATGGTGATTGTGTCGTCTTCGTGGCCGCAGTTGCGGCAATAATACACAATACCATTGGCGTCGGTCAACCGAATGTAGTACATGTTTCCGCACACGGTGCAGAAATGCATTGGACTGTTGTTTGTTGTTTGGTTGCTCTATGAAGTAATCCGATATTGTTTAATTCAATTTTTGGAGCAAATCATTCAATTCACGGGGTTGTTTCCTGTTTTTCCCATGTTTTCCCATGTTTTCCCGTGTTGTATTCAATTGCAAATCATGCAAACCCGTTCTTTAAATGCCCGTAATATTGCCGCATAATTTATTGTCGCGGTGATTTGGTACACGTGAGCGGTTCGCAGCACCTCCGGGTGCGGGTACTGCGCCGCCAACGCGGTCAGTCGGGTCAAATGCTGCGGGTGATGCTTTTTAAACTCGGCGCACATGTGCGCATAGAACTGCTCGTGGTACTCAATGTCGGCAATGTACTGTTTGAACGTGTCCAGCGATTTCAGCAAGTGCAGCATGCAAAACTCGTAGGTTTTGCATTGAATGATGCGGTGGTACGCGTCGTAGTCCGGATTTTTATCGGTGATCCCGGGCTCGTTCAGTAAGGGCTTGTTGTCCAGCAACGACATGAGGGTGAGCAGCACGGACTTAATGGTCTGGCACCCGCTCCACTGCTCTCCGCGCCACGAGTTCAAAATGCTGACGCACACCTTGCGCGATTTGTACATGTTGGGGTGCATGCGCGTCTCTCCGTCGTTGGTTAAAAATTCCACCACCGGAGGGGCATGCGGGTAATCCGGCGGGAACCGGAACTTGAAGAAGTAGTACCCGCCGTGGTAGAGCGAATCCGGCGGCCCCATCAGCAGCGCGTACCCGCACAGCATGTTGGTTTCGCTGTGTTTGTAATAGATGCCCAACTCCGCGCATGCCATCACTTCGCGCACGTCCTTCAACAATCGCAGCGTGGTTTCCTTGCTTATAAACACCGGGGCAACAGGGGCAGGCTGCGTCATTTTCATGCAATCCCGACGTTTTGTTTATGTCTGTTTTTTTGATAATTCTATTTCCGCAAAATGAAGTGGGCCACTTTTTTGAGATGTCCTCTTTTTAGAACATTTAGTAAAAAATTGAAATAAAAAAATGTGAATGGAGTATATCAGCAATTGCGAATCAAACCCATGGCGTCAATGAAATCAACCACGAAGACAATTTCGCCGTTTGACGCGTTTATGAAGCAGAG
>Ga0209770_10001303_pt1 | contig 13033 bp, 12 predicted proteins | sample LauGreSu1BDMLBDD_2_FD_187572 | JGI IMG/M metagenome (GOLD analysis project Ga0209770, IMG submission 187572) | Freshwater lake microbial communities from Lake Michigan, USA - Su13.BD.MLB.DD (SPAdes) (version 2) | ecosystem: Environmental > Aquatic > Freshwater > Lake | place: Lake Michigan, USA...
CGCCGCACGGTCCGAGTCCGACAGCCCCTCGACCGCCATGCGCGCAGGCTCGTTGAGCTGCGCCAGCCGCCGTCGACCACCCTGGTAGGCGCGACGCACGCTCATCGTGCCCCATGCGAGATGCGGCGAGAGCCGCGAGCACGACTCCCACGCATGCACGGGCGAACCCATCGTGGCGCGGTAGTCGCGCCCGCGCTCGAGCAGGAAGCCCGTCAGCGCGCGCGCGGCCTCGGCCGATCCACCGCGCTGCCGGAGCGCGACGCGCGTGTCTGGACCGAGACCGAGCTCCTGTGAGAGCCCGCGCACGCCCGAGTGCATCGTCCCCTCGTCGGGCGACCGCAGACGCTCCGGCGCCGGCACGCGCGGCAGGTCCATGTGGTCCTTCCAGCGCGCCGCCCACCCGTCGCGATCCGCCGTCGGACGAAAGACCCCATGCTGGCGCCACTCGCGAAACGCGACCCCGTTGCGCCGACACCAGCGCGCCACGCGGCGGTCGCGGGCGTAGGTGACGGCGTTGCCCGTCTCCTCGTGCGCGAGCAGCGACTCGATCGGCTCCTCCCGCGCGAGTTCCTCGAGGACCTCCGTCATCTCGCCCACGCGTCGGACGAGCCGTCCGCCCCGCGCCGCGAGCAGCGTCTCGAGCTCGTCGAGCGACTCGTCCACGAACGCCAGGTGCGACGGGTCCGCGTCGGCAGCCTGCCAGACCTCCGGCTCATACACATACAGGGCGATCATGCAGCCACCCTGCGCGCAGAACCGCGCCGCCTCGGCGAGCGGGGCGTGGTCATCGATGCGAAGGTCGCGCTTCAGCCAGACGACGTGCATGCCGCGCGGCTTCGCGTGCGACGGGACGGGCGATTCATCATCGTCTCGTCGAAAGGGCCGTCGGCGCACCGTCACTCACTCGGGAAGGGCATCGATCCATGCGATCAGCTCTGCCGCAGAGCGCTGCCCGCGGAGTTCCGCGGCGACCTTGCCGTCGCGCAGGGCGTAGGTCATCGGGATCGACCGCGTGCCGAGGTGCGCGTCGGCCAGCGCGGGCGAGCGGTCGACCTCGAGATGCGTCGGCAGGAAGCGGGCGTCGGCGAGCCGCGCGACCACGGCCTCGTCGTTGAGCGCATCGCGCTTGTACTGCTGGCATGGGGCGCAACGGTCTGCCGTGACGAACACGATCACGGTGCGCACCGAGCCCGCCTGCGCGATCGCGGCGTCGAGCGGGGGCGCGTCGCGGATCAGCGGCGGAAGCGCCACCGTCTCGCGCGCCACGATGAATCCCGTCTTCGGGTCGTACTCGTGCTTGACCGTGAGGCGATCCATCCACGCCTTCACGCGGGGCGGCGGTGCCGTCGGTGTGGCTTGATCCTCGCTCGTCGCAGGCGGCGTCGAGGAGCACGCGGCGACGATGATCGCGAGCACCGAGGTCGGCAGGGCAACGAGTCGTGCTGGGAGGCGCATGGTGGGGGGTGCTGAGCGCGGGATCGTGAGCGGTGGCTGTCGAGGAGGTCAGGGAGGATATGCCTTGAACCGAGGACTGGGCTTCGGTGGCCCGGCTGATTGAAAGACCGCTCGGACGCGTCAGCAGCGGCGTTCCGAATTGCTTGGAGGAAGCCATGCAGCCTGAACCCTTCGGCGCGCCCTGTTCTCAGTGCACGCGCTCGAAACGCTGCCCAGTAAGGCGAAACACGCCTGTGCCGCCGAGCCAAAGCGTCCCGTCGCGGTCGCAGTAGATCGCCATCACGCTCGCGGTCGTCAGTCCGTCACTCACGGTGAACTGCCGCAACTCGCGCCCGTCGTACCGCCATGCACCACCACCGATCGTGCCGATCCAGATGTTGCCGTCGCGGTCCTCGCCGATCGAGAAGACCCGCTGGAGCGATACATCCCGATGTGCTTCGGTAGTCGCGATGAGCGGATCACCCATGCGAAGCAGCACCTCGTCCGTCCCGGCGAGCGGGGTGAGCCCGGCCGTCGAATTGCCATCCACCACGATCACGCCGACACCGTTGTTGCCGATCCACACGCGTCCGCGACTGTCCTCGAACACGCAGCGGACATGGGGCGCGCCCTCGCCTTCCCGCAATCCCATCCGCGTGCCGTCGATGGTCGTGAACGATGCGCCATCGAAGCCGAACACCGCGTTGTAGGTCGCGATCCAGATCCTTCCGCCCTTACCCTTCGCGAATCCGGTCACCAAGTAGCCACTGTCGGCGCGAAGCTGCGGTAGAAGCGGCAGCGCCAGCCAAGTCAGCCGTCCATCATGGAGCCTGTAGACGCCGGCCCCGCGCATCCTGTCGCTGAAGCCGTCCAACTCGTCCGCCTTGAACCAGAGGTCGCGGGGGTCGAGCGCCCACGGCGACAGCACGGGGTCCTCGGGGCTCGCGTGTGTCCGCACGAGTCCGCCATCGAAGCTGCTCACGCCGCCCCCCGTGTCGAACCAGATCGAGCCATCTGGGGCCTCCTGGATCGCGCGGACCTGGTCGTTGCTGAGCCCGTCGGCAGTCGTGAACCGGCGAACCTGCTCGCCGTCGACGCGGCAGACGCCCTCGAAGTGGCTTCCGAACCAGTAGTTCCCTTCGCGATCCTGCAGGATCGCGCGCACGCCACCGTTGAAGGCGCCATCGGATCTCGGGGCGTAGGTGAAAGGGAGCAGGTCCGGATCAGCGGACCGTCGTTCGACTCCGCGATCGGCCGCGCAGCCGATCATGAGCGCGAGCACGAGAAGCGGAGCGCTGCGCGCGAGGATGGCACCGTGGAATCTCACCGGAGCGCACTGTACGGCTCAGGCGAGGCGGGGGGAGACCGCCGCGCGCGCAGCCCGCGGGCATTGCCTTGTCGCAACACGCCCTACGCGCGATGCCCGGTGCGAACGCGTGACTTCGATCGGGCCGTGAAGCCCGGCGTTCACTTTGAACCGTTCAGCGCGCCAGTTTCGCGCGCGCCAGTCAGTTTCACCCGGCCTGCGGCTGCGGATGGGAAGTAGTCAGGTCTGGACGGGTTTCGACCACCAGGTGGGATCTCGGTCGCAGTGAGAGCTGGATGGCCTCGTTTGGCGCGTCGGAATCACGGTTCCAACCTGCGTGAGCGATCGCGCATCACGCCGCCGACGCGTGGAACCGCAAACCCACTGCACGCGCCACGCGCAGGACCGTGTCGAGGCTCGGGTTGCCGTCCTCGCTGAGCGCGTTGTACAGGCTCTCGCGGCTGTAGCCGGATTGCTCGGCACCGACGGTCGGCGGAGGCGCTGAGCTGCCCGGCCGATGGCCGAAATGCGTTCTCGGGCGCGCAGGCGGTGTCTCGTATCGTTGAATCTGTCGTTTTCCTGCGAATCCCGCACTGTCCGGATCCGGGCGCCGTTCCTGTGGACTGCCGCGAGGCTCTTGAGAGCGCTGCGGAGCACCTCGAACAGGAGCGCGAACCATGCCGCGGAGCCTACTTTTCGCCCGACCGATCCACATGGGTCTCCTCGCGCTGGCCGCGGCGGCGCTGCATGCTTCGCTTGCCACCGCGCAGTGGAGCTCCTGTGTCGGCACCGCGGGACTGAACATGCAGGCGCTTGGCTCGCGGGGGAACGACGCCTTCGCGGGAGGCGCGACCGGCGCGTACCGATCGGTCGACGGAGCCGTGAGCTTCGCGCCCTCGAACTCCGGCAACGCCGTCGGAGGTCCGACGCGCGGTTTCGCCGTGGACGCGAACTACATCTACACCTGCACGAGTCAAGGCGTCTTCCGAAGCGCAGACGGCGGCGCGACCTGGATCGCCAGGAGCCAAGGACTCGGCAACCTGCTCTCGAGCGGGATCCTGTCGGTGCAGGGACACTTGTTCGTGGTCAGCCCCACGGGTGTCTTCCGCTCTGACAACCAAGGCGACGGTTGGTCTGCTGCAGGCATGGTGGGCGTGGATGTGCGTTGCATCGCGGCGGTCGATTCGACGCTGTTCGTCGGCACGAACGGCTCGGGCATCTTCCGCAGCACCGACTTCGGCGCGTCGTGGACGGCGGTCAACACCGGCCTGACCGGCACCAACTTTCGCGCGATCGAATCGGTCGGCGGCACGCTCTTCGCGGGCGGGCAGATCGGCACGGGTGTGTTCCGCTCGACCAATCTCGGCGCGACATGGACGCTCCTGCGGGGTGGGCTTCCGAGTGGCTCGTACCGCGGCTTCGCCACCGATGGACGCGTCATCGTCGCTGGCTCGTTCAGCGACGGCGTGTTCTACTCGGTCAACTATGGCGCATCGTGGACGGCCATCAACACGGGGCTCACGGACCTGTCGATCTTCGACCTGACGATCCATCAGGGGACGCTGCTGGCGGCGACCAGCACGCAGGGCGTGTTCCGATTCGCCATGTCGAATCTGGTCGATCTCGATGGCGACCGCTGCATCGGCGCGGGCGATCTCGCCATCCTCCTCGGCGCGTGGGGGCCATGCCAAGGCTGCGCCGCCGATCTCAACGGCGATGCTTCGGTCAACTCGGTAGATCTGGCCGTGCTTCTCTCGTACTGGGGCGCATGCGGCTGACCGCGGGAGCGCGTGGCGCGTTGGGCAAGCGAAGGTGCCGTTCGCGCTCGACTGCGCCCATGGCGTTCGACGCAGCCTCCACCCATCAAGGCCTCGCCCACGAAGCACCTGTCGTGGGCGGCATCGAGGCGGGTGGCACGAAGTTCGTGTACGCGATCGGAAGCGGGCCTGGGCCGCTCCTCCGTGCGCGCAGGGAGTTTCCGACCGGCAACGATCCCGGGCAGACGATGCGCGAGGTCATTGAGTGGCTGGACGCCGAGTCGCGCCGTGTCGGGCCGATGCGCGCGATCGGCGTCGCCTCGTTCGGTCCCGTCGAGCTCGATCCATCGTCGCCGCGCTATGGATCGATCACCACGACGCCGAAACCAGGCTGGCAGGGCTCCGACATCGTCGGTCCGCTCCGCCGCGCGTTCTCGGGGCTCCCGATCGGGTTCGACACCGATGTCCACGGCGCAGCACTCGGCGAGGCGCGCTTTCTGGCGTCGGTGCGCGGGCACTTCCGCGGAGTCCTCAACGGCTATATCCCATCACCCGAACTCGAGGAATCGGGCATCGATCGCTTCATCGTGCCGCCCGCGCTCGGCGACGACGCAGGAGTCTACGGAGCGCTCGCGCTCGCGCATGACGCGCTCGCGGCCCGCGCGATCCAGTAGTCTGCGCGCATGCGCACACTGACCCGTGCAATCGCTGCCGCCGTCGCCATCGCGCTTTGCGCCTGTGCGGGTGCGGAGCGTCGCAGCGGCATGGTCGTCTCGACCAGCGCAATTGCATCGCGCGTCGGTGCCGACATGCTCGCCCGCGGCGGGAACGCCGTCGATGCGGCCGTCGCGACCGCGTTTGCACTCGCGGTCACCCATCCGGTTGCCGGAAACATCGGTGGCGGCGGGTTCCTCCTCTGGCGCAATGCCGATGGAAGCGCCGACGCGTACGACTTCCGCGAAATGGCGCCCGCGGCCGCGACGCCCACGATGTTCGTGAAGGACGGCGCCTACGACGCCGCGCTGCATCACGACAGCTACCACTCGGTGGGCGTCCCCGGCACTGTCGCGGGCCTGCATCTCGCGTGGCGCGACCACGGCACGCTGCCGTGGCGCGACCTCGTCGAGCCGGCGGTCAAGCTCGCGCGCGACGGCTTCATCGTGAGCGACGGTCTCGCGCAGTCGCTCGCCGAGATCCTGCCCAGGATGCAGGCGTACCCCGCGTCGGTCGCGCAGTTCTCGCACGAGGGGCGCCCGTACGCGGCGGGCGAGACCCTTCGCCAGCCGGACCTCGCGCGCACGCTCGAGCGCATCGCCAGAGAGGGGCCTGCCGGCTTCTACGAAGGCCTGACCGCCGAACTCCTCGTGCGCGACATGCAGGCGCACGGCGGCCTCATCACCCTCGACGACCTCCGCAACTACCACGCGGTGAAGCGCGCTCCGCTGCGCGGCTCGTACCGCGGCCTCGAGGTGGTCGCCATGCCTCCGCCGAGTTCGGGCGGCGTCGCGCTGCTCGAGATGCTCAACATGCTCGAACACGAACGATGGACTCGTGCCGACTTCGGTTCCGCCGCCGCCGTGCACATGCAGGTCGAGTGCATGCGCCGCGCGTTCCGCGACCGTGCGCGACACCTCGGAGATCCCGACTTCAATCCCGACATCCCCGTCGCGCGGCTCACCTCGAAGGAGTACGCGCGCACGCAGGCCCAGTCGATCGACCGCACCCGCGCGGGGCGTTCCGCGCCAGCCGATGCGACCAGCGCCGCGCACGAGAGCGAGCAGACAACCCACCTCTCCGTCGTCGACGGCGCGCTCAACGCCGTGTCCCTCACCTACACGCTCGAGCAGGGCTACGGCTCGTGCATCGTCGCGCCGGGGACCGGCTTCCTGCTCAACAACGAAATGGGCGACTTCAACGCACAGCCCGGCCGCACCGACGACACGGGTCTCATCGGCACGAAGCCGAACCTCGCTGCGCCCGGCAAGCGCATGCTCTCGAGCATGTGTCCGACGATCCTCGCGAAGGACGGCACGCTCTTCATGGTGACGGGAAGCCCGGGCGGGCGCACCATCATCAACACGGTGCTCGAGACGATCCTGGCCGTCGTGGACTTCGGCATGGGCGCGCAGGAAGCCGTCGATGCAGGCCGCTTCCATCACCAGTGGCTGCCCGACCGCATCGTCTATGAGCCCGGCGCGCTGTCCCCCGAGACGATCGCCGCGCTCGGAGCAATGGGCCACACGCTCAAGGAAGGTAGGAATCAGGGCGTTGCGGAGGTGATCGTCGTGCTCCACGACGGCGAGCTCGACGGCGGCTGCGACCGTCGCGAGCCAGACGGCGCAGCGGTGCGTGTCGACGCCCTGCGCGGGCGGCGTGACCCGAGCCCGAGACGTCGGCGCCGCTCAAGCTCGAACTGCACGATGTGAGGCGCTACATTGCGGCGATGAAGAGCAGTGCCGCCACCGTCAAGGAGTACCTCGCGTCGCTGCCCGCCGACCGCCGCGCGGGCATCGAGGCGCTCCGCAAGGTCATCCTCGAGAACCTCGACAAGGACTATGAAGAATGCATGCTCTACGGCATGATCGGCTACGCCGTGCCGCACCGCGTCTGGCCGAGCGGCTATCACTGCGACCCGAAGAAGCCGCTGATGATGGCTGCGCTTTCCAGCCAGAAGAACGCGCTGACGGTCTATCTCATGAGCGTCTACAACGATCAGTCCGAGCGTGCGTGGTTTCAGGGCGCGTGGGCGAAGACGGGCAAGAAGCTCAACATGGGCGGCTGCTGCATCCGGTTCAAGAAGCTTGAGGACGCGGCGCTCGATGTGATCGCGGAAGCCATCCGCCGCACGCCCGCCAAGGCGTATGTCGACAACTATGTCAAGATCCTCGCGAGCACGGGCCGCGGCCCGGACGGCAGGAAGCTGAAGGACGCGAAGCCCGTGGTGAAGAAGCCAGCGGCGAAGAAGCCCGTGGTGAAAAAGCCCGTGGTGAAGAAGACGGCGACCAAGAAGACGGCGTCGAAGAAGACCGCCAAGAAATCCGCAAAGCGGTAGCGGGGGACGCCTTGGCGCCGCCCGTCACGCGATGAACTTCGCGAACGGATGGAACCGCAGTCGGTTCTCCGGGTCGACCTGCTTCTTCAGACGCCGCACCGTCGCCGCCATCTCGGCCGAGCCGAAGATCTCCGCAGCGACCCCGGTGCGCCCGACATCGTCCGGCTGCGAGTGCGTCCCGCTGAAGTCGACGCCAAGCCCCTTGATTGCACGCGCCTGGTCGACGATCCGATCGGTCCCATCGACGATCGCCTTCCGCTCGGCCGTCGACTTTGCCTTCGCGTCGTAGAGCGTGATAAGGTCGACGAAGAACGCATGGTGGCAGTTTCCCGTCGGAATGCGCGCGCCTTTCTGCGCCGCGCCGCCAAGCGAGCGGATCTCCACGATCGAAAGCTGCGCCTCGTCGAGCGGCGCCTCGCCGACGACCGACTTGCCCACGAAGTCGAGCGAGACCGATTCGTTCGGGATCACATGCTCGCGCATGAAGCGCATCGCCTCGTGCGAATAGTGCACCGCCTGCTCGCGCGTCTCGAAGCCGAACACGCGCTGCTCGGCGAACTTCACGACGCTCGCGTCCGCGAGGCGCAGGGTCAGGTCGACGACGATCGCGAGCGAACTGCCCGCACCGAGCATCGCGGTGAAGAGCTCGTCCTTCGGCGTCAGCACGCGGATCTCGCCCGCAGGCGTGACCACCGTCATCTTCACCACGCGCTGTCCGAGGAGGCCAAGCCGGCGCGAGAAGTAGCTGCTCAGGCCGCCGTTCGTCACATAGCCCGCGACGCCGACGCCTGGCCCCGTGCCGACGGGCAGCGCGCCGCCGTGCAGCTTGACCGCCTCGACGAGCTCGCGGAAGACGACGCCTGATCCGACGGTCACGAGCGATTCATCGTCCGGCGTTCCGCCAGACTGGTGGAACTCGATCGACTTGAACCCGATCAGGTCGAGGATGACCGCCTCGCCACTCGCGACCATCGCCGCGTTCGAGGACTCGTGCCCGCCGCAGACGCATGCGATCGGCGTCGCCGCGGGAAGCGACTTCACGATCTCCGCGATCTCCTCCGCCGACTTGGGACGGTAGATCCGCTTGGCAAGGCTCGTGACCGCAGTCGTCGCGCCCAGCACCTTGTTCGCGCTCACGCTCCACGCGCGCTGCGCGAACCATTCGTCGTTCGAGATCATGAGTGCCTCCGGCGGGATCGCCGTGTTGTCGAGCAGTCCGTTTGCAAACGCGCCGCCACCGACGAGCCCGACGCCCGCCGCGGCTGTTCCCTTGATCGCCATCCGTCGTGAAATCTGCGCCTCAGGGTCATGCATGGCAGCGTCTCCTTGCGACGGTCGGCGAAATCGGCAGCGCTCGTCCCGACAGGCGACGCGCGCGCGAATGCCTGGGCGGGAGCGTACACGACCGCGACGCTGGCACGACGCGAGGCGATATCGCTCAAGCCGAGGGCGCTGCGCCATCCCTGGAGACCAAGTGAAGCCCCCAAGGCTTGCCCTGTTTCGTCCACCGCCTCGGGTCTAGGTTGCAGAGAGGGCTGGATGAATCCGCGTGAGAGATCGCACATCACGCCGCCGACGCGTGCAGCCCGTGGTCCATTGCTCCGGAGCCCGACGCCACGCGCGGACATCTGTTGACCGAAGCGTCGACCAGCTAGGGGAGGAAAGGTCAGGGCGTCCGCGCGACACGGAACCCTAACACGCTGCTCGTGACGTCAGGCGCGTAGTTGAGGCGGTGCGAGGCGCGCAGATAGAACACGTTGTAGAACCACGAGCCGCCGCGCATCACGCGAGTCGACCCGGTCGCGGGCCCCGGCGGGTTTGTCGACGGGCTCGTCTCGTAGTAGGAGCTCGAGTACCAGTCGTTCACCCATTCCCCCACGTTGCCCGCCATGTCGTGGAGACCGAGCGCGTTCGCCGCCTTCGAGCCGACGATGCGGGTCTGGCACATGGCGCCCGAGGTGCAGGTTCCTGTGTAGAACCACGCGATGTTTCCCACCTGATTGTCGGCGTTCGTCCCGTTGGGAAAACTCGGCATCGAGTGGAACGCAGTCGCCGTTCCGGCGCGATACGCGCGCTCCCACTCGGCCTCCGTCGGTAGCCTGAGTCCCGTCGCAGCGAGGAAACCTTGGATCATGTTCCACGACACCTGCTCGACCGGGCGCTTTGGGACGAACGCCGCGGGCACCTGCGCGCTCGCGCTCTGAAAGAACGACGGGTTCGCCCCCATCCTCACAGCCCACTGCGCCTGCGTGACCTCGTATCGGCCGATGTAGAACGCGTCCGTCAGCGTCACGGCGTGGACGGGATACTCGTCGGGGTCGCAGGGGTACTGACTCGACTCTGAGCAACCCATATCGAAACTGCCTGGGGGCACGAGCAGCATCTCGATCTGAGTCGCAGTGTCGCGCACTCGCCAGGCCCAGCCCGTGGCGACGATCTGCTGACGAAGCACAGGATCGGTCACCACCGCTGGGTCGGGAGCGGCTTCAATGAGCGTGGCCCACGCAGGAGTGCCGACGGGACATGCGCCCCAGGCCGCGAGCAGCAGCCCGAGGTCGGCTCCGCCGGTGATGCCGTCGGCGTTCAGGTCTGTGGCGCCGGGACTGCCCCATCCGGCAAGCAGCGTCGCGATGTCGCTCCCGTCCACCACGCGGTCAGCGTTCAGATCGCCCGCGCAGGGTGCTTGGGCGGTCGCTCGTGCGGCGCAGAAGGAGGCGACGAGTACCGCCCAGATCCCGATTCTCGTGATACTCAAAACCGAAGTCTCCCTTGATCGAGTCGGGGTCGTGTACGCCACGACACTACTTGCAGCCCGAAGAATGTCCCGCGCGCGGTCGCCAGTCAAGCGGAATCGGCCAGGCACCTCGCTCGGGCGACGCCTTCCCCTCGTGGAGTCCAGGAGCCAGGACGTTCACTCTTAAACTGCTGGCGGGCCAGTTTCGCGCGCGTCACTCGAAGTAGGGCGGGCGGAACAGGCTTCAAACAGGAAGTTGGGTTTCGGCTCCCGAGGCGGGCTGGATGACCCCTCATGGCGCGCTCAGAGCGGGGTTCCGGATCGCCGCGTCGAAGTGGAGGCTCCTCGATCGGTTGCCGCCTACGCTGAGCGCCATGTGCCTGCGAGTCCTCATTCTCAGCGACAAGCCGCTGCCTGAGAGTATCCGAACGCGTGGCTGCAGCGTGGGTCCGGTCCGACTGGCTCCCGCATGGAAGGGGTTGTCGCCGACCTTGACCCATGGAGCCGAGTTCACCATCGGCGGCTGCGGCTGTGCGCTCGTTCCGAGCGTTGCGCATCGGCGCCGCGCTGGCCGCGGGACCGAGTCGTCGCCGTGTCGACTCTTGGGCGAGGTACTGGGTCGGGCGCTGGCCGATGGTCGCCGCCTTCAGTTGTTGGTGGCGTGGGCGGAGCGTGAGTCGGACGCACCGACCGCGCTCGGCGACATTACGGTCGATGCGGTCGCAGAGGGTCGGCTTCCGTTGTCCGACTGCGTGTCGGGCCCGCCGCTGACTGTTCGCGTCGTGGGCGCTGCCCGAACTTCCAGGGAGCCTCTGGCGGGTCGCTGAGCGCGAGACTTGCCGCGAATCACCGAGAGCGAGGACAAACGATGGGTGCATGGGGTGTCGCAATCTTTTCAGACGACCTTGCCGCCGACATCCGCATCGAGTTTCGCGAGCTGATCGGCGATGGGCTGACGGCGTCCGAGGCGACCGCCCGTCTTCAGGCCGAGTACGCATCGTCGCTCGATGATCCCGACCAAATGCCTGTCTTCTGGCTGGCGTTGGCGTTGACCCAATGGAAGCTCGGCCGGGTGGAGGAGAGCGTGCGTCGGCAGGGGGTGCGGATCATCGACGACGGGATCGATCTCGCACGATGGGGCGATGCAAAGTCCCGCGCAAGGCGCGCGGCGGTTCTCGCGAGGGCGCGCGCGGAGCTGATGTCCGCACCTCCACCGGCCAGACGGGTTCCTCGAACCGTCCGCGAGGCGAATGCGTGGCAAGTCGGCGAGACGATCGGATTTCAGCTGCTGTCGGGCCGCTGGACGCTGCTGCGGGTGATCGGCCACCACACCGACCAAGGCGGTCGCTTTGCGATCTGCGAACTGCTCGACTGGGTTGGAGCGGAACTGCCGTCCGGCGAATGCGCGCTCCACGATCTGATCGCGAGGCTTCGGACCGTGCGGTCTGAGTCATCGGTGTGGCTCTCGCAGTTCCTCTTCGAGGAGCCGAAGAAAGCGAAGGAGAAGGCGCGGGTCGTGCGTCTTGGCGTCTCCACGCCGCCGCAGCAGGAACCAGGGAGCTTCGCCGTGCTGGCGTGGTCGATCGTCGATCGGTTTTTCGAAGAGATCTTCGGCCTGCGTTGATCAGGCGCGCGGGCGCCCGAGCAGGAGTCGATCGGTCGTCAGGGGTGCCGCTCGGGCTCCGGCCGCTGTTGGAAGGAGGGGTGGCTGGATGACCCCTCGTGGCGCGATGGAATCAGGGTTCCAGATCTCTCGGGAAAGCTGGGCCCCAGCATGTTCCGAGCCATGCTCATCGCGGGCCTTCGCGGCACGTACCGCTTGACATATTCACGCGGCGCGTTAATATTCTTGTGCGTGATTACAGGCTTCGCCGACCGTCGCACGAGGAACATCTTCGGCAGAGAGCGCGTGAAAGGCCTCTCCGAGGAGATCCAGCGCGCGGCGCTCCGCAAGCTCCTGATCCTCGATGCGGCGGCTCGTTTCGAGGACCTTCGCGTCCCGCCGGGCAATCGGCTGGAGTCCTTGCAGGGCGACCTTCGGGGCTTCCATTCGATTCGCGTGAATGACCAGTGGCGCATCGTCTTCCGCTGGTCCGAAGGAAACGCCTCGGACGTCCGAATCATCGACTACCACTGATTGAGGTCCACTATGCCAAGCACCCGCGCCGCCCGCCACCGCCCCGTTCATCCCGGAGAGATCCTGCGCGAGGAGTTCCTCGTCCCGCTCGGCATTTCGATGTACCGCCTCGCCAAGGACACAGGCATGCCTGCCGATCGGGTCGGCCGTCTGGTGCAGGGAACCAGGGCATTCAGCGCCGACACCGCGCTGCGCCTGGCGGCCTACTTCAAGACCAGCGCGGAGTTCTGGATGAATCTGCAGGCGCGCTACGACCTCGAGTTGGCCCGCGATTCCCGCGGTACCAAGACGATCGCGAAGATCAGGCCCTTCAAGGCGGCGTGACTTTCCGCGTCGAACCGATCCATGGACGCCCCGACCGAGGTGCCGCGGCGTTCACTCTTCACTTACTGGCGCACCGGGATCGCGCGCGCATCGGTTTCACGCGGCCTTCGGCCGCTGATGGGACGTAGTCCGCGCGAAACAGGCTTCGAACAGACCGTTGGGTTTCGGCTCCCGAGGGGGGCTGGATAGCCCTGCATCGAGCGAGGCGAACTGCCCGCTCCCTCCTGTGTTTGCAATTGGTGAGACTCCCACCTTGGACCTCCACCCATCGGCAACGCCGATGAAGCCT
>Ga0209770_10001304_pt1 | contig 13025 bp, 16 predicted proteins | sample LauGreSu1BDMLBDD_2_FD_187572 | JGI IMG/M metagenome (GOLD analysis project Ga0209770, IMG submission 187572) | Freshwater lake microbial communities from Lake Michigan, USA - Su13.BD.MLB.DD (SPAdes) (version 2) | ecosystem: Environmental > Aquatic > Freshwater > Lake | place: Lake Michigan, USA...
CCTGCCGCATCGACAAAACATATTGATAAAGAAATCGGTGATGATCTCGATTTACTATGCCAAGCTGTTGAATTGGTTGTAGGCACTCAGTTTGGTTCAACATCAATGCTGCAACGCAAATTGCGCGTCGGTTTTGCAAAGGCTGGGCGCCTCATGGATTTGATGGAGTCACGAGGAATCGTTGGCCCATCCGAAGGATCAAAGGCTCGCGTTGTAATGGTCAAAGCCGATGAACTAGAATCGGTTTTAGCTACGCTGCGCGATTATTGATCTCACCCTGTCCCTTAAAAATATCACCCAATACGGGCTAGGTTGAATGGTCACCATCACCCTACAATTTGCGTTAGGGATGAATAATCACCCCATCAAATCAGATTGTTGGTGATATGGCGCTAGGCGAGTTCTTACGAAAAGCACGCGAAGACGCGGGCTTTAGCGTTGACGAACTCGCTCACCTTGTAAATCTTCGTCCGGGATTAATTAGAGCGATGGAGTCTGATGACTTTCTACCGTGCGGCGGAGATACATATGCCAGAGGACACATTCGCAATATAGCTCAAGTTATTAGATGTAACTCTCAAGAGTTACTGACTATGTACGACGCAGAACACGCGGTCGATTCTCGCTCGATACATTCTCAGCTTGTGGATAATAACGCAGCTGCAATTCGTCGCGAAAATCGAAAGTTGTCGTGGAAAGTTCTTGTTGGTGCATCTCTTTCAATCGTTCTGCTCATCGGGGTTGCTCAATTTGCGATCAGCGCAGTTGATTCTGAACCTTCATCGACATCTATAGTTGTTGAAGAAAGTGAACCGTCTCAATCTCCCACAGCTGACCCATCAGCATCACCTTCGACATCTGCACCAGCGGCAACTTCTGAGCCAATTAATCAACAGTTGACTCTATCCATTGCTGCCACTCGAGGTAACTCAAATATTGATGTCGTAATTGGGGGAGTGCACGTATACAAAGGTCCACTATTCCAAGGAGAAGCTAAATCATTTGCCGATGATGTCTCAATCTCAGTTTATTTAGGAAATGCGGGAGATCTCGATCTGACTCTTAATGGTGAGAAATTGGCTCCATTGGGTGAGCGAAATCAGGAAATACGTAAGACTTTCAGAGCCAAGTAAGGTCACACACTGTACTATCTGACAAATGAGTCGGACAGTAGCAATAGTCACAATGGGTTGCGCCCGAAATGATGTCGACTCCGAAGAGCTAGCAGGTCGTCTTGAAGCAGATGGATGGACGCTAGTTTCAGATGTTGAAGATGCCGAAGTCGCAGTTGTAAATACATGCGGCTTTATTGAATCGGCCAAGAAGGACTCAGTTGATGCCCTTCTTGAGGCTAATTCTCTCAAAGGCCACGGAGTAACGCGAGCAGTCGTCGCAGTTGGATGTATGGCAGAGCGTTACGGAAAAGAATTAGCTGAAGCACTTCCTGAAGCCGATGCGATTCTCGGATTTGATGACTACCAAGATATTTCGGCTCGCTTGCAATCAATTATTTCAGGGCAAAGCCATGTCGCGCATACACCTCGAGATCGACGCTCTCTTCTACCTATTGCACCAGTTGACCGCGCAAAAGCTCGTGATGAAAATTATGAATCATCCCTAGGCGCGGGAGGTTCTCTCTTTCGCAAGCGATTAGGTGATGCGCCATGGGCACCGCTAAAAATTGCTTCAGGTTGCGATCGACGATGTTCGTTCTGTGCGATTCCGTACTTCAGAGGGTCTTTTGTATCTCGCAGACCTACCGAAGTTTTAAAAGAAGCAGAATGGCTTTCACAGAATGGTGTCAGTGAGCTTTTTCTAGTCAGCGAAAACACAACTTCGTACGGAAAAGATCTCGGCGACCTCATGCTGATGGAGAAAATCCTTCACGAGTTTGGCGAAATTCCTGGTATCGAACGGGTTCGACTCTCATACTTGCAACCTGCCGAGATGCGTCCATCACTTCTTCAAGCGATGATCTCAACCGATAAAGTTGCGCCTTACTTCGATCTCTCATTCCAACATGTAAGCCCAACTCTCTTGAGACGAATGAGACGCTTTGGCGATAGTGAAAAATTCCTACATCTGATCACCCAGATCCGTGCTCTCTCACCAGAAGCGGGTATCAGATCGAATTTCATAGTTGGATTTCCTGGTGAGAGCGAAGAAGATTTCAATCTCTTGGCAGATTTCATTACCCAGGCGCAGCTCGATGCAATCGGAATTTTCGGATACTCAGATGAAGATAAAACCGAAGCGCTCGACTTATCGGATAAGGTCGATAGCGAGATCATTGCAGAGCGCGTCCAATCTCTATCTTCTTTAGCCGATGAAATGGTGACTCTTCGCGCAGCCTCTCGCATTGGAGAGCATGTGCGGGTATTAATAGAGGATGAGGAGAACCAAGAAGGCCGCGCTGCCCATCAAGGCCCTGAAGTCGATGGAACAACCTCATTTGTTGGAACATCATTTAAAGTTGGCGACTATGTCGATGGAGTTGTTACCCAGTCACTTGGCGCAGATTTGATTGCACAGCCCCTATGAAAAAGTATTTTTCACCGAATGCAATCACTATTGCACGAATTGTTCTGATTCCACTAGGCGTGTATGCAATCTTTAAAAATGGTGGCGACGACTCAACTTGGCAGATAATTGCCTGGTGCATCTACTTTGTGTTGGGAATGTCTGATCTACTTGATGGTCACTTAGCGCGCGCAACTAACCAAGTGAGCGAGCTCGGAAAATTTCTAGATCCGGTGGCCGATAAAGCTCTCATAGGTTCGGCCATGATTTCTCTATCAATTCTCGACAGATTTCCATGGTGGATAACTATCCTAATCTTGGCGCGCGAGATTGGAATTACGCTCTTCCGTTTAGCAGTTATCAAGGGCGGGGTAATCCCAGCAAATCGTGGTGGCAAGATCAAGAGCACCTTCCAGAGCTTTGGAGTTGGATTCTTTATGCTTCCAATGCCTGAGGGTCTCTATTGGTTCCGTGATGGATTTATTGCGATTGCAATTGTTCTCACTATCGTCACGGGTGTTAACTATGTACGATTGGCCTTGAAGAGACCATAAGTTATTCCGAAACAGCAGAAGAGAGGGAGATATATGTCGCTCACCTCTGAATTATCTTCCATGGTCAATGAGATTATCCGCACTCTTAGCAAGGGTAATGAGTCACTCGTCACCGCTGAATCAATTACGGCTGGTGGATTAAGCGCTGCAATAACATCAGTTGAAGGTTCATCACAAATCTTTCTTGGTGCAATTGTCGCTTATCAAGATCATGTTAAAGCCGATGTACTCGGCATCGATGCGACGGTAATTGCAACACATACTGTGTATAGCCAAGAGGTTGCAGTTGCAATGGCGCAAGCGGTGCGCGCGAAGTTCAGCGCCACATGGGCAATTGCAACGACAGGTGTTGCAGGCCCAGGTCCATCTGATGGCGTCCCATCGGGGACGGTGTGGGTTGCAATCGACGGGCCGGTTTGCCAGAGCCTGGAACTTTCCCTTGCCGGAGACCGCGAAAGCGTGCGAAACGCCACAGTTGCCACTGCAATCGGCGCATTTACGCGTATCCTTGGAGAACGAAAGCGCGAAGCGATTACAGATTAGGAGGGGCAGCGATGGTTTTACTACGTGAAGCAGTCGGCAGTTCACTCCGTGCTGCCCGAACAGAGCAATCTCGAACACTTCGTGATGTTGCACGCCAAGCTCGCGTCTCTCTTGGTTATCTCTCAGAAGTAGAACGTGGCCAAAAAGAAGCATCATCTGAATTACTAAACGCAATTTGTGATGCACTCGGTCTTCAACTCTCAGTTCTATTGAGTGATGTCACTGTTCAGATCGCATCTGGCGAGATTGCAAAGCTCTCCGTTGTCGACGCAGCCTAAGTACGCCACGCAAGGCGCTTCTCATCGCCGTACCGAAGATGCGATACTTCAAGCAACTAAGGTTTTAATCTCCCAATCTGGTCTTACAAAAATCTCAATGATTGAAATCTCATCGGCTTCTGAGGTAGCTCGCGCAACCTTATACAATCATTTTCGCGATAAGCACTCTGTCATCGAAGCCCTTTTAGCTTCTGAGGTGACAAGGATTATCGAGGTATCTAAGTCAGCGGGTACTCCTGCAGACGCACTAGAGACGCTCTCTATCGCCATTTCTACAGATAGCGCGCTAGCCGGATTGCGTGAACATGACCCAGCACTCATCGCGCAACTTCTTATTCATAGCGAACACCCTCTCTATTTAGAGCTTGCCCGCGCAATTTATGCGCTGACTCAATCTCAGAGCGCTACAGGACTTGCCATGCGTTGGTTATTGGGGCAGGCAGTGCAGCCCTTAACTCCGGAACAATCTCGCGAACAGGCAGCGCTGCTCGTTGAGAGCACTCTCTTCTAGTTTATGCACCTGCAAAGAGATTGCATCTTATGAGAATTTCAGATTTACGAAATCGCATAGAGCTCTCTTTTGGCTCAGAATGGGCTCCGTCGTTCTGCAAAGACATCGCAATTTCGGAATTAGGAAGCAAGACTGTCGATGAAGCGCTAGCTGCTGGCCTGGAAGCTGCAGATATCTGGCGCGCAGTCTGTAATTCACACCCAACAGAAACACTTGCCCACAAGTACTAAGTGCAAATACTTTGCAGATATTCTTGACCTATATCACTCACGTTACTGTCACTAAAAATTGATTTTTGCATTCTTCGCATCTACAGTACGCATCATGTTTACAAAGAGACGCGTGATTGATTATTGCCGCGTAAATACCTCCATCTGTTCTTAATTTGCCTTCGCCTGCTTTACCCGTTTTCCCAAACCACCCAACTAGAAAATTAAGAGGATTACTATGTTTATTTCAAAGAAGAAAATCGTTGCACTGGCAGCTTCGGTAGCTGTTGTTGCTATCACCGCTACGTCATTTACACCAGCTCAGGCTGCGCCAAAGAATCTAGCGCGTGCTGTTGTGCAGCCAGATTGGCTTGAGAAGAACCTTGATGACCCTAAGGTTGTTGTGATCGAAGTAAGTACTGAGCCAGGAATCTACGAGCGCGGACACATCAGAAACTCAGTAAAAATTACTTGGCATACTGATCTGGTTGACACCGTTAAGCGTGATGTTGTCTCTGCTGCGAATTTCCAAAAGTTTGCACAGGCTGCTGGAATCAGCCAGGACACAACGGTTGTTCTCTACGGAGATAAGAACAATTGGTTTGCAGCATGGGGAGCGTGGATCTTCAATCTCTACGGTGCAAAAGATGTTCGTATTCTTGATGGTGGCCGAGTGAAGTGGGAGAAAGATGGACGTGCTCTCACAACTGCTGTTACTACCAAGGCTAAAGGCAATTTCACCAGCACTCGTTTGGATAAGACTCTTCGCGCGACCCTGCTTCAGGACATCATCCCTGTTGCAAAGAAGCGTGTAAAAGTTGACCTTATCGACATTCGTTCTGCAGATGAATACAGCGGAAAGATCTTTGCTCCAGCTGGATTCCAAGAATTGGCGGTACGTGCAGGACATATTCCCGGAGCCATCAATATTCCTTGGGGCTTAAATGTAAATGCCGACGGAACCTTTAAGACAGTTGCCGAACTCAAGAAGGTCTATGCAGATAAGGGTGTCGAGGGAAAGCAATCGATTATTACCTATTGCCGTATTGGTGAGCGTTCCTCGTTGACATGGTTTGTTCTCAGCGAAATTCTTGGATACAACGTGAAGAATTACGATGGCTCTTGGACTGAATATGGAAATACAGTCGGAGTACCAATTTCGAATCCTTCAGGCACGATCTGGGGTAATTCATAATTTCTACAGACTCTCAACTCAGCGGGGGTTCCAGTACATCTGGGACTCCTGCTGAGTCATTCTCTTGGAGCAAGGGCGATACTTTTCGGACCACTGCGGCTGCTCTGATCGTTGCAGTATTACTCGGTCTTGCCTACGTTCTCTCGGGTCGCGAGGGCACGGGTGCACAAGCATCATTTTCTCTATTAATCGGTACGGCTCTTGGAATAATCTTCGAACGAGCTCGCTTCTGTTTCTTCTGTATTTTTCGCGATGCCATTGAAGATCGCAACACAACACCAATTCTTTCAGTGCTCAGCGCTATCGCAGTTGGCAGCGTTGGATATGCAATTCTCTTTGGCCAATTTTTGCCAGATACGTCTACTGAATACTTCCCACCCAATGCGCATATCGGTCCCGTGAGTTGGGTGCTAGTTGTCGCTGGATTAGTTTTTGGTGTGGGAATGACTCTCTCTGGTGCATGTATCAGCGGTCATCTCTATCGAATCGGTCAGGGCTCATTGCGTGCATTTCCGGCGCTCTTAGGTTCTCTCATTGGTTTTGGTTTGGGATTTGCCACGTGGAATAAGCTCTATCTTTCAACACTGATATCAGCGCCAAAAACTTGGCTGCCTCACACATTTGGTTATGCAGGTTCTCTCTTTATTACCTTGGCCGTCTTGCTTGCACTCGCTCTCATAGCAAGACGCTGGCGCACTACCTCTGAGCCTATTTCAAGCCAGCCATCAAATAACTTCTACTCTGCGCTCATAGTTAAGCGCTGGCCACCACTTTTATCTGGCGCTCTCGTCGGAGTAATTGGAACCGTTGCTTACCTGCGCATTGAACCTCTTGGTGTCACGCGACAATTAAGCACAACTGCGCGCACAGTGTTAAGTGATCGAGGCTTTCTTCCTGAAACTCTCGAAGGTCTAGATGTGATGAAGGGCTGTATCGCTGTCATCAGCTCGACCGTGACCAATAACGGATGGCTCATCATCGGAATCGTCTTTGCTTCCCTTGCCGCAGCACTTGCCGGAAATAGATTCTCATGGCAGAACATCACAGTGAAGAACGGTCTCACAGCGCTCATTGGTGGCGTACTCCTGGGTTGGTCTTCCATGATCGCACTCGGTTGTACTGTGGGAGTTTTGCTTTCAGGAACGCAAGCGTTTGCGTTATCGGGCTGGGTTTTCTTCGCCACGGTATTTATCGGAACCGTGATGAGTATCAAACTCAAGCTGCATAAGATTTAGACTGCGATAACTTCCAGTACCCAAGGATTGCCATCTTTTGGTGGAGTCAGTGCGCATGGATATTTCTCCGAGATAATCGCATAGATATCTTCAGGTGTTTTTGGAATCGACCGACTCACAAGAAGCGCTCTAGTAACTTCCCCTCTGGTCTTCTTCGACATATGTGTAATCACCTTGCGTTCACCATCGACAACTGTGGATGCACGAATTGCCACTGTGACATCGGCTGGAGCGCTCCATACGGCTTGATAGGTCGATGACCTGCAATCAACAATGAGATCGTGTTTGTATCCAGCTAATTTTTTCTCAACAATGGGACGCATTGCCACTGAATTAATCTTCTCTTTATAAAATTCGATGCGATCACTGGGGGAGAGCGCTCCATATTTTGCCGAGATGATCACTACCGACTTCTCGCATCGCGCCTTCGCACTGGCAGATAACGTCGGATAATCCAGCGCCTTGTAGAGAACCCCGCTATAGACCGCCATGGCTGGTTGAGGGCCTTTCGGCGTCTGGTTCTTGCCTTCAGAGGGAGGAAGCAGGATCAACATGGGGCCATTCTGGGCGTTGGAGGCCGCTAGGAGGGGCAAAAGGGCGACACGCCGCCTGTGATGTCAGTGGGAGGTGCTAGTTTTCGAACAGGTGTTCGGTTACCCTTACACCTGTTCAACCAGAGCGGTTCCATCTTCCGCCCACAGCTCTTCCCCAGATGCTGTGGTCCGTCGGTGGGTCTCCGTACCTTCTGGACCGTTACCAACGTATGGCGTAGGCCAGACGTTCTACCTAAGGAGTGAAAGTGGCAGCAAAAGAAGCAAAGCCAGATGCACCATCCGATCGCGCAACATCTGATCGTCAGAAAGCCCTCGATACCGCCCTCGCCCAGATCGAACGTCAATTTGGTAAAGGTTCGGTTATCAAGATGTCTGATAAGCAGGCACAAGTTATTGAAGTAATCCCAACAGGATCTGTCGCCCTCGATATCGCACTTGGTATCGGTGGCCTTCCTCGCGGTCGCATCGTAGAGATCTACGGACCAGAATCTTCAGGTAAGACAACACTTACCTTGCATGCAATTGCAAGCGCACAGAAGCTCGGCGGAATCTGCGCATTTATCGATGCAGAGCATGCATTCGATGCAGAGTATGCACGCAAGCTCGGCGTAGATATTGATGCTCTCCTTGTTTCACAGCCAGATACTGGTGAACAAGCACTTGAGATCATGGATATGTTGGTTCGTTCAGGAGCCCTCGATCTCGTCGTCGTTGACTCAGTAGCAGCTCTCGTACCTCGTGCAGAAATTGAAGGCGAGATGGGAGATTCTCATATGGGTCTCCAAGCTCGTTTGATGTCACAGGCACTTCGTAAAATTACTGGTGCACTTCACCAATCAAAGACCACTGCAATCTTTATCAACCAGTTGCGTGACAAGATCGGTGTCTTCTTCGGTTCACCTGAGACAACAACCGGCGGTAAGGCGCTTAAGTTCTACGCTTCAGTTCGCCTTGATATTCGTCGCATCGAAACTCTTAAAGATGGAACAGAGTCTGTCGGTAACCGCACACGTGTGAAGGTTGTTAAGAACAAGATGGCTCCACCATTTAAGCAAGCTGAGTTCGACATCATCTACGGTGTTGGAATCTCACGCGAAGGCTCCCTCATTGATATGGGTGTAGACCTTGGTATCGTGAAGAAGGCAGGCGCTTGGTATACATATGAGAGCGATCAACTTGGTCAGGGTAAGGAGAATGCACGCGCATTCTTGGTCGATAACCCAGATCTCGCAAACGATATCGAATCTCGTATTCGTGCCTCATTTGTCCCTGTAGAAGTCGATGCAGAGCTCATTGCTGAGATCGACGAAGCAGCAGCAGAGGTTGAGTTCTAATTTCACTCCACTTTGCAAAGGTTCCACGAGGATCTTCTTCAGGTGGTCAGGAGCTTGACCCTTACGAAGTAGCTCACACAATTGCTCTCAACGCACTTGTGACCCGAGCCAAAAGTAAAGGCGAGCTCCTGGCTCACTTGAAAACACGCGGCGTTGAAGATGAAGTCGCTGCTGCGGTGATCTTTAGGCTCACCGAAGCAGGACTCGTTAATGATGCAGATTTCGCCATTGCTTGGGCGACATCCCGACATGGACATAAGAAGATCTCTAAGCGAATTATCGCAAGCGAACTTCGCCAAAAGGGTGTTACTCAAGAACAGATCGATGAGGCCCTCGATCAGATTGATGATGAATCTGAGTATCGCGCAGCCTTTGATCTTGGTTTTAAGAAGTACAACACGATGTCACGCCTTGAGCCAGATGTGCAGATTCGTAGAATTCAATCTCTACTTCAACGCAAAGGTTTCAACTTTTCAATCATCGGTCGAGTTCTACGAGAGCTTGATCTTCTCGATCGTTAAGATTTTGCTAAGTGCTCACTTAAACGAGTAGCTGTTGCGACAACCGAGGCGGCATGTAAGCGTCCTGGTTGGCGTCCAAGTCTTTCGATTGGGCCACTGATTGAGACTGCTGCGATAACTTTTCCATTGGGTCCGCGCACAGGTGCAGAGACTGATGCAACGCCTGCTTCACGTTCTCCCACAGATTGTGCCCAACCGCGACGACGATCTGCGGCCAAGTGAGCTGCCGTAAATCGTGCATTATTTAGTCCTCGATGAAGCTTCTCGGAATCTTCCCAAGCTAAAAGTATTTGAGCAGCAGAGCCGGCAGTCATTGTTAGTGATGCACCAACAGGTACTGAATCGCGAAGACCTGAGAGACGTTCAGCAACTGCGACGCAGATTCTGATATCCCCTTGGCGGCGATAGAGCTGTGCGGATTCACCTGTTGCATCGCGCAGTGCAGCTAATGCAGGGCCGGCAGCAGCGAGTAAACGATCTTCTCCTGCAGCACCTGCAAGTTCGCCAGAGCGTGGACCTAAGATAAATCTGCCAGTCAGATCACGGGTAACAAGACGGTGAAATTCAAGGGCAACGGCTAAACGGTGAGCGGTAGGGCGGGCAATGCCAGTTGCAGCGACAAGCTCTGCAAGTGAGTGTGGGCCAGATTCCAAGGTCGCTAAAATCGCTACGGCTTTATCTAATACGCCGACTCCGCTATTCTTTCTATCCACCTGGTGATATTAACATCCCACCTAGTGAGATGCAACGGCAGAGCGAAAAAGGGGTAATGATGAGCAAGACACTTGCAGAGAAGATCTGGGCAGAACATATTGTTCGCCAGGCCGATGGTGAGCCGGACCTTCTCTATATCGATCTCCACCTCATCCATGAAGTAACTAGTCCACAAGCTTTTGACGGATTGCGTCAGACTGGCCGCACAGTGCGTCGTCCAGATTTAACAATTGCAACTGAAGATCACAATGTGCCTACGCTAGATATTTTAAAGCCCATTGCAGATCCAGTTTCAAAACTTCAAGTAGATACTCTTCGCGCAAATTGCAAGGAGTTCGGTGTTCGTCTGCACTCACTGGGCGATGTAGATCAAGGCGTTGTCCACGTAGTTGGACCGCAGCTTGGAATTACTCAGCCAGGCATGACTATTGTCTGCGGAGATTCACATACCTCAACACATGGGGCATTCGGAGCGATCGCATTTGGTATTGGAACATCTGAAGTTGAACATGTTCTAGCAACTCAGACACTTCCATCAACTCGACCAAAAACTATGGCGATCAATGTTGAAGGAAGTTTGAAGCCAGGAGTTACATCTAAGGACATCATCCTTGCCATCATTGCAAAAATTGGTACCGGTGGGGGACAGGGTTACATTATTGAGTACCGCGGAAGCGCTATCCGCGCGCTTTCTATGGAGAGTCGCATGACAGTCTGCAATATGTCTATCGAAGCTGGTGCTCGCGCAGGTCTTATCGCACCTGATGAAACTACATTTGAATATATCAAGGGCAAGCCACACGCTCCAGAAAACTGGGATGAGGCACTTGCTTACTGGAAGACGCTCTTCACAGATTCTGATGCAAAATTTGACGTTGAAGTTGATCTCAACGCCGATGATCTCGAGCCATTTGTGACATGGGGAACTAACCCAGGACAAGGTTTACCACTTAACGCCAACGTTCCAAATCCTGCAGATTATGCAGATTCATCAGAGCGCACTGCTGCAGAACGCGCACTCGAATATATGGGGCTGACAGCTGGCACACCTCTCAAAGAGATAGCTATTGACACTGTTTTCTTGGGCTCATGTACCAATGGACGCATTGAAGATCTTCGTAGCGCAGCAGAGGTCGTCAAGGGTAAGAAGATTGCCTCAACACTTCGCATGTTAGTTGTTCCTGGATCGGCACGCGTTCGCTTGCAGGCAGAGGCGGAGGGTCTCGATAAGGTATTTATCGATGCCGGAGCTGAATGGCGAAATGCTGGATGTTCTATGTGTCTTGGAATGAATCCTGATCAGTTAGCTGTTGGCGAGCGATCTGCTTCGACTTCAAACCGTAACTTTGAAGGTCGCCAAGGAAAAGGTGGTCGTACTCACTTGGTAAGCCCACTCGTTGCAGCAGCTACCGCACTTCGCGGAAAACTTTCTTCACCTGCGGATTTGTAAGGAGCTATGACCATGGAAAAATTCATCAAGCACACAGGTACCGGAGTTCCGCTACGTCGAAGCAATGTTGATACCGACCAGATCATTCCAGCTGTCTACCTCAAGCGCGTTACACGTAGCGGCTTTGAAGATGGGCTCTTTGCTGCATGGCGCAATGATCCAGAGTTCGTACTCAATAAGCCCGAGTTCAAATCTGGCACAGTTCTTCTAGCAGGGGCGGACTTTGGAACAGGCTCTTCTCGCGAGCACGCGGTCTGGGCCTTACAGAACTACGGTTTTAAGGTAGTTATCTCATCTCGTTTTGCAGATATTTTCCGCGGTAATTCGCTCAAGGGCGGACTTCTCACCGTGATTTTGCCGCAAGCAGATGTTGAAGCCATGTGGGCTGCCGTTGAGGCAGATCCAACGACAGCGATCACCGTAGATTTGGAAACCCGCACCGTTTCATTTGGATCGATCTCTCTTCCATTTGCAATCGATGATTACACGCGTTGGCGCTTGATGGAAGGTCTCGATGACATCGGATTAACCCTGAAACAGACTGATTCCATCGATGCATTTGAAGAAAAGCGCGCATCACATAAGCCTGCAACGCTTCCAATTCGCTCGTAGTTATAAAAAACAAGCGTGAAATAAGGCTTTTCTCGCTCAGGGTGATTATGATCTGTAAAACTCTCAACTGCAGAATGAGGGTTTTTTACGCGTAAAAAGTGCGATTTCTTTAAAATATTAAATTGCGACACGCCCACTTTAATGTAGGCATCACCCCTATACCTAGTTTAAGTTTTACACAGGTTAAGCAAAAGCTTAATTTTAAGCGTAAAACTAAGGGGATTTTGATGAATAAGGCCCAATTCATTGCCGCGTTGGCCCCACACTTCAACGACAGCAAGAAGGATGCAGCTCACGCTGTAGATATCGTTTTTGACACAATCACACGCACAATGGCGCGTGGTGAAGATGTCATGATCAACGATTTCGGTAAGTTCAAGAAGGTTGATCGCAAGGCACGTATGGGTCGTAACCCATTCACCGGCGAGACAATCAAGATCAAAGCTTCAAAGAAGGCTCGCTTCTTGCCAGCTAAGGCTCTTAAGGAAATTGTTGCTGGCGATCGCAAGCTCGGTCCAGCTCCAAAGCCAGAACCAAAGCCAGTTGCAAAGCCTGTAGCAAAGAAGGCAGCTCCTAAGAAGGCTGCTAAGAAGAAGGTTGTAAAGAAGGCAGCAAAGAAGGCTCCTAAGAAGGCAGCGAAGAAGGTTGTTCGCAAGGCCGCTCCTAAGAAGGCTGCTAAGAAGGTTGCAAAGAAGAAGAAGTAATCTCTTCTTTAATAAGGCCCACGCTCTGAGCGTGGGCCTTATTTTTTTTACCTTAATTTCTCCAGCCAGCAGCCCACAAAGTGCTGTGCCC
>Ga0209770_10001305_pt1 | contig 13023 bp, 14 predicted proteins | sample LauGreSu1BDMLBDD_2_FD_187572 | JGI IMG/M metagenome (GOLD analysis project Ga0209770, IMG submission 187572) | Freshwater lake microbial communities from Lake Michigan, USA - Su13.BD.MLB.DD (SPAdes) (version 2) | ecosystem: Environmental > Aquatic > Freshwater > Lake | place: Lake Michigan, USA...
TGAGCCGCTCGAACGCTTCGTTGTCAATGACCTTGCCGTCTGGGTACGCGAGGTGCCGCCACCGCTCGCACACCAAGTCCAGCAACCACGACTTGCCGCACCCGTGCGGCCCAGTCACGACGACGCACACGGCAGGCACAGGGCCGCCCGGCTCTGGGACCACGAGGCGCGCCACAGCGTTCATGACTGAGACGGTTGCCGGCGTTCCGAAAAAGGGAGGCAGCGGCGGGAGAGTGCGCCTGCGCGACTCGATTCGAGCGACGAGGCTTGCGACGCCTGCTCTGGAAATCGCGACTGTGCGCGCAAATCCGCAGCGACTGGCGACCCAGCTTGCATCTTGTTTTGCACCCCGACTGGCGCCCTGAATTGCGCCCCGACTGGCGGCATGCACGTTGCCGACACTATTCTCGTCCGTTTTTCTTTCATTTTTCTTGTCCCTTTGTTCCTCTTTTGTTTGCTTCTTGCGCGATGCCACGTTCGTTGCGGGTCGGCTTCGTTTCGCAGGCCGCGAGGCCGTTGCGGTAGCAGGCCGCGAGGCCGGTGCGGTAGCAGGCCGCGAGGCCGGTGCGGCAGCAGGCCGCGAGGCCATTGCTGCAGTTTCCGCACGTCGGTGTTTCAATTCGGCGCATTTGGGCGTTGCGCGTGAAAACTACTCAGCGGCGACTCAACGGCGACGGCGACAATCCGGACCCGCTCAAACGTGCCCAATGTGTGCAAAATGGCTGGTGTCTACATTTTCACACGTTTTCTCGCCGTTCTCGCCGCCTCACAGGCCCGTGCTTCGCGTCTCCGTCATCTCCGTCATGCTTCGCGTCTCCGTCGTGGTTCGCGTCTCCGTCATGCTTCGCGTCTCCGTCGTGCTTCGCGTCTCCGTCATGCTTCGCGTCGCCGTCGTGCTTCGCTCTCCGTCGTGCTTCGCGTCGCCGTCGTGCTTCGCGTCTCCGTCATGCTTCGCGTCTCCGTCGTGCTTCGCGTCTCCGTCGTGCTTCGCGTCGCCGTCGTGCTTCGCGTCTCCGTCGTGCTTCGCGTCTCCGTCGTGCTTCGCGTCGCCGTCTTGCTTCGCGTCGCCGTCGTGCTTCGCGTCTCCGTCATGCTTCGCGTCTCCGTCATGCTTCGCGTCTCCGTCATGCTTCGCGTCTCCGTCGTGCTTCGCGTCGCCGTCTTGCCGCGTTTTCGCCCGCAGTCTCGAGGTCTCGGGATGGTTCCCTACCGAGCATCCACAAGAAGAGTGCTGCAGTGTACGTCACAAGAGTGAGGGCACCAAACGCAAGAGGGAGGGCAATCACGAAGCTCAGTGTAAAACGCATCGCCTCTGTGATCTCGGCACGCAGCATTGCTTTCACCGGTTCAAACGACCCTTGCGCTCGGTCTTTGATTGCCGCCGCCTCGCTTGCCGCCTCGCTTGCCGTCGCGAGCGGGCCTTTGATTGCCGCCTCGCTTGCCGCCTCGAGTGGACTTTTGATTGCCGCCTCGCTTGCCACCTCGCTTGCCGCCTCGAGTGGGCCTTTGATTGCCGCCTCGCTTGCCGTCTCGAGCGGGCCTTTGATTGCCTGCCTGTACAAGGTGTACGCGCGTGCCTTGATGTGCATCCGGCCCGCACTCATTAGGGGCGCCTCGTGCAACGCGACCTTGCGACACGGCGGTGTCGAGTCATTGCACTTGACCATGCGGCTGGCGCTGTATCGGACATTGTTGCAGGCAAAACGCACGGCGGAGCGGAAAGCCATGACCACAAACACCAATGTTTGTGCGCACAACCGAATCCGCACACATATGCTTTCAAGGAAAAACTGAGTGCCGAGTGCGCAGTGCCGAGTGCCGAGTGCGCAGTGCCGAGTGCGCAGTGCCGAGTGCACGTGATTGAGAGAGATTTCGTAAGATTTCGTTTTGCTCCGGACCGTCGCTCCAGACTATTTTATTGTTATTTCCGCGCGCTCAACACATCCACACACACAACAGCCTTTCCAGCGCACAAAGAACTTTGTTCGCGTCGCCTGTCAAGACGGCCCTTTTGCGGGCCAGCATCAGCGGCGTCCTATTGCCTACGTCACGCACCTCTGCGTCTCCTTTGAGGGCGAGAATCGTCGACACGGCACGCACTTGATCGTTCCTCACGGCAGTGTGCAGCGCAGTGCCGCCATAATCATACTTGAGGTTCATGTCCGCTTTCGCTTGTGCGAGCGCACGAATCATTTTGCAGTGACCGCGTGATACTGCTGCGTACAACGGCTCTTCATCAAGGCACGCCTCGCTCTCCAGCAGCAGCCGCATCATGGGAAAGTCATTTTGTGCCGTGGCCACTGCAAGCGGTGTCCCCACAGATCCGGAGGTGCAGTACGCGCTTGCGTAATGGCCACCCTCGACGCTGGCGTTGCTGCCAAGGAGGAACCGCGCCGCGCCAACGTGACGCTGGGAGACCGCGTGGTCGAGCGGCGTCATGCACGCCGCGTCAAGCGCATCGGCGCAGAGTGCGGCGCCGCCATCCTTTGGCCGGCGCAACCCGAGCAAGGCTTGGATTGCGCCGGTCGACCCAAACGACGCGGCTCGGTGCAAAAGGTGATGAAGGCCCTCGTTGAAGACACGTTCGGCAAAGCGCGCGCCGGGAAGGTTGCACAGGCCGTTCCACAGCACAGTCAGAAAAGAGCCCCTGTCGTTCCAGCACGCAACAAGGGCCACGCCGCGTACAATAGTCACGCGCTGGTCGCCGCCTTCTTGGCCGCCGCCTTCTGCTTCTGGGGCGCCGCCTTCTTGGTCGCCGCCTTCTGCTTCTCGGTCTTCCTGCTCAAACAAACGCGACAGGCAGTCTGCGATCCTGTCAGTCAGCCCTCGCTGGCCTGCCGCAAACAACTCGTCGACCGCCGCCAACTGCCCGTCGTTCAACAGTCGTGCAGCCATAGCACCAAAAACGTCAGTCAAACGATTCACATGATGTTGACGGGCGTTGAGTGGACAAACTGCTTGTGACACGACTGGCGCAAGTGACACGAACGATGCAAGTGACATGAACTGTCGCCTCAAGTACGTCACGGGTTCTGTCACGCGGCATTTGTGCCAAGAGTTTATCGCGGCCGACTTTGGGGTTCTGGGAACATTGGTTGCGCGCCCTCGCGTGCGCCTCGTGTGCGCCCTCGTGTGCGCCCTCGCGTGCGCCCTCGCGTGCGCCTCGTGTGCGCCCTCGTGTGCGCCCTCGCGTGCGCCTCGTGTGCGCCCTCGTGTGCGCCCTCGCGTGCGCCTCGTGTGCGCCCTCGTGTGCGCCCTCGCGTGCGCCCTCGTGTCCGCCCTCGTGTGCTTCCTCGTGTCCGCCCTCGCGTGCCTCGTGTGCGCCAATGACGACGATGGTGCCGATGCATCGTGATGTGCAGCTGTACGAAGAGTTGATTTCAAACGCCCAGCGTGGTCTGGCGGAGGGCGTCGCAAGCAGCCTGTCGCGCTTGTTCGACCCGCAACACGGTGGCGTAAATCCTGCGCCCGATCAGCGGTCCTCCACGCACTGCGTGCATCTTCGAAAAGCCGTCCTTGTCGCGTGCTGGAACGACTGGGGGGCAGTCGTGGCGACGATGTGGGACGCCCTGTGTACTCTCACGAGTGTGAATTTGGCCACAAACGTCTTCCTCACGGACGATGCGAGCAATTGCGACAGTGTGCTGCAACACGCAGTGCGGCGTGGTTCCGAGAACGTCATCAAGGTCCTGTTCAAATTGCGCAAACCAGCGCGCAAACCAACGCGCAAACCAAAGCGCAAACCAAAGCGCGGCGCATGGTTGTGCGACATCGACGACTACAACTCAATCGACGAGACGCCACTGGACTGTGCCGCCCACGCGGGTCAGGTTCACGCAGCACGGCTCCTCCTCCGATGCAACGCCCACGTGGACGGCAGCGGCGATCTCGAGGAGACGCCGCTTCGCACGGCCATCCTCAAGGACGATGTCCGCATGGCGCGCCTCCTGTTGGACAGCAAAGCGAACGTCGCTTACGAGTGCTGCTTCTACACGCCGCTCCATCTTGCCGCACGACACAATCGCCTCCGCATCATCGGAGCCCTAATCGACGCCCGCGCAGACGTCAATGCCGCGTCGAGCCGCGGGAGAAGAACGCCGCTGCACACGGCCGCAGAGTACGGACATGCGCAGACCGTGTCGGCGATTCTCTGCGCCAGAGGCGACGCGACGAAATGCGACATGCACGGCAACACGCCGCTGATGCTGGCTCGCAGCAATGACGCCAAAACGCGGTTTGCGGAAACGATTGGTGTGCTGGCCCGCAGCAATGACGCCAAAACGCGGTTTGCGGAAACGATTGGTGTGCTGGAGGCGCTGCTTGCCGGAAAATGAATGGATGCTTGCCGGCAAATGAATCGATGCTTGCCGGCGGAAAAACAAAAATGCAGCAAATTTAAAGTGTTGTCACCAACGTCACCAATGCATGTCACCAACGCAGTGTGTTGCAGCGAGAACCACGAACCAACTCTGTTGGCACATTCGAAACAAAAATCACCTTATTGCGCGACGCGTTGCTTCTCCGAGAGTTCCCATCCGCGGCACTGCGCCCTCGCGTGCGCCCTCGTGCGCGCCCTCGCGTGCGCCCTCGTGCGCGCCAATGACGACGACGGTGCCGATTCCTCGCGATGTGCTGCTGTACGAGGAGTTGATTTCCAACGCCCAGCGCGGTCTGGCGGAGGGCGTCGCCAGCAGCCTGTCGCGCATGTTCGACCCGAAACACGTTGGCAGAAATCCCGCGCACTATCACCGAAGCTCCGCGCACTGGGTGCATGTGCGAAAAGCCATACTTGTCGCGTGCTGGAACGACTGGGGGGCAGTCGTGGCGACGATGTGGGACGCCCTGTGTACTCTCACGAGTGTGAATTTGGCCACAAACGTCTTCCTCACGGACGAAGCGAGCTATTGCGACAGTGCGCTGCAGTACGCAGCGTCCTATGGTTCCGAGAACGTCATCAAGGTCCTGATCAGATTGCGCAAACCAACGCGCAAACCAACGTACGGCGCATTGTTGTGTTACATCGACAACTCCAACGCGAGAGACAAGTCGGCACTCGACTGTGCCGTCGACGCGCGGCAATTTTATGCAGCACGGCTCCTCCTCCGGTGCGAAGCCAACGTTGGCATCACCAGCGAGTTCGAGGAGACGCCGCTTCTCAAGGCCATCTCCAACGACGATTTCCGCATGGCGCGTCTACTGTTGGGCAGCAAAGCGAACGTCGCCCACGAATGTTTCTCCTGCAGTTACTTCACGCCGCTCCATCTTGCCGCACGACACAATCGCCTCCGCATCATCGGAGCCCTAATCGACGCCCGCGCAGACGTCAATGCCGCGTCGAGCCTCGGGAGAAGAACTCCGCTGCACACGGCCGCAGAGTACGGACATGCGCAGGCCGTGTCGGCGATTCTCTGCGCCAAAGGCGACGCAACGAGATGCGACATGCGCGGCAACACGCCGCTGATGGTGGCCCAAAGGTCTTTTGCCGAACGGTTTGCTTTTTTTGCCGAACGGTTTGCAGAAACGTTTGGCGTACTGGAGGCGCTGCTCGCCGGCAAATGAATCGCTCTGCCACCAACGCAATGCATGTCACCAACCAATGCCTGTCACCAACGCAGTGTGTTGCAGCGAGCACAACGAACCAACTCTGCCAGCACATCTGATAAAAAATCACTTGTATTGGGCGACGCGTTGCTTCTCCGAGAGTTCCCATCCGCGGCACTGCGCCCTCGTGTGCGCCCTCGCGTGCGCCCTCGCGTGTGCCCTCGTGTGCGCCCTCGCGTGCGCCCTCGTGTGTGCCAATGACGACGATGGTGCCGATTCCTCGTGATGTGCAGCTGTACGAAGAGTTGATTTCCAACGCCCAGCGCGGTCTGGCGGAGGGCGTCGCAAGCAGCCTGTCGCGCTTGTTCGACCCGCAACACGGCGGCAGAAATCCTGCGCCCGATCACCGGTCGCGGTCCTCCACGCACTGCGTGTATCTTCGACAAGCCGTCCTTGTCGCGTGCTGGAACGACTGGGGAGCAGTCGTGGCGACGATGTGGGACGCCCTGTGTACTCTCACGAGTGTGAATTTGGCCACAAACGTCTTCCTCACGGTCGGTGTGTGCAACTGCGACGGTGCGCTGCATTATGCAGTGCGGCGTGGTTCCGAGAACGTCATCAAGGTCCTGCTCAAATTGCGCAAACCAACAAGCTCATATCGGCAATTCGGCATCGACGACTGCAACTCAAGCGACAAGACGCCGCTGTACTGCGCCGCCCAAGCGGGTCAATTTTATGCAGCACGGCTCCTCCTCCGATGCAACGCCCACGTGAACGGCAGCCCCGAGATCGAGAAGGCGCCGCTTCACACAGCCATCAAAAAGGGCGATTCCCGCATGGCGCGCCTGCTGTTGGACAGCAAAGCGAACGTCTTTTACGAATGCTCGTCCTTCACGCCGCTCCATCTTGCCGCACAACACAATCGCCACCGCATCATCGGAGCCCTAATCGACGCCCGCGCGGACGTCAATGCCGCGTCGAGCCGCGGAGGAAGAACTCCGCTGCACATGGCCGCAGTGTACGGACATGCGCAGGCCGTCTCGGCGCTTCTCTGCGCCGGAGGCGACGCGACGAAATGCGACATGCACGGCAGCACACCGCTGATGTTGGCTCGCAGCAATGACGCCAAAACGCGGTTTGCGGAAACGATTGGTGTGCTGGAGGCGCTGCTTGCCGGAAAATGAATGGATGCTTGCCGGCGAATTGATACAAGTGCTGACGTGTTTACTTTTTTTTTGTTTTTTTTTACGAAAGCGCGGGGTCACCAACGCAATGCGTGTCACCAACGCACTGTGTTGCAGCGAGCGCAACGAACCAACCGTGCCAGCACACTCAATGAAACTACGTTTTGGCAGGTGGTTCTCCTCGACTTTTTGGGCGACGCGAGAAGAGCGACCGATCGACACGATGCAGGCCGAAGAGCCGTTGCCGCCGTTTCTGCCGCTGAGCGACGGACAGTTGGCGGCGGCCGACGAGTTGTTTGCGGCAGGCCAGCGAGGGCTGACCGACAGGATCGCAGACTGCCTGTCGCGTTTGTTTGAGCAGGAAGACCGAAGAGGGGGTGGCGCCCCAGAAGCAGAAGGTGGCGCCCCAGAAGCAGAAGTTGGCGACCGAGGAGGAGGAGGTGGCGCCCCAGCAGCAGAAGTTGGCGACCAAGAAGTCGGCGACCAACGCGTGCCCAGTGTCAGCAGCGCGGCCATTGTCGCGTGCTGGAACGACAGGGGCTCGTTTTTGACGGCGCTGTGGGACAACTTGTGCAGACTCGCCGGCACCAGCTGCGCCGAACGAGCATTCCGCTGCTACAATGATTACGAGCCTGCTCCGAACCTCTTGCATCACGCTGCGTCGTTTGGATCGACAGGCGCGATCCAAGCCCTGCTCGGGCTGCGCCGGCCGGAGGGCAACATCAGGGTACTCGGCGTCAACGAGGAAGACGCGGTGTCGGACAAGACAGCGCTCGGGCTCGCGGCGTTCCGGCGGCACATCGGCGCAACGCGGCTCCTCCTGCGCTGCAAAGCCGGCGTGGACGGCAATCGCGAGTACAGGGAGTCGCCGCTTCAATCGGCCATCATCTATGGCGATGGCCGCATGGTGCGCTTGCTGCTGGACAGCAAAGCGACCGTCAATTCCACAACCTTCAATTCCACAATCGGCTACACGCCGCTCTACTTTGCCGCGCAACGCGATCGCGGCCACATCATCCGAGCCCTGATTGACGCCCGCGCAGACGTCCATGCCGCGTCGGGCAGCCTCAGTAACACTCCGCTGCATGAGGCCGTTGCGTGCGGACATGCGCGTGCTGTGTCGGCGATCCTCTGCGCCAGAGGCGACACGGGTAAATGCAACCGTTTCGGCGTGACACCGCTCATCATGGCCGCGGACCGCGTGAGGAAATTTGCCGATGGACACAGGAAAAACCCGCTTCGCGTGCTCGAGCTGCTTGAGGCGAATTCGTATTAATTAAAGCCTCACCTCAACAACCTCGCAGTGCCGAATGCGCCGCTGACAGCGACCTCACCGTTTCCACTTTGCACGCAACTCGCGTTCCCGCGCCTCGGCCCAGATCCGAAACCTGCCGTGCCCTTGCGCGTTCGCCACTTGAGACGGCCACCCGTTGTACGTCGCTTGTCCCTGAACTGCAAGCAGCCAGTCTTGCCACGGACACCCCAGCTTGTCGACTTGCTTGGCCACGCGGAGCAAACCTTTCTGTGCAAGCTCCACCATGACGTACGACTCAGGTTTCCACGTGTAGCCTTTCTTCACGGCCCATTTAATGAATGCGACTTGCTTGTGGACAGCCGCGACGCTGAGCACGCAAGACGACCCGGACAAGGGATCCTCGGACGAGGGCCAAGGGCACCGACCTTTGCTCAGCGCCCAATCTGCAAATTGGATTTGCCCTGCCTTGGCTGCTGCAAAGATTGCTGCACCGCCGTCCCACCTGCGTGCAATGCGCTCCAAGTCGACCGCTTCCAGAGTTTCCGCCGAGTGCGGCGTTTCCGCAGGCTGCTGCGCCTCGGTCCCGGTGCGCTGCGTTTCCGCAGGCTGCATCCCATCCCACAGATCCTTGCAGACGAGCGCCCACTGCGCAAACTCGACGGAGCCGTGCGCCGCAGCCCGCTTGAGGAGGACCGACGCCGCCGTGGGCGGGAAACCGGAACGGAGTGCCCACTCGGCAAATTCGACCCGGTTGCCTTCGGCGGCGGCAAGAAGCACGGCCGCCCCGTTGGCCGGCAACTTGTACGCTTGGTCGCAATTCAGCATCCAGTCGGCAAACGCAATGTGCCCTCGTTTCGCGCACATTTGGAAAGGATCGTTGATTCTCCACGGCCGGTCGTACATGCGCAACCACATGGCGGCGACAACGTCTCCCGTCAAAAGACAAGATTCCAGCGAGCACGCGCCGAGCTCCAGCACCCAGAACGCGGTGGCCTTGCACACGCGGAACCCCGGTTCCACCAGAGCAAGCCCGCTTCTGCCTTTGCTGGTTTGTGGTGCCGGCAGCGCAAGCGCGTACACGCAGCGACCTGCTTGTCCTGCTTTTCCCGCTGGTGAACCAAACGCAACAGCCGTGAGTGCGCCTGCGGTCAGCGGCCTGTCGTAAAGCTGAGGCTTTGCGGCGGGATGCGGCCCGCCTGACAGCGCGCGGAACGTGTGCAGGTGAGACGAGTACAAGTGGTCTTGGGATTCGAAATCGCTTGCGTCCTTGTCGGCATCGCTTGCGTCCTTGTCGGCATCGCTTGCGCCCTTGTCGGCATCGCTTGTGCTTTGTCCTTCTTCTTCTTCTTCTTCTTCTCCTTGGCTCGTCCACTCGGATTCGCTTTCCACATTTTCGGTGCTTGGGTTCTCCATCGAGTCGGATGCAAAGAGGCACGCAAGAGTTTGTGGCAGGCAAGAGTTTGTGGCACGCATTTTTACACGGGCCGCTGATCGCCAAACCGGTGACCAACTTGAAATCGCCAAACCGGTGACCAACTCGATCTTGTGTCACTTTTGCGCGCGTTCGGACCGCTCGACCTGCGACCTGTTGACGCGCAATTGCGTGTCATCGGTCATCAACACAAAACACGTGTCACTCGGCTTGCGACTTGAGGACTGCGACTTGAGGACTGCGTGGGTGTGACTGCGTGAGTGGTTGGGGTGTCTCGCCTCTGCTGCGCGGCACACCCTGTTGCGTGCTTGTCTGCGCACAAAGACGCAACAAAATCAATTCCAAACAGCGTCGCGCGCGTTTTGCCAGTGCGCGTTTTGCCGGTGCGCGTTTTGCCGGTGCGCGTTTTGCAAGATGTCGGCCACTGCGACAGCCACTGGGGCAGCCACTGGGACAGCCGCGGCCGCAGCTGCTGCACACGGCGCGTGCAAACGGGCTGATCCCCGCCACCAAAAGCTGGCTCACTTTCTGGGACCTGACGCGAGAACGTGGGGTGAGGCCGTCTTGCGCGCCGTCGCGGGTGTCGTCACGGGCAAACGGCACGTGACTGTGCGAGTCCGCGACATGTGTGGCGCGACCGTGGGAAATCTGACTCTCGAGGGCTCGACGACCATGACGCAGTTGCGAGAAGTCGCCGCAAAGCTGAAGCAGGGCGCGGCAGAATTGTTTGTGCAGGGCGCTGCGTCGTCAGACGCATCTTTCGTGCGCATCAACGCGGTGGACGGAACAACCGTTGCACAGGTCCTCCAGCGCCTGCACCAAGGAGCCGAGAACGAGTTGTCGTCTGTGCTGATTGTCAACGTGGCGCACGGCAAGCCGCACGAGATCGTGACGACAGCGATCACGCAGGAGCACCAGCGCGGCGACATCGACTGCCCGAAGTGCGGCAAGCGAGGCCCGCATCGCTACACCGGACACAGGCACTGCAAGGTGTGCGCGTGCTGCATGTACTGTTCCGCGATCAACCCGTTTTGCAACCCGCGCCCTGTTGTCGAAGACGACGACACGGACTACGTGGAGCCCACCGAGGAAGAAGAGCGGCTGGAAGAGGCAGCTTTTGAGCGCGAGCGGGCGGCCGTAGCCGCATTTGTCGCAACTCCGGCAGGAGACGCAATGCAGAACGAATTTTACGAATGGCAGCGGGTGTTCATGAAGCCCGACAAGAACAAGTGAACCAACGTACTTTGTTTCGCTCTGTGTTTCAAACGAGGGAGACAAGGTCGCCAACCCCAGAGAATGCAGCGGGTGTGTGTGCGTGTGTGTGTGTGTGTGCGTTTTTTTTTTTCGACACGCGCGACACGAAGAGGGCTATAATTATGGCGCGACTCTAGTAAACTGTAATTCAAGCCCCGACATTGGCCTGTGACCGACATGGTCAAAAGTTTGCCTGAAAATACGGACGCGCAGGCGGATGCGCAGGCGGATGCGGCTGCGAATTTGCGCGCAAGCGCCAGCCCAATCACAATTTCGCAACTCATCGTCTCGTTTGCAAAAAAAGATCCTGCGCTTGTTGTGGGGTACATCTTGTTTATTGCGGCCTCGACCGCAATCGGAGTTGTGGGCGTGACCAAAGTGACTGCGGCGTTGTACGCATCTGCCTCTCGCGGCGACAAGCAGGGGGCGTTAAAATGGCTGGTTTGGGTGTTTGTGCTCGCCATCGTGTTTGCAGTGGTCCAGTGGGGAGTCGAGTACATGGAAAATCTTCTCGACACAGAGTTCACAAAGTACGCGCTGCAGAAAGCAGTCAAGTCGGTCTTTGATGCCAACGACGCCCACTTTCTCGACTTGGGTCCCATGCAGTACCGCGCCTTTGTGCGCACGTCGGCCGACTCGGCGCGCGAAGTATTCAAGCAAGTCGTCAAGGCCTACGCGCCAAACATTGTGCTGATTGTGGTGCTCATCGGGTTCCTCTTTTCGCTCCAGTGGAAGTACGGCGTCGTGTTCCTGACCGGCATCGCGGTTGTCGTGGCGTTGTTCGTGTCCAACTACAGGCCGACGATCCGATCTTGCAGGCACGCCGAGATGCACCTGCGCGGGTCGGATTTCCGCACGTTTGACATCTTGCAGGCGCTGCCCACAGTCGTCAGTGCCGGGCAAGCGCAGGCCGAGCAGGTGCACGTCGAGAAGGTGACGGCGGACGCCATGCAAGTCCGTCTCGACGTGACGCAGGCAATGGTTGCCAACAACACGTTAATTGCCGCCTTGCTCGTGATCACGACGATGGTTGTGATGCTCATGGCGGTCTGGTCGATGAAACACACCGGGAGCGAGAACGAGAATCCAGAATCGGCCGCCGCTGGAGCCACCAAGGTCGTCACCGTGCTCACGCTCATGGCCACGCTGCAGGCAAAGTTTCAGACGATCAACTCGACGAGTGAGCGAATGAGGCGTCTTCCATATTGCAGATCGCCGAAACGCTTGCTGCGCCTCCGGCGAGCGGCACAAAACTCTTGTGCGGCAGCGGGTGTGCGTGCTTGTCGCCCACCAATGCACCCCCCAATGCGCCTGATGCGCCCAATGCGCCAAATTCCGCGGGCTCTCGCTGCCAGTGCCCTTTGACGGTCGAATTTGCCAACGTGTCGTTTGCCTACAACGCCGCTCAACAAGCCGCTCAACAAGCCGCTCAACAAGCCGCCACCTCGACCTCGACCTCGACTCCTGCCGGCGCTGCGAATGTGCGAGGTCTGCGAGGCCGAGACGTCTTGAAAAACTTTAGCTGGACGTTTGGTCCCGGGGGCATCAGCTGCCTGCGCGCCCCAAGCGGAACCGGCAAGACGACCATGGCCAAGTTGCTCGTCGGCATGCACCAGCCACACGAGGGCGTGATCCGCGTGAACGGGATAGACATTCGGGAAGCGGACCGCGCAGACTTGAGGTGCCGCATCGCGTTCACGAACCAAGACCAACCGCTGCTGAACCGCACGATCGACGAAGTGATCCGATACGGCGCCCCGCATGCAACGGAAGACGAGGTCGAGGCCGTTTGGCAGAGGATCCGTGGGGCGTTTGCCGGCAAGACGCGCGCAACGCGCGTCGGCAAGATGGGCAAATCCTGCAGCACGGGCATGCGCCAGCTCCTGCGATTTGCCAACATTGAGCTGCGCGGCGCTGGCTGCGTCGTCGCCGACGAACCGTGCAACGGCCTCGATGCAGCCAACAAGCAGCGGGTCGTGGACAGCCTCAAAGCGCTTGCGGCAAAAGGGACGACGGTGCTCATTATCACGCACGACGACAGCACGGCATCGATTGCGAGCAACGTCAAGCACATGGTTCCTGCCGATCCGTAAACGTGCTCTTGGGTGGATGTGTGCTCTTGAATATGTGTGTGTGTGCCTTGTTATTTTTTTTTTTCAAACATTCAAGGGGCCGAAATATATGTCGACAATACGTAAACGCGCACAACATTCGTGTTGAACCCGGCAAAAAGAGAGAGAGAGAGAGAGAGAGAGAGCGAGAGAGAGAGAGAGAGAGAGGCAAGAATGAGTTGTTTCTGGACGGCGCTTTGCGCAAAAATACCGGGCTTGCGCAAGCACTCGCCCAGCACCGTCATC
>Ga0209770_10001307_pt1 | contig 13014 bp, 8 predicted proteins | sample LauGreSu1BDMLBDD_2_FD_187572 | JGI IMG/M metagenome (GOLD analysis project Ga0209770, IMG submission 187572) | Freshwater lake microbial communities from Lake Michigan, USA - Su13.BD.MLB.DD (SPAdes) (version 2) | ecosystem: Environmental > Aquatic > Freshwater > Lake | place: Lake Michigan, USA...
GCCGGCCACGACGTCGGCGACGAGATGCGTGAGACGGATCATCCGTGGATGATCCGTGGGACTGATCCTCAACGCAACATCATCGAGGCCGGATCAGCCCCAGCCACCGAGCAGGATGCCCAGGTCAGCACCATCGGTCGTGCCATCACCGTTGATGTCGCCGGCAGCCGTGCCCCACGCACCCAGAAGGATGCCCAGGTCAGCGCCGTCGACCACGCCGTCGTCGTTCAGGTCGGACGGGTTCGACGGTGCGCTTGGCGCCTGGATCGACGCCGTGACCGAGTTCGGATCGCCAGCGGCACCCGGACGGAAGAGCCCGATCGTCGCATTCGCGCTGGCCGGGGCGACGTTGGCGTCGAACCAGAAGTTGTAGAGCGTGGCGAAGCGCAGGGCGTTGCCGTTGGCGCTCGTGGCGAAGTCGCCACCGGTCCAGGTGACGCTGCCGCCGGACACCGCGCTGGTCCAGTCAGTCGCCGCGTACGGGTCGCCCGAGTGGTAGTCGATGTCCTTGAAGCCGACGTTCGAGATGCTTGCACCCGCGGGCACGGGCACCGAGAACGAACGACCCGAGCGATGCGAGTTGAGGTTGTGCACCGCGTACTCGTAACGCCACTGGCCGTTGCCGAGGTCGCGCGCCTTGCTCGAGACGATGAACCGACCGTCGCCCTGCGCATCGGCGTACGACTGGGTCACGGTCGGGTCGCTCGCCTTCCAGGCCTCGATCGCAGCCTTCTGCTGGATCGTGGCGCCGGTGAGGGTGAGCGTGTACGCGCCGCTCGAGATCGCTCCGACGGTGACCTGCCGGTACGACGCGTTGTTGTTGTCGTTGTTCGCGGCGGCATCCTGCGGATGGATGTAGTGACCTTCGACGAAGTAGACGGCGCCGGCGTTTTGGGCCGGATCAAGATCGGATGCCTTCACCGCAAGGCGACGGCCGTAGGTCGACGGCGCGGGTGGCATGCCGGCGTTGTAGGTACCAGGGAACGTGCCGGTGTGCGCGTTGATCTCGCTGCGCGTGCCCAGGCCGGACTGCCCGCCGTTGAGGCCCGACGAGTACGGGTCAGAGCAGCCGATGCCGAGGTAGTTGCCGGTGCTCGATGCCTGGCAGCTGCCGCAGAGCGTGCCCTGCAGCGCGGTGAAGCCGTGCTTGCCCCAGCTCATGCCGATCTGCTCGATCTTGCCACCCTTGAGGCGGTACATGTTCATGGGGATGAACGGATGGCGGCTGTCGGGGCTGGCGAACCACTCGAGCTGCGCGTTGCCGATGTTGCAGCTCGTCGTGCCGATGGCGTACGCCATGTAACTCACGCCGTTGATGGTGCCCGCGCCATACTTCGAGATGTCCGGGATCGCGCCCACGATGACGTCGGGGCTCCCCGAGCCGCCACCGCCACCACCACCGCCGCCGGTGCTGCTGGCCGCAACATTGAGGTTGCCGGCGCCAGCGTTGCCGCTGCCGTATCCACCGACGACGACGATGTAGCTCGTGCCTGCCGTGAGCGAGGCCGTGACGGTGCTCTGGAAGTTGCACGCATCGTCGTTGCAGGCCACCACGCCGTTGGCGGTGTTGCAGGAGTTCAGGATGACCAGACGGGTGTCCCACGTCGTGCCAGTGCAGGTCGAGAAGTCGTAGTTGCCCGTGGTGGGCGGCGTGAAGCTCCAGTACGCCGACTTGTAGACCGTGTGCGCGCCCGAGCAGCTGCTGCTGGGAACGCTCAGGTTGACGGTGGCGCTCGTCGTGTCGAACGCGTTGTCACCCAGCGCGAGCGTGGTGGCCGTGCTGCACGTGAACGAAGGCGGCAGCACGAACATGGGAACGGCTTCGGAGTGCATCTGGCCGAGCACCAAGGCCAGCCCGGAACCAGTCAGGACGCCCGCAAGGGTGGTGATCTTCATGGGAGGGAATCTAACGCGGATCACATCGGATCCAAGCACGTTCCGGGTATGATTCCGCGGTTCGGCCGTACTCGAATACCCTGAGGCGGGAGCATGATCCGACCGACAACGCATCCTCGAGCCTTCACGCTGATCGAGATCCTGGTCGTGATCGGGATCGTCGTCATCTTGCTCGGTCTGCTGATCCCTGCCATCGGCATGATCACAGCCTCGGCGCGCGCCACGCGAAGCGTGTCCAACCTGCGCAGCTTCGGCACGGCGTTCGGGACCTTCGCCGCGCAGCGCAAGGATCGCATTCCTTGGGAGGGCGAGAAGAACACCGCCGGCATCGCGAACAACCTCGCCGAGCCGAACTTCTGGGCCAATGCGCTGGGGCCGTTGATGGACTCGGATCGCTACGCGGCACTCGTCGAGGATGCGTTCCGTGAACAGCGTGATGTCGCCAGCTGGGCGGGCGCGAACACGGTGTGGGCCGATCCGTCCGCGACGAGCGAGTCGGGGACGCCATGGGAGTTCGGCGAGAGCGGAAAGGGCGGCGTGAAGCGCCAGTTCTGGTTCAGCTACGTGATGAACCTGCGGCTGAACAACGTCTTCCTGCAGAAACTCGGCCTGCCTGAGACGGATCGCACCCTGATGAGCCACGCGCACGTGGGCAAGGCTGATCGCACGGTCTTCATGGTCGAGCTGCGCGGGCGACCGCAGGAACTGCCGCCGAACGACCCGCACTTCACGCGCAACCTCGACCGCTCGCAGTGCAGCTGGAAGCGGCTGGCCGCGCGGCATTTCGAGGGCGGTCACCTGCTCTTCGCAGATGGTCACGCCGAATGGGCGCTGAACCGCGACGTGACCACCAACGCGCAAGGCAGCCGCGATCCACTCACGCCCGACGGCGACTGGAACACCGAGAAGTTCATCTTCGACCCGCAGGGGCCGGCACGGAACTGATCGACGCGCAGCGGCTGTGCCCTCAGGCGTCCGGGGCTTTCTTCGTCACCGGCTCCTTGGGTGCCACCACCGGCGGGAAGCCGTTCAGCTGGCGCCACACTTCCTGCCAGAGCGGGACTGTGCGAAGCAGCACCCACGCCTTCACGCGCACTCCCTGACGCAAGTACTGCGTGTCGGGCCATGGTGCATCGGCAGGATCCGGTCGGATCACGATGCGGAACCTGCCAGCGCCGTCATCGACCGCATCGATCGAGATCACCTCGCCGCCGAAGGTGCCCACGGCCACGCTCGGCCAGCCCACGAACTGCACCGCCGGCCAACCTTCGAATTGCAGGCGCACCCGGCTGCCGACGCCGGAGCCGGATGCACTGCCGCGCGGCGCGATCAGCGGCATGTCCATGCCATCGATCCACGCCTCGACGAAGCGTTCCTCGGTCTGCGGGATGAGCACGCAGATCGGCGAGCCCGGCTTGAGGTACGCGCCTTCGGTCGCGGCCACGTTCAGCACGATGCCGTCGCGCGGGGCGAGCACCACCTGCTGCTCGCTCTTGCTGATCTGGATGTCGACGGCAGCGATGTCGCGGGTCGCGGCGGCGAGATCGGCCTCCGCGAGACCACGGCTGGCCTTCGTGCTCGAGATGGTCGCGTCGTAGTCACGCGCGGTGCGCTCGAGCACGGCTTTCGCCGCCGCAAGATTCGCCCGCGCGCTGTCGAGGGCGAGCTTCGTGAGTTCCCAGTCGCGGCGCGAGATGTCGCCGGTCGACAGCAGCTGCTCCATGCGGCGTGCATTGATCTCGTTCGTCTCGACCACGAACTGCTCGGCATTGACCCGCTGCTGGGCCGCGTCGACCGCCTGTGGCTTGGCCAGTTCCTGGCTCTCGATCTGCAGGTCGAGGTCGATGATGCGCTGCGCTGCCGCAGCCTTGCGCGCCACGGCTGCATCGTGCTGCAGCCGGAGGTTCAGCAGCAGGTTGGGATCGTTGTCCTGAATCTCGGCGATCACATCGCCCTGCCGGACCGGCTGGTTCTCGACGACGTTCAACCGGCGCACGCGACCCTCGACCGGCGCCTCGATGTTGGCGCGCCGGTCCAGCGGGTTGAAGGCGATCACGCGACCGCTGCCGCGCACCGACTGCTGCCATGGCACGATCACCAGCGACAGCGCGAGCAGGACGGACAGCAACGCAAGCAGGCGCGCGAGCAGGCGCGAGCGCCGGGCGTTGCCGGCCATGGCGAGCACCGGCATCGGCGGTGGCTGCAACGGCATCGGATCATGCATGGGCTGGATCCTGGGCATGATGCACCTCGATCGTTCGCTCGGCACGGGCCGCGACGCGCGGGTCGGTGGTGGCGATCACCACCGTCCACGGGCGCTCGCCCGCCAACAGCGCGCTTGCCAGCGCTTCACGCGTGCCTTCGTGACCGTCGAGAAGCCCGTCAACGAGCAGCAGCGACGGCCGCTGAACGATGGCGCGCGCCGCAAGCAATCGATCGGATTCGCTCTCAGAAAGGGGGAATCCGCCCGTCACCAGCGGCGTGCGGAGCCCAAGCGGAAGGCTTCGGACCACGGCGAGCAGACCGACCTCGTCGAGCGCCTGAAGCATGCGACGGTCATCGATGGCTTGGTCTCCGAGCGCGAGGTTGTCCGCGATGGAACCGGTCATGATCTCGCCGGGCCGCACGAGCAGCGCGCGAGCACGGAGCGCCGCGAGATCCCACGAGCGGACATCGAGACCATCGATCGACAGATCGCCGGACTGCTGCTGCCGAAGTCCGAGCATGCACTCGAGCACGATGCCTGCTTCAGTGCCGCGTGAACCGAGCAGCGCGACACGCTCACCGGGCGCAACCGTCAGATCGACCGGGTCCATCACGCCGCGCGATGCAGGCCTGCTGCAGACGAGGCCCCGCGCAGCGATGGACGCTCCTGCCGCTGCGGCCGGCATGCTCTGCCCGCCGCGACGCTCGATCGGGAGGTCCACGAGGTATCCGAGCTTGTCGACCGCAGCGACGGCGTCGTACCAGGCCTCGAACTGCTTGCCGAGCTTGGAGATCGACGCCACGATCGCCGACACGATGATCTCGCTCGCGACCAGCTGCCCCAGCGTCAGCTGCTGGTTGAGGACGAGCCATCCACCGAGCACCAGCAGCAACGTCGCCGCGATGGCTTCAAGGGCCAGGAGCGCAGCGATTTGGCGGATCAGCACCCGGAAGTGCTCGCGCCGCGCACCGAGGTAGTCGCGCATGAGCGCGTCGGCACGCGCGTGGGCCATGGAGAGACCCGCTCCGACCATGAAGGTGCGGGGATGCCGGGCGAGTTCCTCCATCCAACCGACGACGTCGTACTTGCAGCGGGACTCGTCGACCCCGGTGCGCACCGCGCCGCGGCCGAGCACGAGCACGATGATGGCCACGGCGAGCACGACGAAGATCGAGAACGCCAGCAGGAACGGGTGGTAGAACGCCAGTACCGTCAGGCCGATCGCGGCGCTGAGCACGAGGTTGATCCCGTTCAGGAGGATCATGCTCGTGCTCTTCTGCACCGTCACGACATCGAGGAATCGATTGACCAGTTCGGGTGCGTGCACCCCATCGAGAGACGACAGATCGACGCGGGGCAGTCGCCGCGAGAGGTCAGAAGCCAATCGCACGAAGATGCGTCGTTGAATGACTTCAGCAACCACGTACTGCAGGCCACGAAGCATGGCGGCAACGGCCAAGCAGGCCAACAGCACGACCGCCAGCGCGATCAGTCCTTGGAGGAAGGGACCGCTCTGCGCACCGAAGCTCAAGTTGCTGACGAAGGCGCTGATCGCCAGCGGAAGCGCCAGGTAGAGCAAGCCCGTGATGGCACTGAAGACGGCGATGCTCCAGAGTTCCGGCGTCTCGGGTCGCATGAGCGCCAGCAGCCTGCGGATCGGTGAGATCTGCGGGTGCCCAGCATGCGACTGTCCGGCATGCTCTTCGGCATGAGCGAGACCAGCCACACCTTCGGCTGGTCGCTCCAGATGCACGATCGCCACATCCACCTCGGCGTCCGGAGACGAGGCCCCCAGCCATGCCGCCAGCTGCGACCGCGTGACAGGTGTTGCGTCATCATCAGGTGCATCGCTCGACCAGACCCGCGCGCGGAGCAACCCATGCCGACGGATGATCAGCCATCGTTCGCGTTGGGCATCCCAGGCCACGATGGGTGTTTCGGTCGAAGCCAACCAGACGGCGTCAGCCACGCGCATGCGGCGCAGCCAGCATGCGAGCCCATGCCCCCGAGCGCTGGCCTCGAGATGGTCCAGAGGTGGCCCGTCGGCTTGAGCATGGTCGGAGGCCCCGGACGGCCTGCCGAGGGCATCGTGATGGACCGTCACACAGCCGAGTTGACGCGCCAACTCGTCCATCAGGGTCGGCAGAGCGACGTGGGCGGCGTGGTGCGTCATCAAGGGTTCCAAGGTCGGCCTGCGCGCGCCTGAACGACTGGTCTCAGATTCGAGTTCGGCGCTGAGGCAGATTCGTGCGGGTGAGCCCGCCCGACACGCAAGGTGTTTGGCAGTAACCAATGCGCAGTGGCCCTAACGGCTCTTTTCTTGCAAGTTGTTGATTGTGCTGGACTTGTACTTGCACGCTGACCTGCCCGTGACACCGTACGGCGCCCCGCGAGCCGTTCCTGGGGCGCCTCCATCCATCCCGTTTCCAGAGAGGAAAAGCATGGTTTCTGTTCCCCGAGCAATGCTCGTGGTGGCGACATCCCTCGTTGCCACCGCCAGTGCACAAGCCGCCATCGTCGGCTCTGTCTCCAACTTCGCATGGATCCGCAACGGCGTTGCGCTCGACGAGCGGAACGCGCTGTGCAGCGCCCTGCTTCCCGAGTACTACCGAGCCATCACCCCCGAAATCGGTGGCTACGCGGCGTTCAGTGTGGATCTGAGCGAAAACTCGCTCTCGATCATGTCCGACATCTCCGGCATCCCGCAGCTCACGCTTGGCGGAACCCAGACGATTCGCGTGATCCTGCCTGTGGACGTCGTCATCGAGTCGTTCACGCTCGTCGGTGTCAGCTCAGTGGCTGGCTTCACGCAGGAAGACCTGCAGTTCGAGGGGCGAACGCTCCTCGTGCGCATGAACGGCAACACGTTCGCCAGTGGCGGCGGCGCCATCACCATGGCGTTCAACTACGTGCCGGCTCCCGGCGCGATGGCGCTGTTGCTGGCTGCTGCCGGCATCGGCCGGCGTCAGCGCCGTGCCTCTTGACTCAACGTTCGCTGCACGACAGAAGGCCGCTCTCGACAGTCGTCGGAAGCGGCCTTCTCTGTTTGAACCCCTGAAAATTCGCGAAGCACCCCTGCAGCCGCCCAATCGGCCGGCGTGGGCTTCTGCGACGCTCTGGAAGCGGTTTTATAGGCGTAACCAAGAGCTTGAGGGACCGCCGCTCGAAGACTTGCTGAATTCCAACGGGATTTTCTTGAACGAGTGGAACCCCGCGGCATGGTCGCGTTCAGTCCCCGGTCGTTTTCGGGGGCCCTAGACAGTGTGTACATCCAGGAGAGGAAAAGATCATGCGTTCGATCGCTTTTGTGTTTGGCGTTTCGGTCGCGGCGTTTGCCACGACAGCAGCCTCAGGGGCCATCATCGGATCCACGAGTTCGTTGACGTGGACGACCAACGGCTCCCTGCTCGACAGTCGCTCGTTCTTGGTGAGCGCGCTGCTCCCAGAGTACTACCGCGCTGAGTCGCTTTTCGGTGGATACCAAGCCTTCTTGGTGGACCTCAACGAAAACAGCCTGTCCATCGTGGCAGATTTCGCCGGTGCCCAGTCGGCCACGTTCGCACCCGGCACCATCATTCGCATCGAACTGCCGGAGACGATTGACGTCACGGCGTTCACCGTCTCGTCGTTGAGTCAGGCGACAGGCCTGAGCAACGCGAACCTCTCGTTCGCAGGCCGTGCGCTCGAGATCAACGTGACCGGCCTTCAGTTCTCGCAGGCGGGAGGACGTGCCGACATGGCATTCTCCTTCGTCCCCGCACCGGGCGCCATCGCACTGATGCTGACGGCCGGCCGAGTCCTGAATCTCGGGCGACGCCGTAGCTGAGATCGAACCGGTCGCGCCATCCGTCGGCCAATCGCCGCCTGGTTGGTTGTGACCAGACGTGGACTTGAGCACCCCCGGGCTGCCGTGTGACGTGCAGTCCGGGGGTGCTGTCGTTGACCGCACGAGACCAGGAAAGCAGCGACACTGATCCCGGAATCATGTATCATTGTTTCGTTACGAGGATTCGGCGGGTGCCGCCGAACCGGGGACAAACAATCTGAGTTGGAGGATCCATGTACGGAAAGCAGACTGAACGCGCCATTGGGGCCCTGAGTCGACTCGCTGAAGTATGGGACGGCGGCACGACCCGCCTGTCCGCGATGCAGATCGCCGAACAGCGCGGACTGCCCGCGCCAATGGTGGCCAAGATCCTCTCGACGCTCTCGCAGGCTGGCATCGTCGCTGGCTCGCCGGGCCCCGGTGGCGGCTACGCGCTCGCGCGTCCCCCTGCCGAGATCACGCTCAAGCAGGTCCACGCGCTCTTCGAACGCGAGAACCACAGTCACATCTGCCCGTTCGGTGGCGGCGTGTGCGGCGTCGGCGACCCGTGCGCCCTCCACGACAGCCTGGTCGGCATGCAGAAGGACATCACTCGCTTCCTGCACATCACGACGTTCGAGATCTTCCGGGCAGCCGCGCAGGACCAAGGACTGAAGCCAACCGCGCGATCGACACAGGTCACGACGCCACGAGAGAGCTATCGCGCACCCGAACGCGGCAGGAACTGACGCCCCGGCATCCCGTGCATCATCGGACCTGGTCTTGGCCAGGTTTGGGATCAGGCTCCGCACGATCCGACAACACAGCGAGGCGCCCATCGGCGCCTCGCTGCACAGAAGACTTGACGATCGCTCAGGTCAGTTGATGTTGACCTGGACCCACGTGGTCCACGCCGACGAACCCGTCGCGTTGAACGACTGGATCGCGTAACGCCAGCGGCCGGAGCCGGGGGCGTTGGTGATCTGGGTCACGTTGGCGCTCGTGGTGGCGATCACGGTCTCGTTGATCCATGAGCCACCGACCCGCTGCTGCCGCTTGATGCGGAAGCCAGTCTCGTTGGTCGACGTGTCCGTCCACCGCACGGTCACCGTCGTGCCGGCGAGAGTGGCCAAGGGACTGGTCGGAGCCGACGGCAACGTTCCGCCGGTCGTGATCGTGATCGTGACCGTGGCGGATCCCTGCAGCGATCCCGAGTCGGTTGCACGCGCCGTGATGGTGTGCGTGCCCGCGACGAGGTCCGTGCGCGTGAACGTGGCACCAGTGCCGATCGTCCCCTGCAGGCTCGACGACCAGGTCATGCTCGCGCTCAGACTGCCGTCCTGGGTGTCGTTGGCCGTGCCGGTGAACGTGATCGCCGTGCCGACCGTGAACGAGCCGCCGCTGCCGGGTGAACTGATGGCCACGGTCGGCGCCGTGTTGGTGCCGCCGCCACCGCTGCCGGCGATCGCCGCCGCGATGTCCACCACGCCACCGGTCACGCAGCGACCCGAGAGCGATGACACCGGCCTTGCCGTCGACAGGATCCTGCTTCGGACCTGCGCATACGTGAGCGTCGGGTTCGCAGCCGTCACCAGGGCCACCGCGCCCGCCACGTGCGGGCACGCCATCGATGTGCCGTTGAGGTACGAGTACCCATTGGTGCCGTAGGTCGAGAGGATCGTCACGCCGGGGGCACCGATGTCGACGGTCGTGGCGCCGTAGTTCGAGAACGACGCGCGGCCATCGTTGTTGTCGGTCGCCGCGACGTTGATGATGTTGTCGAGGTTGTAGGCACCGGGGTAGGCAGGCGACGTGTCGCTGTTGATCCCGCTGTTGCCCGAGGCCGCGACGAAGAGGTGGTTGCCCGCCTTGCCGGCATTGATTGCGTCGTACAGACCCTGCGAGAAGCCGCCGCCGCCCCACGAGTTGTTCGACACCCGTACGCGCTTGGAGTTGGCGTACTGCACCGACAGGATGGCATCGGAGGTCACGCCGCCGTTGGGCCCGAGGAAGCGCAGTGCCATGAGCTTGCAGTTCCACATGACCCCCGCCACACCGACGCCGTTGTTGCCGACGGCGCCCACGGTGCCCGCGGTGTGCGTGCCGTGGCCGGTGCCGGTCGGGTCGCTGTCACGCTGGTAGAAGTCGTAGCCCCAGGTGTCGTCGACATATCCGTTGCCTTCGTTGTCGATGCCGTCTCCGGCGATCTCGCCGGGGTTCGACCAGATGTTGGCGGCAAGGTCTGGATGCGTGCGGTTGGTGCCGTCATCGATGATGGCCACCACGAACGTCTGGCTGCCGGTGAACGAATCCCACGCGAGATGCGCGCGGGAGTCTGCGCCGGCCGCGCCCGGGTCGCTGTTCACGGTCTGGCCGGTGTTGCGCATGCCCCAGAGATTGCCGAAGCTCGGGTCGTTGGGAATGGCCGTGGTCTTGCAGACCCAGTCCGGCTCGGCGTAGCGCACGCACTTCACCTGGTTCAGTGCAGCGATCGCCCGATCAACCGGCACGCCGATCTCGAGGTGCACGAGACCAGGAACCAGGTCGTAGACCTTGAGCACTCGACCGTCGACCATGGCGATGGCCCGCTCGATGGCGGCCGGGTCGGCTGCGATGTCGAAGCGGACCAGCACGCTGAAGGGATCGAACTTCAGGTCAGCGCCCTGCTCAAGCAGCTGCTTGACCGGCGAGAGCGGCGACGGGTCGGCCTGCCCAAGCGCAGGGGTCGAACCGATGGCGAGCACACCGGTGATGGAGGCGAGGAACGTCCCGACGAGGCCACGGATCGATGCCATGCTCTGTCTCCTGTTGGAATGAGGTCGTGCCTGTCGCGCGCACCGCTCGGCGATCAACGAGATGCTAAATCCGCCTTCCGGGCGATGTCACGAAAAAACGGGGTGCCAACGGGGAATTCCTGCCGATCAGGGCACCGGCTCAAGCACCATGCTGCGCGCCACCCGGCCAGGCAACAGCGGTGTGGGGACCCCATCTCGCCACGAAGCATGCAGGCTGCGATAGTGCGGCGAGCGCGGGTCACCCGACTGGCCACCCGGTGTCTGAAGGATCCCCTGCGGCTCACTCCCGGGGCTCACGATGTATCGCGCGCTCGCTGCGGCTCGCGGCGTCTGCACACGCACCGCCCGGCCGTGACCGGGCTGTGGTCCATCGTCAAGCGTGACCGTCGCCTTCATGAAGGGCGGCACGGCATCCGCGACCGGGCTTGCGAATCGGGCACGATTGCGTTGGCCCCACGGCTCGGTGCCGGGCTCCTTTGATGCAGCCTCGGCCAGCGCCCCCCGCAGGAAGTCGTTCCAGTCTGCGTACCCCGAAGGGAGCCAGTTCGCCGGCTTCGTCTCGAGCACGCGCAGCCACGGTTCGTCGTGCACGGCGCGGATCTCCAAGCCGGGCAGCGGCTGGCCGGCCTTGGCGCGCATCCACGCCACCAGCATCGCCGCGAAGCGACGTTCGATCGAGCGCTGGAATGCCGACAGCAGCGCGACCGCAGGCTGATCGGCATCGGCGCGACCGTTCCACGCAGCGATCAACGCGCGTTGGGCGATCGAGGCAGGATCGGTTGCGCCGTCGAGGGCGGCGAGCGCCATGGCGCGATAGGGCTCGAGCCCGACGAGCTCCGTATCCAGCTGCATCGAGAGCATGCGCGATTCATCCAGCGGTTGTCCGTCTGCCAGCAGTGCATGGATGCGATGCGCACGCTCGGGGTTCGCCCAGTAGTGACCAAGCACTGCGCACTGATCGATCGGCACGGTGCGATGGTTTGCCGTCACGATCACACCTGATGGCGGACGGACGAGCTTGGGGCGAAGCGCCGGCTCGATCGGCCCCTGCCATGGTTCGCCATCGACCGATGGCCGCCATGGCCTTCGCGGATCATGCCCGCGCCGATCGGGGATCCAGCCCGTGACGACCCACGCGATGTCCCCTGCCCGGTCGGCGAGCATCGCATTCTGGCTCGGGCCGTACCAGCGCGACAGCAGCTCCACCGCCTCGCGGACGGTCTTCACCATGGCCATGTCGAGGATCTCGAAGTTGATCGCGTCGGGTCGTGCGCCGATCCAGAGCGTGACGAAGGGGCGCGTGGTGCCATCGGCGCACCTCATGTCGCCGGTCACCGTGCCCCAGCGCGTGGTGCGCTGCACGATGCGCTCGGGATTCTTGCCGCGGACGAGCACCGTGTGTTCCGCCGTGCCGAACGCCTCGCTTCCGCCGCCCGGGAGCAGGTAGCGGTTTGGGTCATTCGGGTCGACATCGATCAGCGCGATGTCCTCGAAGTCGCCGGTCGTGTTGGTGAAACCGACCGCGACATGGCCATTGCCGCCGATCACGATGCCCGGCACGCCGGGAATGGAGAGGCCGGTCCATTCGACACCCGGCCACTCCAGTCGGCACCGGTACCAGAGGACCGGCGCCGTGATCATCAGGTGCGGATCGTTGGCCAGGATCGCGCGGCCATCCTTGGTGCGCGAACCGCCGACGACCCAGCCATTGCTGCCGGCAAGCACCGCACGCTCGTCCCAGAGTTCATGCAGCGCATCGGTCCAACCGTGCATGGAGACCGGCGTGGACGATGCCTCACCGTTGCGGCGCTTGGGCTTCTTCGCACCGTCCTGGCCCTGCCTCGGCGATGCATCACCGCCTGCCTTGGGTGCGGGCTCAACGGCTGCACGGTCGACGCCCCGCAAGTCGATCGCATCAACGCCGGGAATCGGCGGCATCGCTGGCGGCACCGATTCCGGCAGCACGGGGCAATCCATGCGCGAGAGCGGAGAGCCGATGAACTCGCACACGGGAGCAGGAAGGCGCTCGAGCGCTTCGGCGTAGATCGCATCGGCGCGACCGGTTCGTGCGAGCGCATGGAACATGGACAGGTAGACGAGTGCGCAATCCTCCGCCTTCCACGGCTGGGGCGTGATGCCCAGCAGCATGTGCTCGAGCGGCAAGGCCGGCAGTGACGCGATGCCTGCGTTCACGCCCTGCACGTATGCATCAAGGATCGCGCGCTTGCGCGGATCGAGCCGATCGACGCAGGCGCGCGCCGTTTCGCGGCCACGGAGCGCGCGGCGCTCCAAGTCCGCGCCCACGGCCTTCT
>Ga0209770_10001310_pt1 | contig 13001 bp, 32 predicted proteins | sample LauGreSu1BDMLBDD_2_FD_187572 | JGI IMG/M metagenome (GOLD analysis project Ga0209770, IMG submission 187572) | Freshwater lake microbial communities from Lake Michigan, USA - Su13.BD.MLB.DD (SPAdes) (version 2) | ecosystem: Environmental > Aquatic > Freshwater > Lake | place: Lake Michigan, USA...
AAGAGGCAGAAGAAATAAGGAGAATAAATTAAATGAACTCATTTAAGAAAGTATCGCTAATCATCGCTGCAGCCCTGACTAGCACAATGCTTGTATCGCCAGCAGCTAACGCTAACGCTGGAACTGTTACTTTAACGGTAGCGGGATCTGCAGCAACAGGTGGAACAGTAGTAACAACTCCTGTATCACTACCAGTGCCAGCAGACAACAGTATCGATGCAGCAGATGCATTGAAGATTGCTGTAACATCAGTAGACACGGGAACAGTAGTAACAGCAGTTGCAACAAATGCAACAATTGTTCCTGCTCTAGCAACATCAACAGCACCAGTAACCGCATCAAACGGTTCTTCAACACTTTCAGTTGCAACAGGAACTGGAACAGCAGCAGACTTTTATGTATATACTAAAAGTACAGCAGTAGGAACAGTATCGATTACCCGTGCTGGAACTACAACAGTTTACTATGTTCAGGGTTCAAACTCTGCAGCAACAGCAAACTCTATTACACTTTCTGCACCAACATCAGGAGCAGCAGGTACATCACAGGTACTTAAGGTATCTGCTTTTGACGTATTTGGTAATCCTAAGAGTGGTGTAACTGTTAACACATTGGTATCTTCAAATGGTGTTGCAACAGCAACAGCGCTTACAACAGATACAGCAACAGCAACAATTGGAACTAAGGAGCAGACAATTACACTTCCTGCTTCAGGTTCAGTTACTGTTACAGCATACGCAACAGTAGCAGCAGCCGTTACAGGCCTTTCAGCGCCAGTAGGTTCTGTAGTTGCAGTAGTAGCAGTTCGTGATCTTGCAGGAGAACTTGCAGCAAGAACAGCAGAACTAGCAGTTGCTAATGCAGCACTAGCAGCGGAAAAGGCTGGACGTGCAGCAGATAAGGTAGCCTCAGATAAGGCTATTGCAGATGCAGCAGCAAAGCTTGCTACAGACAAGGCAGCAGCAGATCTTGCTAAGGCTACATATATTAAAGAGTACAACGCTCTTGCTACAAAGTGGAACAAGAAGTTCCCTAAGCTAAAGGTTGCACTAAAGAAGTAATGCTAGCACTCTAGCAAATGCTTTACGAAAGGCTGGGGGTAATGTATAATTATATTATCTCCAGCCTTTACCCTAATAGAAAGAATTAAATGAAAAAAGATAGCAAGTCAATAAATGTATACTGGGCTCCACATTCAATTCCAGCTTACCAAAGCAACACAATGGTAGAGAACTGGAATATGCTGTATCAAGAACCGTATAACCTTTTAAGTTATTGGAATAAATTTGATATTAAAGATGGGCCCGAAGATTCTTTTGTAAAGTGTCCAGCTTTTCAAAACCTAGGGAAAAACACATACGCCTGGGACTGGCCTATTAATGCAAGCTATCAATACAAAACCTCTACAGACGTTGGCAATATTGAAATTCTTCCTTTAACAAAAGAATACTTATCTGTTTCTCCGCCAAGAGCACAGACAATGTCTTCTGGTCCAAGCATAGAAACTGCTTTTAAAATAAATCTTTTTGCAGAAGAGCCACTCGAAATGATGCTTACTGGACCTTATCTCCACCATGTTGAATATATGAAGTCTGGATTTTTAGCAAGCGGACAATTTGATATTGGTCAATGGTTTAGGCCCATAACTACTGAAATTCAACTTAATGGAAATGAAGGAGAAATTCATTTTAAAAAAGGTGAACCAATTTTTTATATTAAATTTTTAACAGATAAAAAAATAAATCTAAAAAGATTTGAATATACGCAAGAGCTTGCAACATACGGTAGACAATGTATTATGGCTAAAACTATTTTTGGAATGAAAATGTCGCTACCAGATTCATATTCTATATTTAATAAAAGCAGGACCAGGGAAATTGTACTAAAAAAGATTAAAGAAAATTTAATATAATGGACGATCTAGGCTTGTACTTAGATGAAAAGCTTAGGCAAGAAATTGCTGATGAGATAAGATATTTAGAATTGCCTCCAGAGTGGAGACCTTTCGAAGTAATAAGATATATAGTTAGGATAATAGAAAAAAATAATGGGCAAACACCTAGATAAGATACAGAAAGCGCTAGAACAGCGTATTGCAGCAACACCAAATGGAGCGGGCTATAAAAAGCCTGGATCAATGAATAAGAAGAAGACAGGGTACCGTGGCCAAAAGGCTAAAGGCCCATCAAAGTAATGTTTAGTGATATATGCGAATGGAATAAGTGTGGTAAAAAGGCTACAAGAATAGCCGCAAAGCCAGAGGGCGGTATTATAGATATATGTGATGAGTGTTGGCACCAACATTACAGATCCTAATCAACTAAATGCTATAATAGACTTATAGATGGATTTCTAGACCCATCTAAATACAACCTATAGGAGTAATAAAATGTCAGACGGACAAAATTTAACAGGGTTTAACGATGTTAAGCCAGTAACAACAACAGCATGGAATGGTGAGCAATATGCGGCAGATCCTGCATCAGCTTTCTCATCAACAGATAAGTCAACACAAGACGGATCTGGCGTTGGAAACAACGGTAAGTAATAATGTGTGCAGAATGCGGATGTAACATATTTGGAATGGCTTATATGGAGCCAGTAACAATTGTTGATGCATCAAGAGATGGAGAATCAGGTCTAACACTAGACATGACTTCAACACCTGAGCAGACAAGAGAATTCATTAATGACTGAAAATGGTACAGGAATGACTACACCACCTGCAGCAGGAGCTGCATCTGGTGCGGTAACAAGTAGGGAAACCCCTAAGCGTTACCCAAGACAGGGACTTAAGATTGATACCAACAAACACGGTATCCGAAGAGAAACAAATCTTAATCAACCACCTTCAAAAAAGGGTAGACCTAAGAAGGTATAATTAAATAAAAGATATGGCCTCAGAAATGGGGCCATATTAGTTTAAGGATAAACATGTGTAAGAATTGTGGTAATTGTTCAGCAGAGCACGGCGGAAGAACAATCGATGATGCAGTAGATGAAATATTAGATTCACCAATATAATTAAATAAGTGTATAATATATATTATGATTAACCGAATTATCCTTGCAATTATGATAGCTTTATTATCAGTAAACCTATATGCATGGAACAAACTAACTGTAGGCAATGAAAAAGAAATCAAGAAAATTACACATATTCTTGATCAATGCGTAAATAACAGTAAATAGTGCAAAAGTTCGGCGGTAGAGACCCCTTGTCAGTACCTGACATATATAGTATAATTAAGACATATGGGTAATCCTAGGTATATGAATGAAGCCTGGCTACGAGATCAATATGTGGCTCAGGAAAGAAGCATAGAGGACATAGCCCAAGATTGCAAAGTAACCCAAGCAACCATCATAAGATGGCTTGATGAATATCGTATCTATAGAAATTGGCGGAGATTAATGTGAGTAGAGAAGCAAAGATTATGCGTATGGACTGGCGTTCATTAGGGTATTGGCCAGTGTATAAAGATGGCAAACTTACATGGGAAAAGGATCCAGATGAAAATGTTAATTGAGTTAGTAGAAAGATACCTTATGCGCCCTAAACGCCTTAGAGAGGCAATTGAATCGGTTGTGCATGAGAATGATGAGTTGCTACAAATACTTAAGCAGCATGAAGAAGAGGGACCAACTAATCTAACATGGTCCGAAGGCGATAGATGGTATGGCTGGACTTATAATAAATCTAAAGGTAGATACTACTTTGATGATATTGGTAATGAATCATTGATGGGTCTATGGGAAGATCAATGGGCTAGGGAAGAGTCGGAAGCTAAGTAATGTATTGGTCATATCTATTAGCGGCAATTGGCGTTACAGGCATATTCTTTGTTGGGCGGAAGACGATTTGGGGATGGCTAGTATTATTACTAAATGAATGTTTATGGATTATCTATGCCGTAACAACTAAACAGTATGGCTTTATCTTTGCAGCAATTGCCTATGCAGTAGTTTATATTAAATCTTATTTGCTTTGGAGGCGGGAAGCCGAAAAGGGTGTCTGGATATGATTCATATCCTTAAATCTATAGTATGTAAGTTTAAGGGTCACAAACTAAGATCTATCGGCTCATGCCCTTATACTGGATCAGACTATGATGTGTGTGACTATTGTTTAATTACTTTTCCAAGACAGGCAGCAGTATAATAATGACTAGCTGCCCTATATGTTACTGCGTGGTAGAAGAAAAGTTTATGTCTATGCATATCATGTGGCACGAGGAGCCTGATGAAGAAGAAACCCACGCTGAGCATGTTCCAATTAACCAAGTGAAGTATGAATTCTAATCCATTATATACATACGGATTCTATTGTAGTAAAGATAAATCTGAAATGACTTTAGAGCTATCTAAAGAGTTAGACTATATTCCTAGTTGCCTAAAATGTAACTCTAGAATGATCATAAGATATTCAATAGACAATGATGGTAGTATATGGATGAATTCAGCTATAATGCATGAATAAAGTGAAAAAGTGCGGCGGAAAGTAGAGACCATTTAGTCACTACGTGACAAGAAATGCTATAATAGGGATATGGATAATACAATGGATTACATCTCCGATGATGAACATGAAGACAAGTGGAATAATTTAGAGAAAGCATGCTGGTCTGGATATAAGCAAGTAGGCATGAAGGACAAGAATGGCAAGCAGGTGCCTAATTGCGTTCCTGTAAATAAGGCAACAGGATTGCCAGAAGAGCCCAAGCCAAGCTGGAGTGGTGCATTTAAACCAAAGAAGTAGAGCGGGAACCAGATGCCATTTGGCAAATATAATTTAAAATCCCCTGGAGTAGGCAAAAGCCTAGGTAAAGCTAGAGCAAGATACCAAAGACTATGTGGTGAAGTAACCATAGTTCAAAAGGCTGATCCTGAGAAATTAAAGGCATATAGAGCTAAACAAAAGCGGGAGAACCAAAGGCGGAAGTCCAATGGCATATAGCAGATTCATAGATAGCCATATATACATATATCCCCATGTATCAGGACATATAGAATGTGCTGGATGTTGGTTAGATAAAGATAGTTCTGGTTTAAGTTTATATGTATCTAATAATAAGATAACCAATGATGATGAATTAAGAGCTCATTTAGAAGCTCATGCCAATGCTGGTCATTCTATGCCAGAGAGCTTGCTTCAAGATATTCTGGCTGATCCAGACAGATATGGCAAATTGATAGGATATTCTACTGGCAAGTGGTCAGATGATGATGATATACATCCTACAATCACTCCTGTATTTGGACCAAATAGGTAGTTAACTCCTATATCCCCCCGCCCATAAAGATGTCTCATATAGCCTTCTAAAGGCTTATATAGTGGAGTAAAGTGGAGCATAGTGGAGAATTTATACTATAGATAAGTCGACAATTACTAAAGTTATATATAGTTAAAGATATCTATGTAATTGAGCACTTTCATATGATTGCCCGTAATGTCAAATTGGACATATTGGACATATAGACATGCTGCATATTTTCAAGGATTTGTCAATAGCCTTCGTAAATGGCATATTTTGCCCACATTGTCAATAGATTTTCATAGAAAAATTCTGACAAATTCTGGCAAATTCTGATCATATTCTGTTAGATTTAATATATGTTTTATTATATTCTATATAGATTTGTCGACATTTCCTACAAATTTCAGGGATTTTTTTCATGCTGTCGTAAAGGGGAAATTTTGCCCACATTTTTTCCACAAAAATATCCACAGGCTGTGGATAAACCTGTGGATATCTTGGGCACATATACTAACCAACTAAGTATATGTCTGCCATATCTGAGTAATACTTAGATCTAATATGATCTGTTCGTTCAGATATATATGTTAGATAAATGGATGATCTATGGTTACCTTTGTTCTATTGTCTTCATCATGTAACCAGGAGTACCTGTAACTTTGTTCCGCCACCTTCGGCAGCTTGTCTATTACCTTCTTGGAATCTACTGGAAGTTTTAAATTCTCCCATTTGTAAGTCTTAATTAATTTAGTAAGACTTTCATTTAGTTCATGTGCTAGGAATAATCCCTCTGATGAGGAGTTGCTTTCATATACGCCAGAAGGGGTAAGTTCATCTTCATGTCGTCTACCGCCCCACCTGATGATTTGTGCAACAAGTTCCATAATTCGGTCAGTGGTGTAGTAAGGCTGGTCTGTAATATAACGAGCAAGACTGGCTGCGTTGAACCAATGGTCTTCTGTTAGATTAACTAATTGTTCTGCTACTTTTTGTTCAGGTGTCTTCATGTGCTCCGCCTTTCGTGACCTGTTAGTATATCAAAATTAGGGAGGGGTGGCAAGCCTGGAAGCTCAACCACCCCTCGTTCTATAGGGGCTACTTAGCCTTGTTGGTCTTCTCTTCTGTAAATGTAACGCCCTTAGCTACCGCCTCTGCGATAACGATCTTAGCTGCTCCTGAGAAGCGACCACGTACACCCACTGTAATGCCTTGCTGCTTTAGATATTCACGCTTTGTTGTCATTTGGTTTTATCCTTTCGAGATAAGTTATTTTGTTAATTATAACAGATTTTCACGGGATTGTAAATACCTGTCGTAAACGGGACAAAATGCCCCTAGCTTAAATTTTTTTCGCTCATCCTATCTCTAATTAGTTTAGAGATTAGGTTATGAGCTTCAATGTTTTCTGTTTCAGATCCGCCCCACAGAAGCCGTTGGGCCTCTGCGAGGACGGAGTCTACATACTGATCACTCATCTTCATCTTCGTCTTCCTCATCTTCCTCAAACATGGAATCCACCATGTAGTCTCGATTTAACATCCACTCCATAACATCTTCATGATGTTGTTCGGCACCGTACTCTAGGGAGAACCCGTGCCCAGCCTCCACAGCCTCACAGAGGCAGTCCCACATCTCATCCTCAGTCTTCTTCATGACAAATGTTTCATCACCCATGAAGTTTTTGATTGTGCTCCAGGTCCATAGCCACACTAATGACAGACCTAGGTCGGTGGTATCAAGGATATCTAAACATTCGTTTAGTTTATCTTTATCTGCTGGCTTCATATGCTAGTTCCCTTTCTTCCCATTCTGCAAGTGTTCTGACTGTAAAATCTCTTCCAAGGTCATAGCAGTATTTAACTGCCTCCTCCAATTTAGGTGAAGTAAATAAAAGATTAGATATATTATCCCGTGGGCTATTACTATAAACTTCAAACTCATCTACACCTCCTGGACTAACTGAGTAGTTTACTTCTAATATTTCTAAACTAGGTTTATCGTACATTAGTGCCCGTCCTTTTTATTTTCTTCACGTACACCAATCGCAAATGATAAATCATATGTTAGTTTATATAGCGCTGTTAGGGCGTCAAGAAAGCCTTCACAGTATTTGCGTTCCATAGAATCCATTGCCTCTTCGGATTCATCCTCAATTGCTTGGGCCTTTTCTAATTCTTTTTCCCAAATAAGCATAAGGTTCTTTAGTTCCCCGTGCATTATATCTAATCCATTAATATCGTAATTGATTAGACGTTGTAGGTGGGGCGGGAGCCCGATATCTTCTGGTGTCATTATTCATACCTTTCGTTAGAAGAATTCATTATATCAGTAGCCACTGACAATAAATGCCTGGTTGCCTCAATTTGTCCTGGTATATCAATTACATTAATAGATTCAGGATTACTTTCTAAATCCTGTTCTAAACTAATTAGATGTAACTTCATATACTCTAGGAAATGTGATGACTTAGTCAAAGTAGCCCTCCGCCCATAGTCCTTGCATAAAACTGACAGCCATTTCCAAATCATTCCTAAGCTCAGTCTTATCCATTAAATCGGACGGGTACCTAAGATAGAATAACTTAGCATCATGTACAGCATTAATCATTCTATTTAGATCATTTTCTGTATAACCTAACATAAGTAATCCTCATCTCCCTCTTTAAGATTATAGAATTTATTAAATTCATTATAGATAAACTCATCTCCTGACATTTCAGCAAATTGCTTATCTGCATAATATTGACCTTCATCAAGATTAGAATTAATCCAATCTTCAAGTAATTGTTCTGCTATATCTTGATAGCATGCGTCAATTACCATTTGATTTACATCTTCTAGGAAACTAGCCATTATACCTCCGCCTTTTCTGTAGTTTCCAATAATACCATGTGGGTCTGACATTCTGCCATAGCCTCTTCATCTCGCCAAGAGCCTTGGTTACATTCTTCACAGAATTCACCACAACCATCTTCACAATAATCTAATGTATTAAATGATTGGCATGCATAGCAACGATTTTCCCATTCCGCCAATTCTTTTACTTCACCACGGACAATCTCATATTCCCCACCCCAACCTGTTTCTTCCTCATACTCTAAAGTAAGCAGGCAGTTAGGAACAAGATTAGATAGTTTAGTTAAGATAGTTACAGCAGGTGACCAAGCAGTTTCATACTTATAGATAACCCAGTTGTCATCACCTTCTGACTTATATTCAATTAGTTCTGTATTTGGATATTCATCACCGTCACGGACGGCTACATCCCATTTAGTTCCCCAGTTAGAATTATTCCAAGAATACCAATCCTTCTGAGTCTTAGCAAACTCAACAGATTTGCGGAACCAATCAGGGTCATTCTGAATATCTATATCACCACGATTAGGCTGGCAAGCATATTCCTCATCAGTAATTCCGTCATCTTTATATGAGTGGATATTAAAGAAAGCAAAGACAGGATTAGAATAACTTACCTGTTCAATTTTGGTGGGGAAACCCATAGTAGAAATATCACCCATACCAAATGTCTCCTGTGCTAATGTAAAAGGCTTATTCAATCTATCTTTAATCATATCTACCTCAGACTTAGGTCCTTGAATAGTTAAAGTGTTATAACACCAATTTGGCATTTTATATCCTTTCGTTGATATGGCTTAATTATACAATGGACCACTGACATTTGGGAATAGATATTGGTGTGTTTCACACCACATTTTCCAGCTTTGTGGTCAAGATCACAAATTTTCAGGGCATTTTAAATTGACCTCGTAAAAGAAATATGATACCCTCATGTTTTTTGCGGGCAAGCAAAAACCCCCAGCTTGCGCTGAGGGTTAAGAAAGTAAAGGCTGCTAGGATCTACCAACGAAAGTAAAAAGTCCTGCCTTACTTAGCGACTAGGGAAAACCTAATAGCCGCACCTTTACTTATATAAGAAGGCCCCTGGGCCTGCTTCAATTATACCATAACTAGTCGACTGTATTTTTGTACAAAGTCGGCCAAGGGTAAACTAAATACTTCTGTAGTCAGGTCCTCTTCATACAGTGTAAATGTTTTAGCAACCCAATTGATTACGGGTACCTTGTGCTCATTGTCTTCAATGCGATTAATGCTAAGGCCCCATCCAGTTGTTTGGGCCCATTCATCTCCAATTAAATTAGAGATAACAATACGTGTTGCATATGATGGGTCAGACCATCTTGACTCTGCAGCGCTAACTGCATGTGCTAAATTTGCTAGCATTTCATGACCCGCCCAATGACCGTATAGGTACAACGTGTCACCATTATTTTGTCTGAATCCGAAGTTTGCTCTATCTCCCATTTTATTCCGCCGTTTCTAGTTGAGGTGCTGGTTCTTCTACCTTGTTTAATTCTATCACTTCATATGAGACTTTGTCTAGTGCCTCTTTGTTGCTATTAAAATGATGTCCGCAGAAATATAATTCTCCTTCAACCATTTTAATTAAATACATAGCTTGAGCTATGTTACATTTGTCGCAGCCGATCCATCTTGTTAGGTCTTCTGTTGTCATATTTGTCCGCCTTCTATCATTTCCGATATTCTATCTAGAATCCAAGAATCGATATCCATGATGTCAATCTCAGAAAGTTTTTCCATCATTTCTTCACGAGCAAACTTATACCCGTCTGTAAACCCATCCTTGTAGTCTGACATGTTATCTCCCTGTATATCCTGTTGGCTCGTAGTCTGATATGTATGATTCTGTTAGATTATACTTATCACGAATGCGACTCACCTTCTCAATACTACCAGTTCCAATGTTGAATGTCAATGGTGCAATTGTCATTGGGTCCAGCCCAAGTAACTCTGCATCCCAGGTAGCCCTCGCAAAGGCTACCTGGTTTGGAGCGGTAAGTTCAAAATACATTATGCTTCCCTTACGTGGCAAACTTCGGTGTCATCAATTGTGATGTTACCGTTATTTGAATCGGCGTAAAGAGCATCTGTAACTTCTGAATCAAGGTCTAGTTCATAATCTGAATCTAATACATTGTATGTGTATGTTCCGCTAACTTCAAGAGTTGCGGTGAATAGAACTTCTCGAACTAATTCAATGCCAAGCGCTTCAGCAATTGCACGAAGTGTATCTTGGTCATCTGAATCGGCATATGCCTCAGTGATAATATCTTTGACTGTATTAATCTTGTCTTGGTAGACACCATTAGTTTTCTGTGCCTGACGTGCATTGTGTAGGTCCCATTCAATTGATGTGACCTTGTCGGTTGCATATTCTGCATCTGAATAACCACGGATTACTTTGTAGGTAACCAATAGGTTAGGGTTATATGTATCAGGGATTGGTGTTGTAGTTGTTGTTGTTTCCATTTGTTCCTCTTTCGTTGGTAGTGGTGAATCAGTATACGGTATTGTAGCATCTTCCACTGACAATAATGTACAGTTTGTGCCACATCGACATGTGAGATTCATCTCACCTGCAGGCCATCCATATCCATCTTTAAATGTATATTCGATTAATGCGTCACAGTCTCCCGTACATACCCAGGTATACTTTTGATATTTTGTCATGCGAGTATTATAGCGGAGCCCACTGACATATACAAGCTTTTCCAGGGCTTTTTTTCTAGTGGCCGTATGATCAATATCACACCCGCAATCTTGCGGGCATTGTCGACAAATCTATTTGGCGATCTGTATGGGACTTGAACCCACGACCTCTACCGTGACAGGGTAGCGCTCTAACCAACTGAGCTAACAGATCAAAAAAAGTTGAGCAGTTTAAAGACATACTCAGGTCTATAAATCATTTAATTAAAATGATTTTACCAACTTGAGAATTTTATTTTTCTCTGCGGTAAGAATTGGGTCAAAACCTGATGCACCCGCCATAAGTGTTTCAGAATTGCCACGACCTGAACGATAGTAATCAAGGCGCTCAGTTAGTGCATTGAACGCACCCCACTTTGTTCCCTTGATTGTAGCGTTAGTTGGTGAGTTATGATAAAGGTCATCAAGCAGAACAACCTTATTCTCCCACTTAGTTAGCGCAACTTTCGCTGCATCTTTATCTGGCTTAGGATAAATTGTCTGAATCAACTTAGAGAATTCAGCATCAGTAATTGCCTGAGTGTAAAGAGATTGAGCCTCTTTTTCAAACTCATCGAAATAACCAAGAGCAAGCCCAAGAGTTTCACGAGCAACTTGAATGCGACCTTCAACAGATTGCGTGTGGCGAATCTTGAAAGATTGCTTAGCATTCTTCATTGCAAGGTTTAGTGTGTTTTGGCAAACTACACGAACAGGTGTAACGGCTGCTTGAACAGCAACAGAACCATCGTGTGATGTCCAAACAATAAGATAAAGTTTTGTCTCATCGTTAGCGCCTTGTGGGTCAAGAACCATTGTGCGTGGAATATCTACAGTTCCAAATACAACTTTGCCCTTCTTTAGTGAGCCAGCAGATTCCCAACGGCAATCGGCATTGGCATCGTGAATTGCATCAGCGAATGCAAACAATTCTTCATTCTGCACAGGCTTGTAACGCTTTCCAACAGTTGCGAGAACATCTACACCCTTATTGAATGGGTTATCACGAATGACAAGAGATGCCTGAGATACATCATTCCAAGATTCTGAAATGTGGTCAGTCAATGGAGACAAGCGAACATTCCAATTGGATAGTTTTGCTTCATCAAGCATTGATTGTGTTGTAACTTCCTCATCTGCTGAGAAAATACGATTTGCAAGGTTGTGCCAAGCAGGTGCGCCACGAAGAGCAAAAGCAACTTCGCCATTTTCCATTTCTAGATTATGAGCCATATTTATTTCCTTTCGGTTGGTTGATTGTTTTATTATAACAGGTGGCACTGACATTGTCTAGGATTAGTTACAATATGTCCGAATTGATCCGTGTGAGCAATCTCACAATTTTTCGGGGCTTTTCCACAGGCAGCCGTAAGGCTGTGGATAACCCCGCAGCTTTGGGGGCATTGTCGACAAATAGATAAGGCGGGATCTCGGATTGACCCCGCCCATCTTTTAAATTACTTTATACTTACTTACAATGTCTTCATTAAGAAACATTGCGGTTGTTTTCTTTTTCTTTACATTATCAAATACATAAGCATTTACTTTTCCGCTAAACTTACGCAGATTACTAAATACCAATTCAGTAAGATACTCTTTATCAACGCCGCTATCTGAATAAATAGTTACATCATTTAGTTTGTTGGCGTCATAGATTTCTACACGATAACGATTTTTCATTTTATTCTTTCTTTAGTAGGGATAAGAATTATAACATTGGGGGCTAGCTTTTGTCTAGCCCCCATTAGATTATGCGCCGATTTTTACCATAGCCCAGCGCAGACCATTTTCTGTGTTCAGCCCTAGTTTAGTTAGTGTTGGGCGAATAGAAACGATTTCTGTGATAGTGCCAGTAATTCCTGATTTGCCTGTTGTAAAGACATCGCCCTTGCGATAGAAACGACCCTTAGCAGTATCTAGAATTGGAGACATTTTATTTCCTTTCGGTAGTTGGTTGGTTGAGCAGTTTGGCGACTTGCTCAGGTCGTTCGCAATTTATCGTTATGCGAGAACGATTTTATTTAGAGATACTTAGCAATTTGCTTCATAGTAGAAGCATTTACTGTTTCCTCATCTGTCATCTTGAGAATTGTTAGGGCATTTGTGATGTCCTCTTTCATCTCACGATACTGGTGCTGATGGATAACCTCAAAATCCTTTTCAGGTTCAGCAGGGA
>Ga0209770_10001311_pt1 | contig 12988 bp, 15 predicted proteins | sample LauGreSu1BDMLBDD_2_FD_187572 | JGI IMG/M metagenome (GOLD analysis project Ga0209770, IMG submission 187572) | Freshwater lake microbial communities from Lake Michigan, USA - Su13.BD.MLB.DD (SPAdes) (version 2) | ecosystem: Environmental > Aquatic > Freshwater > Lake | place: Lake Michigan, USA...
GGCCGCGAGCGTCCACGGCTCGACGAGCGTCTGGTACGCGTCGAAGCCGGTGGTGGCGTGCGCGATGAATTCCTGGTTGGCCAGGCCGCTGGCGATGATCTCGCGGGCGATGGTGTTCGACAGCGCGATGTCGGTGCCGACGTCGAGGCCCGCCCACACCTCGGCGAACTGCGCCGACGCCGTGCGGCGGGGGTCGATGGCATAGAGCTTCGCCCCTCGCTTCAGCCCCGCGAGCAGGTGGTGAAAGAAGATGGGGTGCGTCTCCCGGGCATTCGATCCCCACAGGAGAATGCAATCCGTCTCTTCGATCTCCTGATACGAGCTGGTGCCGCCACCCATGCCGAAGACCGCCGCCAGACCGGCGACGCTAGGGGCATGTCAAGTGCGGTTGCAGCTATCCAGGTTGTTCGAGCCCATCACCACGCGCGCGAATTTCTGCGCCGCGTAGTTCATCTCGTTCGTGCTTTTCGAGCAGCTGAAGAGGCCGAAGGCCTGGCCACCATGGGTCTTGCGCACGGTGTCGAACCCGGCCGCGGCACGCGCCAGCGCTTCGTCCCACGTGGCCTGCCGAAGCGGACCGCCGCGGGCATCACGAACGAGCGGATGGACAATGCGTGTCATCCGACTCATCGTACGACTACGGTAGCACGGTCCACCGGGCGACGGGGATCGACAGGAGCGGGTAACGGCGCCGCAACCGGACGACGTGCCCCGGCAGTTCCCGGGTGGTGAACTCGCCGGCCCGGCAGCGATCGCGCAGCTTGCGAATTTCGACCCGGTAGAGGTCGCTGATTTGCTCCCGCAGCCGTTCTGGGGCCGTATCCGGCTTGGGCGCCAGGCCGTGCCGCGCCAGCTCGTCGAGCACTTCGGGGCGATAGGTCACAGCCGGCACTTCAAGGCGTTCATCGCAATCTCAATCTGGACCGCGGACGGCAGGCCGGGGCTGGCCGACGCCTGGGTGTAGGCGGCGCAGGCGGCGACGAGGTCGCCCAGCCGATCGCTCGCCCGGGCCAGGCCAATCCAGGCATTGGCCGTGGGTTTGACCTTGGTGGCGCGCCGATAGGTGTCACGCGCCTCCGGGTAGCGATCCACTTCCAGCCACAACTCCCCTGCCATTTCGTCGATCGGCAACGGCCACTGGGCCGGGGCTCCGGCCAGGGCCATGGTGTCGGACACGTCGCGGGCGTGGGCCAGGAACACCTCCATTTCGTCGCGCTCCTCCTGCGCGGCGCTGACCGCGGCGCGAATGGCGACGTCGGCGTAGCGCGCCGCCAGGCCCGGCAAGGCGTCGAGGGCGCGCAGCCGCAGGTTGACCGGCCCCAGCAACTCGAGCGCGCCGCCTTTCGGCGCCAGCTCCCGTGCCGCCACCCACCCCTCCATGGCCAGCCGTTGCACCTCGCGATCGACGTCCTGGCCAAGCGTCATCAGCATCGCGGCCATCAGCAACATGCGCATCGGTCAACCTCCGGCGAGGCCCACGACGACGCCGGTGCCGGCATCGGCGACCTGGCGGGGTTCGAGCGTGTGCGCCTCGATGGTGAACGCGTTGAGGCCGACGGCGTGCTCGGGAGGCGGCGGCGCCCCGGCCCCCACCCACGTGTTCATGCCGAGGTGATGGTGGTAGCCGCCGGCCGCCACAAACAGGGCGCCGGGGTACGTCCGCACGGTTGGTTCAAACCCGACCTGGTCGCAGTACAACGCCTCGCCCTCTTCGAGGCTGGCCACGTGCAGGTGGACGTGACCGATGACCGTGCCCCGCGCCAATCCGTGCCACGGCGCCTCGGCCCCGGGCTCGTTCGCCACCGCCGCCACGTCGAGCGGATCGGTGGCCATGGCCAGCTCGCCGTTGGTGCGCCGCCACGCGTCCCGCGGGCGATCGCGGTAGATCTCGATGCCCAGCCCGTCCGGATCGTCCAGATAGAGCGCCTCGCTGACGAGATGATCGGCGACACCCGACAGCGGCCATTGCCGGTCAGCGAGCCGCCGCAGCGACTGGCCGAGCGCGGCTCGCGACGGCACCAGGATGGCGAAATGGAAGAGGCCGGTGCTGCGGCGCGGCTTGGGCACCGCGTCGCGCCGCTCGCGCAGCTCGATCAGCACCGGGCCGCCGCCGGCCGACAGAAAAGCGTTGCGCCCCTCCCGCGCTTCCTCGAAGCCAAGCACCTCTCGATAGAAGGACACCGAGCGGTCGAGATCCGAGACCGTCAGGCTGACGGAGCCGATGTGGGCGTCGGCAGGCAAAGACACAGCGTTATCTTAACCCGTACGAAACCAGCACAGAGGACGCAGAAGCAAGCCTCAGCGCATGAGCGCCACGAGCGCGCGGCGATCGACTTCTTCGTTGCCGATTACGATCCGCGAAATGCGGCGGGTGTTCGTAATGTCGTCCAGCGGGTTGGCATCGAGCACCAGGAAGTCCGCGCGCTTGCCGGCCACAATCGCTCCCCTGTCATGCAAGGCAAGAAACTCCGCGGCGCGGCTGGTGGCGGCCACGATCGCTTGTGCGGGTGACAGGCCGGCCTCGACCATGGCCTGCAGTTCGAGTTGCTCGGCAAAGCCGAACGGATGGTCTTCGAGGCCAGTGTCGGCACCGAGCACGATCTTCGCGCCGGCCGCGTTCAGCCTGGCCAGGCTGCGCTGCAGGATCGCGTAGCGTTGCCGCGCGCCCTCGACCGCCGTGGGCTCGCGCTTGGCGTAGTAAGCCGTCATTCGCTCGACGGCGGGCGGGGCCAGCGTGGCGGAGAGAAGCGCATGCATCGGATCGCCGGCCGCGAGCCAGGGCGGCGGCGACAGGTAGGTCGGCTTGAGCGGCGTCGTCAGGTTGCCCATCACCACCACGTTCTTCTTGACGATCGCCGCCACCAGCGCGTCGTCCATCACCGTGTCGCGGACGAGGTGAGCGAAGGCGTCGATGCCGGCGGCGACGAGGTCGACCGCGTCGGCGTGATAGAACACGTGAGCGATCACCCGCAACTTGCGCGCATGCGCCTCAGCGATGACGGCGCGATAGAGGGGCGGGCTCAGCTTCGGCGCGCGGCCGTTGCGATCGTCCACCCAGATCTTGACCATGTCCACCTGGCGGGCGGCCAGTTCCCGCACCGCCTGGCGCGCCTCGGCCTCGGTGGTCACCTCATAGGCAATGCCGGCGTAAGTTGCGCCGCCCGGCCCGGCATTCGGCGAGCCGATGCCGCGGCCGGCCACTTGCAGCAACGCGCCGAGCGGCCGGCCTTGCTGCTGCTCCGACCGCAGCTGGTAGAGCAGGTCGCCGGTTTCAATGCCCATCGACTGCACGACGGCGACCCCGAAGTACAAGGCGCGCGCCAGGTCGCTGACGACGGTTTCGCGAGTGTAGTTGGCCGCGGAATATGCCAGGCCTTGCTGGAAGCCCGGGTGGACGTGGGTGGCAATCAGCGCCGGGATGACGGTCTTGCCGGCCAGGTCCACGCGGCGCGTCGATGCCGGGACTGCGACGCTGCCGGCCGGTCCGATGCGGACAATCACGCCCTGGTCGGCGACCATCGCGGACCGCTCGATGACCGCGCTGCCGTCGCCGGGTATGAGGCGGGCGTTTTCGTAAAGCACGGCGCCGCCGGCCGGTGGCGCCTGGCCAGGCAGCCCGATCGCAGTGGCGAGGATTAGAAGACACGCGCCGGTCAGGGTCGTCCGCATACCGCGGACTATAGCAGCCCGAGGTCAGGGCTTGGGAATGCGCAGCGTGGCGCTGATCATCGCGCTGCCGCTGGCGGCAAACATCAGCGAGAGCGGATGCCACAACGCCGGGCCCACCTGGTGCACGCCAAGCCACAGGCGCTCATCCACGTGGCCAAGGTACTGCGCGAGGCCGAGCACCAGCACCAGCACCACGCTGGTTGGAATCGGCGTGCCCTCGAAGTACCGGACCTTGCCGGTCTCCACGTCGGTCAGCGCTTCGGTGGTCGCGTTGAAGCGCGCCAGGCGGCTGACCCCGCAGACGACGAAGTAAGTGAGAATGACCATGTCCCACCCGCCCCGCAAGCCGAGCGTGAAGCCCAGCACCGCCGGTGCCACGCCGAGCGAGATCACATCGGCCAGCGAATCAAGGTCGGCGCCGAGCACCGACTGGCGCCGCTGGTCGAGCCGCGCCACGTAGCCGTCGGCGACGTCAAACGCGAGGGCGGCCGGCAACAGGAAGAACGCGGCCCAGAAGAAGCGCCGGTTATCGGTGGCGATGTAATCGAGGCACAGGAAAATCGAGATGGTGCCGCACGATGCATTGAGGATGGTGAGCAGATCCGCCCACGTGTACGACCGCAGCATCGACATGTGCTGGCGCGGCGGCATCATGGTTCCCAGCGTATCAGAGCCCCAAGCGCCGTTAACCTTTCCCCAGCGCATCCGTATTAAGGGGTATGAGACCTCGCATTCTGGCGACCCTCGGCGCCTTCTTGCTGACAACGGCCGCGCTGGCGGCCCAGCCGGCGCCGCCCCAACCGCCCGCCACACCCGCTCCACCCGCGGCACCCGGCGCGACCGTGCCCTTGTATCAGGCGCCGGTCGATGCCGACACGGTGCGCGATCAACTCCAGGCACTGCTGCGGCAGTACCCGCCCGCCGTCGGCGAGGTGCGGCGCCGCGACCATAGCTTGCGTTGCCTGAAGGGCATGCTGTTTCGCGCCCGTCATCGCCTGGCAATGAGTTTGAGGAATCCCGCGCTCCATGATGTGGCTGCACGGCGTAACCGCTGCCATCACCCTGGGCGTCATGCTCGCCATCGCCGGCATGGCCTGGCCCACCCTGGTGGTCGGCGCCGACTGGGCGCGTGAGGCCGTGGTGCCGCTGATTACCCGCGGCGAGGTCCCGGGAGTGGTCAGCGGGGTGCTGCGGCAAAGCGTGATCATCGCCGTGGCCGCCGCCGCCTGCGTCGTCGTCGCGCCGGTGCTGCTCTACTTCGTGCTCTCGAACGACTAGGTCACAGCGACCGTACCTGAGCGGGCTACGAGCCGCAGAATGGCGGCGGCGGCTCGGGTGCCGCCCCGGCCCGATGGGCGCAGTAGCGGAAGCGCGGCCCCGGCTCTTGCGGCAACTCCCAGAACTGCGGGCACTCCGGCCAGAACTCCAGTTCCTCCACGACGTCGCGGTGCCGGCGAATGGCATCGGTGACGCCGCCCAGGGCTGGTGAAAAGTGATGTCCAAAGAGTCCCGCTCGATCCACGTCGGCCACCGCGACCAGCGCGTCGCACGACACGATGAGCGGCGAGCGTCCGCCCGCCTCGACGAGCCCCACGCGTGAAGGTACCGGTCCAAACGAATCGAACTTCAGGCCGGCGAATCGCAGCACTGCCCCGTCGCTCATGACCACCGTCGCACAAACACCGTCATTGGGGACGGCGTCATCACAGGAGGCGGCGTCGACCCGTGTGACGCCCGGCATGGCCGTGATGTGATCGCGCACAAACCGCTCCTCGCGTCCGCAGGCGGCGAGCGATAACGCCGCGAGGCACACCGCCGGCACTGCGGCCGACCCGCCGGCGGTCGCCGCCATCACCATCGGCCGCTGGCGCCGCCGCCACCTGACGACCCCCCGCCGAAGCTGCTGCTGCCCCCGGAGGAGCCGCCCGAGCCCGATCCGCCGGAGCCGCCGCCCGACACCCAGCCGCCGCCGCGCCCGCCGCCCTTGCCCGGCCGGAACGTGTCTTTCCACTTCGCGCGGCCGCCCAGCCAATAGCCCCAAGCCGCCATCGCGAACCAGAACGGCAGCAGCGTGAACAGCGTGACCGTGAACATCACGACCAGCGCCATCGACATCGGGATGCCGGAGAAGAACCCGCCAAACATGATGGGAAACGCCGCCTTGGACCGCAGGCCCATGCCGACCATGAACGAGCCAATGGCCACGAAGATGCCGAGGAACGGAACCAGCACGAACACCGGCACGTCGCTCGACTCGTTGAACCTCGCCAGTTCCTCGGGCGTCAGCACCTGGTTGCGCTCGACGATGTCGGCGAGGCGACCGACGCCGTCCCTGATGCCGCCGGCGTAGTCGTTGTCGCGGAAGCGCGGCAGGAATTGCGCGTCGCGAATCTCGCCGGCCAGGCCGTCGGGCAGCACCCCTTCGAGGCCGTAGCCCACCTCGATGCGCATCTCGCGCTCGTTGGGCGCCACCAGGACCAGCACCCCGTTGTCGGTGTTCTCCTGGCCGACGCCCCAGGCCTTGAACAGGCGGGTGGCGTATTCCTCGATCGATATGCCGTCGAGCGATTTCACCGTCGCCACGGCGATTTCAGAGGACGTCTTGGCCTCGACGTCCTTCAACCGCTGCTCGAGCGCACTGCGCGTCGCCGGGTCGAGGATGCCGGCAAGGTCGTTGACGTAGCCGTCGGCTTTGGGGAGCGCTTGCGCCTCGGCGGGCGAAGTGAGAAGTGAGAAGCGGCAAGTGAGAAGGAGCAACAAGACAAGTGTGGTTCTTCTCACTTCTCACCCCTCACTTCTGACTTCCCATTGACTTCCTGATCGCCGTCACCGTCGCTTCGGTGCGGAACGCAATCATCTTCCTGCCGTTCGCGATCGTCTTCTCGATGGGCGCCAGCGGCACGCCGTTGATCACGAACTTGCCGGCCTTCACCCGCTCGGGCATGCGAATGGCGTCGGTGCTGACGGTCGCGATCATGGCCGAGATGTAGTAATCGTCGTGATACCCCTCGAGCTTCTCGTGGATGCCAAGCACCTGTTCCTGGAACTGCTCGACGTCGCCGTAGTTGTAGTACTCGGGGATGAAGTGCACGGCGCCCTGCCCCTTCCACTCCGCGTTGAGCGCGCCGGCCACTTCCTTCATGCCGTTGAGGTTGCCGCCGCTGTCGCCGAGCAGGACGATGTCGGTGAAGCCCTGGCTGCGCAGGCTGTTGGCGACATCGGTCAGCACCGCGCGGTAGGTCGCCTGCGACAGCACGACGGTGCCGGGCGACAGGTTGGGCCGCAGCGGATTGCCGGGCTCGAGCGTGATGATGGGCGCGACCAGCGCGTTGCCCAACGCGCGGGCAATCGACTCGCCGGTCCCCTTGAGCACATTGTTGTGCTTGCCGGTCGTCAGGTACGGGCCGTTTTCCTCGATGCCGCCCACCAGCACCAGTGCGGTCGTCTTGCCGGCCTTCAGCAGGTCGCGCACCTCGAGCATGGTCAGGTCCTCGATCCACACGCTGTCGTGCATGTCGATGGGCCGCGGCATGTTGGTGACGTCGACGCGAGGCTGGGAATTGACCGACGCCACGCGCGGCGGCGCGGGCGCGGCCGGTGTTTGCGCGGCCGCGGCCGCCGGGATGAGCAGTACGAGCGCGAGACGGGTAACCAACCTGATCATGAGTCCTCCAGCCGGTCCGGCGCGCGGTCGCGTCGGTGGCAACGCGGATGAGGTTACACCGGTTTGGGAACCGGCGGCATCGCCGTGGTTACAAACAAAGACGCCTGGGGTCATAGACGAGACAACAGCGGCGGTGCGAATGGGACGGTTGACGCTACAATATGGCGGTTCGAGGCCCGGACCAGATCGTCCCGATCCGGGTATCGCGCCAGGAGTTCAGACCATGAATCGATCGACGATTTCGACCGTCACTGTCGGCAGCTTTGCGCTGGCCGCCTGCCTTTTTTCTTACAGCGCCATCCCCGCCGCCCAGGGTGGCGGCCAGGCGCCGCCGCCAGCCGCCAATACGCCGCCCAAGCCGCTGGTGCCGGTGGCCGCCAGTTCGGTGGCCGCCAACCCGGATCAGTACGTCGGCGAGTACCTCACCATGACCGGCGCGGTCGAGGCCAACCTGACGAAGACCGCGTTCTCGGTCGATCAGGACAAGACCAAGGCCACCGGCAAGGACGTGCTGGTACTCGCGCCGACGCTGCAGAAGCAGGCCGATGCCAACGGCTACGTCACCGTCATCGGCCAGTTGATCAAGTTCGACCCGGCCGAGGTCGCCACCAAGCTGAAGGACTACACCATCGACCTGTCGCCGGCCGACCAGGCGAAGTTCAAGGGTAAGCCCGTCGTGCTCGCCACCGCGGTCATCAACGCCGCCGGCATCGACATCGCCAAGAAGCCGATTCCGCCGATGTCGACCGACGATCTGGCCCTGCAGAAGATCATGACCAAGCTGCCGCCCGCCCAAGCGGCCCTGCGCAAGGCCCTGGACGGCAAGGACCTGAAACTCAGCAACGAGCAGGCCACCATCCTCAAGACCGCCTTCACCGAGACGGAAGCGTTCTGGAAGGCCAAGGGCAACACCGAGGCGATGAACTGGGCCGCCGACGGCCGCAAGCACGCGGAAGCAATCCTGATGAACCTGGGAATCAGCAATATCGAGGCCGCGAAGACCTCAATCACTCCGCTCGGCGCCACCTGTGCGAGCTGCCATGGCAAGTACCGTGAGCGCATGGACGACGGGACGTTCCGTATCAAGGCCGGGAGCTAAACGACCATGAAGACATTTGCCCTCGTTGCAGTCAGCCTCGTCGCCCTCGGCGGCCTGTCCGTATCGGCGCAGCAGCCCGGCGCGGCCGGCGCGCCCGCCGGCCAGCAGCGGCAGCGGCCGGCGCCAGACCCGCGTTCCATTGGCGGCGGTAACTGCGCCGACAACCCGTACAACTGCGTCGATGTCGTCAATCCGCTGCCACCCACCAACTCGGTGTGGCTCGAGGAAATGACCTGGATCGACGTGCGTGATGCGCTCAAGGCCGGCAAGACCAACATCATCATCGCCACCGGCGGCATCGAGCCGAACGGCCCGTGGCTGGTCACCGGCAAGCACAACTACGTGCTGCACACCAACTGCGAAGCGATTGCCCGCAAGATGGGCAACGCGCTGTGCGCCCCGATCATCAAGCTGGTGCCAGAGGGCGGCATCGAGCCGAAGACCGGCCACATGGTCTCGCCCGGCACCATGACCATGCGCGAAGAAACCTTCCGCGCGGTGCTGACCGATGCGGCTGAAAGCCTGCAGGCGCACGGCTTCAAGAACATCATCTTCATCGGCGACAGCGGCGGCAACCAGAACGGCCAGAAGGCCGTGGCCGAGGCGCTGACCGCGAAGTGGGCCGGCAAGGCCCAGGCGCTGCACATCCCCGAGTACTACGACTACGCCAGCGTCTCGAAGCACATGACCGCCAACGGCATTGTCGACGGCAAGAGCGACGGCCTGCACGACGACCCGATCATCACGCTCAACATGTTCATCGACGACCCGAACTCGGTGCGCTACGACGCGCGCGTCAAGGCCGGCAAGGCGACCATCAACGGCGTCGACCTCAGCGACCGCGCCAAGGCCACCGCGCTGGCCAAGCAGATTGTCGAGTTCCGCGCCACCAAGACGGTGGAGGCGATCAACAAGGCGATGGCCGCCAAGGGCGGGGCGAAGTAAAAGTTAGAAGTGAAAAGTTAGAAGTTAGAAGTACGGGAAAGGGCGGCCAGAGGACACTCTGGGCCGCCCGTTTTCTTGTACGGAGGAGTAACATCGAGGGCAGCCCGTATGCCCATCCCCCCCCTCGCGCCCGCCCTCACCCGGCACTTTCACTCCCTGCGGCGGCTGATTGGCAACACGCCCCTGCTGTCGCTCGCGCTGCGCGTCAACGGCGAGCCGCGCACGGTCTACGCGAAGTACGAACCGCTCAACCTGACCGGCAGCATCAAGGACCGCATGGCGCTGCACATCCTGCAGCGCGCGTATGAAACCGGGCAGATCCAGCCGGGCGACCCCATCGCCGAGGCGACCAGCGGCAACACCGGCATCTCGTTTGCCGCCATCGGACGCGCGCTTGGCCACCCGGTCACGGTGTTCATGCCCGACTGGATGAGCAGCGAACGCATCGCCCTGATGTCGAGTTTCGGCGCGTCGGTCGTGCTCGTCAGCAAGGCCGATGGCGGCTTCCTGGGCTCGATTGCGCGCGCCGACGAGATGAAGAGCGCCAACCCACGCACCTTCCTGCCGCACCAGTTTTCAAACGAGGCCAACATCAACGCGCATTTCACCGGCACCGGGCCGGAGATCTGGCTGCAGCTACAGGGACAGCACCTCACTCCCGATGCGTTCGTCGCCGGCGTCGGCACCGGCGGCACGGTCATGGGGGTCGGCCGGTTCCTGAAATCGCGGCGGCCGTCCATCCGGGTCCATCCGCTCGAGCCCGCCGAGTCGCCCACCATGTCGACAGGCCACAAGGTGGGCCATCATCGCATCCAGGGCATCTCCGACGAGTTCGTGCCGCCGATTATTCACTTCGACGAACTCGACGGCATCGTGCAGGCCCACGACGGGGACGCCATCCTGATGGCCCAACTGCTGGCGCAGCACGGCCTGGCGGTCGGCATCTCGTCGGGCGCCAACGTGCTCGGCGCCCTGCGCATCCAGCACGAACTCGGGCCCCAGGCCGTCGTCGTCACGGTGCTGTGCGACAGCAACAAGAAGTATCTGAGCACCGACCTGCTGCGAGCCGAGCCCGCCAAGGATGGCTACCTCACACCGCAGGTGGAGATGCTCGGGTTCGATTCGGTGAACCGGGTGTGCGAAATGTGCGCCGACCCGCAACCAGGCCATATGCGGCCGCGACGAGTCGACGGGCTACTGTGACCCCCGCTTGACGTGCCGTTCCAGCATCCGTCGCCGGACGACGCCGCCGTACACGTTGCCTTGCGCATCGACGCCAATGCCCTCGGCGCCGGCGTGATCAGCGGCAGTGGATTCAGAATCTTCGATGAACGCCGTCACCTTGCCGTCCCGGGCGCTGCCGATGCGAATGCCCTTCTTGATGCCCGGCAGTTCGTGCGCGCCGGTGTCGGTGCCCCACGACTCTGAATCCGCGACGTAAATGGTGTCATCGCTGGTAATCACGATGCCGCTCGGCCGGCCGAACTGTCGCCATTCGTCGAGCACCTGGCCATCCTGGCTGTAGATAACGATGCGGTTGTTCTCGCGGTCGCCGACCAACAGCCGCCCCCGTGAATCCATCGCCAGGGTGTGCGGCTCGCTCAGCTCGCCGCGCCCCGAGCCCTTGCGGCCCCACTCCTTGATGAACTTGCCGTCCTTGGTGAAGTGCATGACACGGTTGTTCTTGCCATTGCGGTGGCTGTCGGTGATGAACAGGTCGCCGTTCGGCGCCACCACCACATCGGTCGGCTGATCGAACAGGCCAGGGCCGGAGCCGCTGACGCCGGCCTGCCCGAGCGTCATCAGGATCTTCCCCTCGGGACTGAACTTGATGGCTTGGTGCCCCTTGCCGGGGGCGCTGCCCGCGTCGGTCATCCAGAGGTTGCCCTCGCGATCGACGGTGCCGCCGTGCGGGAAGATCAATTGCCCCTGGCCGAAGCTGGCCAGCAGCTTGCCCGCGGCGTTGTACTTGAGAATCGGCGCTTCGGGCCGTCCGGCGCACGAGTTCTCGAAGCAGCGGTGGACCACGTAAATGGTGCCATCGGGCGCCGGCTCAATCGCCGTGACGGCCGCCCACTTCACACCCGGCGGCAATTCGCCCCAGGTGCGGGTGGTCGTGTACGGCTGCGGCAGGTCGTTGCGGGGCTGGCTTCCCTGCTGCGCGATGACGGGCGTCGCGGCCAGCAGGGCGAGGGCAATCACTCGAAGGGGTTGCATGCTCCTTTATACTTGAAGCGCCTTCCCAATGCCTCGGCTCACCGACAAATCAGCGATCCGTTCGATCCTGCGCCGCGACCCGGTGTGGGGCGTCTATGCCCTGGGCGACCTCGCCCCCCGCATGTTCGAGAAAACGCGGTGGTTCGGACCCGACCTCGCACTCGTCCTGCACGACTTTGGCACCAGCATTCTCTTCGCGATCGGCACCGGCGCCGTGCGCGAGGCACTTGACCATGTCACGTGGCCCGTGCGCCTGCAATTGCAACCGGACGCCCTCGACGAGGTCGCGCGACACGCAGTCGTCGAGAACCAGTGCCAGATGTGGCGAATGGGATGGGCGGGTGCCGCGGGCGCCACAGGTGCAGCAGGTGCAGTGCGACTTGGCGCCACCGACGTGCCGGCCTTACTCGAGCTGTATGCCGACGGCGAGGCGACCGGCGAGGGGCCCGACTTCTTCTACCCGTCGATGGTGACCGACGGGGTGTTCTTTGGGGTCTACCAAGGCGACGCGCTGGTTGCGGCCGCCGGCACCCACCTCTTTGCTCCCGAAGAACACGCCGTGGCGATTGGCAACATCTATACGAGGCGCGATCACCGCGGACGTGGACTGGGAGGCACGGTGACCGGGGCGGTCCTGAACGTGGTGAAGGACAGCGGCACCGTGGGCCTGAATGTCCGGGCCACCAACCACGCGGCCCTTCGCCTCTACGAATCGCTTGGCTTCGTCCGCCATTGCCCCTTTTTCGAGGGCCTGGCGACCGCACGAAGGTAGGCCCGCCGACAGCTTCTCGTTCGACCACGCAATACTTGGCCGCCATCCTGCGGACGGTATGCGGTACGAAAACACGCCCGGACCGTCAGCTGGACGATTCGGGCGTTGGCGAAACTGCCGCGACATGCGCGCGGCGGTGCTTAAAACTGCGACTCGGTTGGACTACGGGCGGGCGCCGAAGCGTCCCGACCGAGCCGACGGACGGCGTCCGGGTCCACCGGACCCCTGACGCGCCCCCGAACGAGGTCCATTGGACCCACGGTTGTGCCGGCCACCCTGGTGACGTCGGCCTGCCTCGGGCAGTGCCTCGTGCGATCCGGCGGTGGTCGGGAATCCTTCCACTACCACGTGCTCGACGGGAGTGGGCAACAGGCGCTGGATGTCGTGCATCAGGCTGCGGTCAGCCGGCGAGACCAGCGAAATGGCGTGACCGGCGAGACCGGCGCGGCCCGTGCGGCCGGCGCGGTGGATGTAGTCTTCGGCCACCAGCGGCAGGTCGAAGTTCACGACCAGCGGCAGCTGCGCGATGTCGAGACCACGCGCCGCGATGTCGGTGGCGACCATCACGCGGACGCGGCCGGCCTTGAAATCGTCGAGCGCGCGCGTGCGCGCGCCCTGGCTC
>Ga0209770_10001312_pt1 | contig 12987 bp, 9 predicted proteins | sample LauGreSu1BDMLBDD_2_FD_187572 | JGI IMG/M metagenome (GOLD analysis project Ga0209770, IMG submission 187572) | Freshwater lake microbial communities from Lake Michigan, USA - Su13.BD.MLB.DD (SPAdes) (version 2) | ecosystem: Environmental > Aquatic > Freshwater > Lake | place: Lake Michigan, USA...
CGCCGCCGCCGCCGCCACCCATGCCGCCGCCACCGCCGCCCTGGCCGCCGCCGCCGCCCTGGTCAAGGGCTGCGCCGAGGTTGAACTTCGGGGCGTTGTCGAACATCGGGGGCTCGAACAGGAGGTCGCGCACGGGGTACATGCGGCGCTCCTTGGCCTTCTTCAGACGGCTCTTGGTGCCGGCCTCGATGAAGCCGTCGCGGAGCTGCCAGCTGCAGGACGACTCGGAGTCGGGCTCGGCCTCGCCGGAGGCGATCTCGAGCAGACGCTCGAGCACCTCGAGCGCGGATCCGGTCATCTTGAGGTTGATCTCGAGCTCGGGGTCGATGCCTTCAGCGCCATCGTCCGAGTAGCGCACGACGAGCGGCACATCGATCGACTTCGCGACATACTCGAAGGCGCGGCGCGCCTCGACGCCCTCGAAGGACGCCATCATGTCGGTGTAGAGGAGCGCGCCGAGCAGCTCGCCGCGGGTGAGGTCGCCACGCTGCGAGGACTGGCCGGACGCGGTCGCATCGGACTGCGCGAGGGTCGTCGCCGAGACAGCGAGGGTTGCGAGCGATCCGACGACGAGGGTCACGCAGGTAAGGGACTTGACGGGCTTCATAACGAGGTACAGGCTCCTAAGCTGGTCCGTTTGGACCGGGGGAATATACGGCACTCCGCAGGGGGTGGAATCGCGCATGGCTGCGGAAAGGTCCAAAAATCGAGAGCGGCCGGGTGACGGTCACTGGCGGGTGTCTCCGCTGGGCAGCCCGCCGAGCGCGACGACGAGCCCAAGCGCGGTGGCGCTCGGGGGGCAGTCGTCCCCGATCAGGGAGCGGCGCACGAGTCCGCGGAGCACCTCTGGACGGCGGAACGCATCCACCCACGGCTCGTCGGCGGTGTGCTGGGCCACGAACCGCACCGCGCCTCGCAACAGCGCCGCGGCCGGATCGGGCTCGCCGGCGGCCCCGGGTGCCTGCGGTCCGAGCAGGGCGAATCCCGCGGCAAACCGAAGCCCGGCGGTGTCGGTCAGCGACCGGGCAACCCCGGGAAGGGGGATTCCCCCTTCGAGGTCCGGTGGGAAATCGGCGATTGCCGCGCCCCCGGTTCCCGGCGCGGCGGCAGGCTGGCTTCCGAGCTGCTGACTTCGGAGGACCGCTGCGCCGGCCCGAAGCGAGGACTCGAGCGACCGGGCGACCTCGGCGGGGGTTCCTCGCGCCCGAGCAAGGAGCGCGATCGGAAGCGCGCCCTCCAGGGCGAGGCCGGGCCGAGTGGAGACCTGCCGCACGAGCGCGTCGAGCGCCTCGCGCCGCGACGCCTCGCCATCGCCGACCGTGTCAAGGGCGCATGCGGCGGCGAGGGTCATCGCCATCGGGCCGACGGAGTTTCCCTGCCCAGCGGCGTCTTCCCCGAGCGCGCGGAGCCCGCGGTCGATCCGTTCACGGAGCGTCGCGAGGATGCCCGCGTCGGCCTCGCCGAGTCGCGCGAGCGCGATGGCGCACGCCTCGTCGACGGGGAACGGTCGCTCCGCATCGGAGAGCGCCATCAGCGACCGTGCGAGTGCGCGCGCCTTCGTCGCGGACACGGCGCGCACCGCGTCCGGGAGCCCGTCGCACGCAGCCGACTCCGCAAGCGCGATCAGCGCGAGCGCGGCATCGCGCGCGTCCGCGAATGGAGGCGCGTATCGGTCCGCCGTCGGGTTGTAGGTGCCGAGGAGGCGCACGCCCCTCGACGGATCGCCCGGCGTGGCGTCGACCACCTGCGCGGCAAGCCGCGCCGCCAGCCGGGTCGCGAGCGCACGGTTGTACGCGGGAGTGATCTCGACAGGCTCGATCACCCGGCCAGCGCGCGTGACGACGGAGGGCGCGGCGCCCGCCGAAGGCTCGCGGAGCCGGATCGTCTGGAATCGCGACAGCGACACGCGCTCGTCGGTTGCGAACTCGGGCAGGTCCTTCGCAGGAAGTCCGGCTTCGATCAGGAGCGCCGCAACCGTCGAATCGGGCCGCGCCGCGCTGTCGGTCGCGAGGAGCCGCGCGGGAAACGCGAGGTAGACCGCGTCGGCGCGGTGGAGCGCGATCCCCTCGTCGCCAAGCGCAAGCCGGGAGACCGCATCCGCGATGGTCCGTCCGATGAGCGGCCGTCGCGCTCCGGCGAGCTCGACCTCAAGCGCAAGCCGAGCGGTGACCCTGTCGCCGGTCACGGCGCGCACCTCTCGCACCGTGTCGTCCGCGAGCGCCTTCGAGACCGCGCGCCCGACCGCCCGGCGCAGCATCAGCGGTCCGCCTCCGGCATCCTCGCCGATGCCGACGAGCCGTCCATCCTGCCGCAGCACCACGCACACGCCGGTCGTCCCGGTGAGTTCGAGCTGTGCGGACTGTTCCGTCGGTGCGGGCAGCTCGTCGAGATCGAGCCACGCGCGGGCCCTGAGGAACGCGCCGAGCGCGGCGTCGGGATCGGGCGCCGCTGCAACCTGTGTTGCAGCGCTGCAACGCTCCGTCGCGCGCTCGTGCATCGCACCGCACGGCCGGACCGCCAGCGCGGCCAAGAACACCGAAAGATGGCCAAGGAACCGCATTGGCATGGATGTTGCCATGTTTCTCCTGTCCGCGGGTCGCCCGCAGGACAACGACAGACTCCAGGCCAACTGAAGAACGGAATTCGCCATGCTGCTCACCCGCATCCTCGCACCCGTGGACAACCGCCGCAAGATCGTTCTTCTCGCTGCGCTCGCCTTCATCGCGCTCTGCTGAGCTGACCACTCGCCGAAGCGTGCGTATCAGAGTGTGAAAGACAGTTCCTCAGGCCCCTGACCAGGGCCGATCCGAAAGAAACAGGCCGCGGCGATTGCCGCGGCCTGTGTTCGTTTCATGCGGGTCGCGAACCGACGGTCAGAACTCGAACCGGTCCGAGCCCATCGCGCCATGGCTGTCGAGGCCGCCGCGCGCCGGCTTGCCGCCGCGCTGCGGGCGATCGAACTCCTCGGCTGGACGGTCGCCGGTCGCGGTCCACTGGGCGCGCTTGAGCGAGAGGCCGATCTTGCGGTCGTCGGTGTCGACGCGCAGGATCTTGACCTCGACCTCCTGGCCGACCTTGACGACATCCTGCGGGTTCTCGACCTTCGAGTCGCTGAGCTCGGAGATGTGGAGCAGGCCCTCGAGGCCCTCCTCGAGCTCGACGAACACGCCGAAGTTCGTGATCTTCGTGATCTTGCCCTTCACGATCATGCCCGGGCGGTACGCCGACGGGATCGCCTCGACCCACGGGTCCTCGGTGAGCTGCTTCACGCCGAGGCCCACGCGCTGCTTCTCCTGGTCGACATCGATCACGACGCACTTGACGACATCGCCCTTCTTGTAGAGCTCGTTCGGGTGCGCGACCTTCTTCGTCCAGCTGATGTCGCTGACATGGAGGAGGCCGTCGATGCCCGGCTCGATCTCGATGAAGGCGCCGTAGTTGGCGAGGTTGCGCACCTTGCCCTCGATGACGGTGCCCACCGGGTACTTCTCGGCGACGAGCTCCCAAGGGTTGACCTCGGTCTGCTTGACGCCGAGCGAGATCTCGAGCTTCTCCTTGTTGATGTCGAGGACGACCACATCGACCTCCTGGCCGACCTGCACGAGCTCGCTCGGGTGGTTGACGCGGCGGGTCCACGACATCTCGGAGATGTGCACGAGGCCCTCGATGCCCTCCTCGAGCCGCACGAACGCGCCGTACGACATGAGGTTGACGACGGTGCCCTTCGCGCGGCAGCCGACCGGGTACTTCGCCTCGATCTGCTCCCAGGGCGAGGTCTCCTTCTGCTTCAGGCCGAGGGCGATCTTCTCGCGCTCGCGGTCGATGTTGAGGATCTTGACCTCGATCTCGTCGCCGATGCGGACGATCTCGCTCGGGTGGTTGACGCGGCCCCACGACATGTCGGTGATGTGGAGCAGGCCGTCGATGCCGCCGAGGTCGACGAACGCGCCGAAGTCGGCGACATTCGTGATGGTGCCGCGCACGAGGTCGCCCTCGCGGACGTTCTCGAGCAGGCGCTTCTTGGCGGCGTCGCGCTCATCCTCGATGAGCTTGCGGCGCGAGATGACGATGTTGCGGCGCTCCTCGTCGATCTTGAGGATCATCGCGCGCATCGGCTTGCCGACGAACTCGCCGATGTCGCCGGGGCGGCGCACATCGACCTGCGACGCGGGGAGGAAGACCGGCACGCCGATGTCGACGAGCAGGCCGCCCTTGATCTTGCGCACGCACTTGCCCTCGATGACATCGCCTTCCTTGCGGGTCTGGAGGATGGTCTCCCAGCCGCGGATGCGGTCGGCCTTGCGCTTCGAGAGGCGCACGCCGCCGGTCTCGTCCTCGAGGCTCTCGAGGAGGACCTCGACGACATCGCCCACGGCGACATCGGTGTCCTCGAACTCGGCGCGGTCGATGAGACCCTCGCTCTTCAGGCCGACCTCGACGACGACATGGTCGCCGGAGAAGCCGACGACATGACCCTTGAGGATCGCTCCGGGCGCGTAGCCGCTCACTTCCTTCGAAATGATGCTGTCCATGTCGCCCGTCGCGGCGCCGGCCATGCCGGCATCGCGGAGCATGCGCTCCACTTCGTCATCCTGGAGCTTCAGATCCTCGATCAGGTTGTAGTCGACCATGTTGCAGTGTGTTCCGACGCTCCCGCCACGAGGCAGGCGCGGTCCGCGTGCGTGAGGCGGGCCGGACGACGGTCCGGGCTTGTCTCCGCGAGCCCCGACGCGGCGGCGGGGCGAATCGCCGACGATACCACGCCCGGCGTGCAGCCGCGAGAGTGTGCGATTCGGAAAGCGTGCGAGGGGATGCGGCTCACCGCAGGGGGGGTTATCCGCCTCACCCTCCCGCGGCGGCGGGCTCCGCGGCCCTGGGCGCGACATCCTTGCGCATCGACATGAAGCCAAGCACGCCGACGATGTTGATGGCCGTGCAGGCCACGAGCACGAGCGGCGCGTGCCCGAGCGGCGCGAGCCACTGGTGCAGCCCCCATGCGGCGATCGGCGCGAGGATGCCGCGGATGCCGTTCAGCGTCACATGCACCGCCATGTACTCGGCGTCGCGCTCGGCGCTCGCGAAGTCCTGGTGCCCGAGGTTCCACGCAAGCGTGCCGCCCGCGTATCCGACGCCGAGGAGGACCGAGGCGAGGTAGACGAGCTCGACGGAGTGGAGGTACGAGGCCAGCGTGACCGCGACGCTCGCGCTGACGAAGCTCCAGCCGTGCACCGAGCGGAACTGGATGATGTGCGTGCGGTCCATGAACCGCGACCAGAGGGGAATCGCGAACGGCATGACCGCCAGCGGGATGATCGCGTTGATCATGATGCCCGCGGTGTAGGAGAGCCTCAGCTCGTCGGTGACGACGAAGGTCATTGGCGCGCTGAGCATCAGGTTGCCGAAGCCGAACACGCTCATCCACCACATGAAGCGGGCGTACAGCGGGTCCTCGCGGAGCAGCCTGACCATGCCCATCGGGCTGAACCCCGCGTCCTTCTTCCGCCCGTCGAGCTCCGCGCGCTGCAGCTGCCGCGCGCGCCGCAGCCGCACGCGCCGGTAGATCTGGTTGCCCAGCAGCCCGAACAGCGCGAGGAACGGGAAGAGGTAGTGGTAGTTCTCCGGGTTCCAGTCCATCGCGCGCCCGACGACGAACCCCGCGAGCGCGAGGAAGATGCTCTGGACCGTCGCGAGCTTTCCCGCGATGGTGGCGCGGTTCGCCGTGGGATAGTTGTTGCGCCAGACCGCGGCGCGGATGGTGATCACGCCCGTCCACGCGGTGCGCGCGAGGCCAAGCGCGATGCATGCGGCCGCGAGCCCCCATCCGTTGCGCGGGCAGAACGCCATCGCCGCGACCATCAGGCAGGCCGAGATCTGGAGCCAGGAGATGAAGGGGACCTTCGGCCGACCCTTGGCCAGCGCCGCCCAGATGAAGCTGGTGAGGTTCGCGACATTCGGCGCGGCGAGCGCCCACGCGGTGGCGAGGTCGAGCCAAAGCGGATCGACGCCCGGCTGGCCGTCGAATGCCTTCTTGATGACGATTCCGATCGTCCCGCCCTCGATCGCGCCCAGCATGAGCGGCAGGAAGGCCCAGCTCGCGAGCTCCCGTCCGTAGGTGCGCCTCAGCTGCGGCGGCAGCTCGGCGGGATGGAAGCTCCGCGCGAAGTTGCCGATGACTCGGACAGGAATCAGAAGAGGGGCGAGCTCACGCATCGACGCGTCACGGCTGGGAAACAGGGAAGCGCGAATGGTAGGGTGGCATCAACGAAATCGCCGCGCGAGACATCGCGCGGCGATTGCGTTTGGTTTCAGGTCAGGCGTGAATCGACGCCGTGATTTGGCGCCGGGACTCCGCCCCGCTCGATCACGGATTGCCGTTGGTCGACATGATCGGATACGGGCTGAGCGGACGCGGCTTGTTGGTCAGCCAGACGCGACCGAGGTCCGTCCAGGCGTTCCGCAGATCCTGGTCGCGGTTGACCATCCAGTCCATGCGAGCCTCGTCGCGGGTCTGGGAGATGTTGACGAGCTCCGGCGAGAGATCGGCCGAGAGCGAGTCGAGGTCGGTGCGGTACTTCCGATCCGGGTCGCTCGGCGCGCAGCCGACGGCAAGGAACGCAGCCGCGCCGAGGGTGGCGCAGCAAATCGTCGTGCGGGTGACGGCGGTGAACGGGGCGTTGAACTTCGAACGGTCAGTCGTCATCGACATGGGAATCTTCCTCTCGGGGTCCTGTCAGAGCGTGGCATCATGTGGGAATCTCGGACGGTTGTCAATCAGCGGGGAAAGTTGGGGCTACACTCGGCTTCGCACGCTCCGCGACCCCCTCGGGCAGGCTTCCAGGCACATCGCCTCGAACCTTGCTTGAACCCTAGGGATCGGCGAGTTCCGCGACGAAGACCAGGCCTCCTTTGCCTGCGGCCCCGCGCCGCGCGCACCGAGTGGAAGGTCGGGATCGATGGACGCCGAACCCACCTTGCAATAGGGTTCGAGCGCTCGTCCCTGGCAGGCGCATCGGTCCGCAAGGGCCGTTCGCATCGGAACCTCCGAAGCACTTCGGTGTCCCGACATCCTCCCCGGCGGGGTCCCGGAGCGTGAACCCGGAGCGTGAACCCGGAGCGTGAACCCGGAGCGTGAACCCGGAGCGTGATTCGCGGACTGCAATCTGGCTCTCGACACAAGCCACCTCTACGCGCCGTCACGGTGCAGGGATGCGCCAGCGCCGCACAGGAGCCGGAGAGGGCTGGCGCTCGACCACGAGCGGCACCTCGACGCTTCCGGCGAACCAGTTTCCGAGCGCGCGCTCTTCGGACTTCGGCGCCTCGCCCCCCGCGAGCAGCTCCCGCGTCAGCGCGCCGTAGTGTGCGAGCCGCTCGTCGCCGCGGATCCGGAGCTTCCACCGGGCGGCCGTCTCCTCGGCGCTCGCCCGGTACAGACGGTCCATCGCGTCGGCGTCCTCGACCGAGCTCAGCCATCTCGGACCGCGCCGCGATGCTCCGCCCGGCCACCACATTCGGCTTGTGCGCCGCGGAACGCCATCCTCGCACACCTCGACGACGAGGCCGATCGCGACATCCTCGAACAGCTCGCCAGCGGTCACCGTCGAATCGAAGCGCATTCCTCCCCGGGACGCGCCCTCGGCCCAGAGGACCAGACCCTGGTCGAAGACCTTGGCGATCTCGCGGCGCATCTCCTCGGAGTCGCGCGGAATCCAGCGTCGCGCGGACTCGCCGCGATGTGCGGGCAGGGCGGTGCTCACCGCCGGATACTCGCGCCAGCCCTGCTCGGGCAGCGGCATGCCGATCGGTCGGGCCGCGAGCAGGAGCTCGACGCTCTCGTTCGCACCAGGCAGCGTGGCCGGCATCTCAAGCAGCAGTGGCGGGAACCGCCCCTCCGGCCTGAACTCGGCGGTCCTCGTCGAGCCATCCGGCAGGGTCGCCACGAGTCGGCCCTCGTAGCCCTCCGGCCACCAGACATCGGCGTCGAGGACCAGCACCGGCGGCGCGGAGCCGCTGGCGAGCGGCGCGCCGGACAGCACGGCCACCTCGAACGCGGGCGGGATCGCGAGGAGCCGCGTGAGCGCCGGATCGCGTGCGCCGAGCCTGCCGATGACCGCAGACCCGAGGTCCCGGTACTTCGAGCGCCATGCCGGCGAGCCCGGGGCGTGCCCCGGGTCGCCCGTCGCGAAGAGGTCGAGCCCGGCGCGAACCTGCGCGTCGGACGCGGCGCCGCTGCGCACGCGGTGCGCGAGCTCCCACGGCGCGGTGCGGAAGCCGCCGCCGTCCGAGTAGGGGCTCACGGCGAGGAGGAGTGAAGTCGGCGCCATCGACCAGATGCCACGGTCGATCATCCGAAACCGGGTCGCCATCGCGATGGCGACGATGGCCGCGATCGCCAGGATCGCCCGCGCGATGCTGCGCCGGGTCCGGCCGAGCTCCCGCTCGCTCCGCGCGAGATGCCCGCATTCGCCGCAGGGGCGGAGGGACTCCCCGTCGTCGCCCGGCCCGAGGTCATGCCAGCACCGGGGGCAGCGCCGGCGTCCGCGCGGTGGATCCCCCGCGATCGATCGCGCGGCGACCGCCATGCACACGACGATCGCCGCGAACGCGCCGATCGAGAGGGTCCATGCGGAGAGATCGGACACGGGTGGCTACCGGACGAGCGCCCACCGCAGGAGTTCGCGCGGCGTCGGCGGCTTTCCCTGCATCAGCACGCCGACGCGGAAGATGCGCGACGCGACCCACAGCATGCCGACCGCGCACGCGAAGCCCCACGCGATGGACAGCACCGTCTGCCATGCCGGGATCTGCTCGGTCGTTGCCGTCAGCCGAAGGATCATCACGAACGGCGTGATCGGCGGGACGAAGCTCACGATGGTGGCGAAGAGCCCGTTCGGGTTCTCGATGATGACCATCCAGAGCATCAGCGGCACGATCAGGACGAATGTGACCGGCGCGACGAGCGACTGCGCCTCGCGCAGGTCGCTGACCGCGCTGCCGACGGCCGCCATCATCGAGGCGACCATGAAGTACGCCATCGCGAAGAAGATCACGAGGTAGACCAAGTGCATCGGATCCACGAGGTCCATCATCGCCGCCGCGGAGAGTCCGGCGACGCCAAGCCCGCCGTACATCACGAGGATGACGAGGCTGACCATCGAGTACCCGAGGATCTTGCCGGCGAGCAGCTGCATCGGGCTCGCGGCCGCGAGCAGGACCTCCATCACCTTGTTCGACTTCTCCTCGATCGTCGTCGTGAGCAGGTAGTTCGCGCTCGTGAACACGCAGATCCACAGGAGGAACATGAACGCCGCGGGCACCGCGAACCGGAGCTCGGTGTTCTCCTTCGCCTCGGCGCCCTTTGGCGAGATGCGCGTGGTCTTCGGCTCCGGCGTGTCGGCGAGCCGCGTCAGCAGGCCGGGGTCGACGCCGCTCCGCGCAATGCGCTCCTGCTCGACGGCCTTGCGCAGCGCGCGGGAGATCTGCCCGATGTGCTTGGGGGAAAGCGAGCTCGGGATGAAGATCTCGACGCCTTCCGCGGTCTTCGCCGGGTCGAGCGCGCCTGGGTCGATCGAGGCTCCCGCGATGAGCTCGCCCTTCGCGAGCGACGACTTGATCGAGGCGACCGCGTCCGGCGCGGTCTCGAGCCGCCACTCGACCTCGACGACCTGATCGCTCGCCGACGAGAGCTGGGACATCGCGTCGACGCGCTCCGCGGTCGTCTCCGGCGGGTTCGATGCGAGCTCGCCCGCAAGCTCGGCGACCGTCGGGCGCCGCTCGAGGATCGCCTTCGCCCGAGGCACCACGGTGCCGGTGGGATCGACGACCGCAATCGCGCCCCGCAGCGGAGGCTGCTGCTTCGACAGGAGGTTCGGGAGGACCGCGATCACCGCGAACATCACGACCGGCATCGCGACGGCGCCGAAGATGAAGCCCTTCGTGAGCGCGGTGTGCCGGAACTCGCGCCAGGCGACGAGCCAGATCTTGCCGAGGTACGACTGCTGCGGGCGGTCAGGCATCGATGCGCGCTCCCTTCGCGGTGGTTCCGTCGGCCGCTCCCACGAGCTCCACGAAGACATCGTCGAGGTTCATGCGCCGGAGCGCGACCGAGCGCATTGGCGCAAGTGCGAGCGCGGCCTCCATCGCGTCGCCGGCGTCGGTGCCGTCGGCGAGGTCGAGGTCGACGGTCCCGTTCTCGTGCGGGCGGGCGCGCACGGCGAGTCCGCGCGCCACGGCGGCATCCGCGAATGCCCGCGGCGACTCGCGCGGTTCGCAGACGAGCCCGCGGTCGTCGTGCTTCGCGCGCAGCTCGCGCATGGTCGCGTCGAGCACCTTCTCGCCCTTGTTGATGAGCACGACCTTGTCGCACAGCGCCTCGGCGGTGTGCATCTGGTGCGTCGAGAAGATGATCGTGGCGCCGCGCGCCTGCTCGGCGCGGATCAGCTCGGTCACGAGGCGGCCGTTGATCGGGTCGAGCCCTGAGAAGGGTTCGTCGAGGATCAGGAGGTCCGGCGCATGGATGATGGAGGCGAGCAGCTGGATCTTCTGCTGCTGCCCCTTCGAGAGCTCCTCGCAGCGCCGCTTGGCGACTCCCGGGAGGGCGAGCCGCTCGAGCCAGTCGTCGATGCGCCGCGAGAGTCCGGCCGGATGCACGCCCTTGAGCCGGGCCATGTACCCGACGAACTCGCCGACCTTCATCTTGCGGTAGACGCCGCGTTCCTCGGGCAGGTAGCCGATGCGGTCCTTCATCGCGAGCGCGGTCGCGCCCATCACCTCGACCCGGCCCGAGTCGGGCGCGATGATCGACATGATCATCCGGATCGTGGTGCTCTTGCCGGCGCCGTTCGGGCCCAGGAACCCGCAGAGCGACCGTTCGGGGATCTCGAGCGAGATCCCCTTGACGGCCTGGACTGAGCCGAAGCGCTTGACGACATTCTCGATCCGGACGGCGGAGCTGACGGGCATGGCGGCGAGTGTAGCCGTGGGCGCCGGGGGTCGGATTGATCGTTGCCAAAAACTACAAAAAGACAACAGTCAGCTTCCGCCTGGATGCATCGACGGCTTCGCGGGCGCGACCGAAGCCGGGGGCGCGATCGATCCGGCCTCGAGCGTGTCGACGGCGACGCGCTCGAACTCGAGCACGACTTTCATCCCGTCCGACTCGATCTCGGCCTTGCCGAAGCAGAGCAGCCTTCCCGGCTTCGCATCCTTCGGCAGCTCGACGGGCCGCCAGTCGGAGAAGCGGATCGTCTGCGCGCCCGGAGTCGGGGCGCCCGCCGCGGCGTCCTGCGTGGGCGCCGGGATGTCGAGTCCGAGGATCGTGGAGTTCATCGCGTCGATCCAGAGCGTCCAGGTCGATGCGGGCATGCCCGCGAGTGCGCTCGCGCGCGGCGTCATCTCGATGCGCCACGCGTCGCGGCCGCCCACCACGGCCCTGCCCTTCGCGGTGAATGACTCGAAGCGGGCCTCGATCGAGTGGACGAGGGTCTGCAGGTCGCCTCCGCCGGCCATCTCCTGGGCGATCTTCGGGTCGATCGCGCGGGCGTTGCCGGGCTCTCCCATCCAGGCCTTGCCGTCGACGACTCCCATTTCGATCACGCCACGACCGCCAGGCATCGTCTGCACGAGCGTGCGGGCGTCGGGAGCGACGAACCGGTACTCGATGCGCGCATCGCCGAGTGCGCTGCGCGCGGACGCCACCGACTCGAAGCTCCTGATGCGGCTCCAGTCGTCTCCGCCGATCCGCGCGGTCGCGGCACGCACGATGCCGAGCGCCTCGATGCCAGGCGCCTCGGTGTCGCCGCGCGCGTCGGCGACCGGGACAGTCGGTGCGGCAGCGGGCTCGGGAACGGTCTGGCTGAAGCAGGGGCCCGCGAGCGGGAGCAGCGCGGCGAGAAGCGGGGCGGCGAGTCGGGTATTCGGCATGGCGTGAGTCCTCCGGCGGCGGCGACCGACGCGCGTCGCCGCGCGGGGCATTCCGCGAAAACCGTCAGGGCTTGGCGGGGGCGGGCGCCGATGCCGGCGCGCCGCTGGTCTCGCCGTCCTCGCCGTCGGTGGGCTCCGGTTCGAGCAGGGCCTTCACCTCGGCGGGAAGCTCGAGCGTCGACGCGTCCACCGAATCCAAGGCGATCGACTCGAAGACCGTGACGATCTTCTGCCCGGCCTGCTTGGCCTCGCTGCGAACCGGCAGCTTGACTCCGTTGAAGTCCCGGTACTCGAGGAACGCCGTGCTCATCGGGATCTTCCCGAACTGCGTCTCGAGCACCATCTCGAGCCCGCGCGCCAGGTGCGTGGACTTCTCATACCAGAGCACCGCCTTCTCGTCGCCCTTCGCCGCCTCGATCTTCCAGCAGTCGAAGCCGCCGAACTTGCCGTCGGCGACGGTCTTGACGGAGTCCCATCGCTTCAGCGGGTCTGCGTCCTTGAGGAAGTCGGCCTCGCGCGCGATCGTCGCGAGCTCCTTGCCCTCGAGGAGCCGCGTGCCCTGGATCTTGTCGCTCGCCCAGCCGACGGTACCGTCGTATCCCGTGCGGAACTCGCCGAGCGCGCCCAGGTTCATCGAGGTCATCATCTTGTTCGGCGCGGCGGTCCGGGCGATCATCGTGCCCTTGATTCCCTGCGCCGGCATCTCGATGCTGCCCTTCATCTCGATCGACTTGACCTTGAGCAGCGCCTCCTTGCCGCCGACCGCATCCACGCCCTTCGAGAGGATCTCGCGCGCCTCGGGGAGCGCGACTTCGGGCGCCGGCGAGGGCTCGGTCTTCCCCGGATCGGACTGGGCGGTCACGGGCGCCACGACGGCAAGGACGAGGGCCGTTGCAGCGAGGCGGACGGAGCGGGTTTGCATGCGGAGCGACTGGATCATGGGTGGGACTCGCGGAGATCGTCGACGGGAGTGACGCAGCGGGAACGATCGAGTGTACCGGCGCTCACGGCACGGGCGCGGGCATCGCCACCGGCATCGCGGACGCCGGAGGATTGGCGCGCGCGGCG
>Ga0209770_10001313_pt1 | contig 12981 bp, 14 predicted proteins | sample LauGreSu1BDMLBDD_2_FD_187572 | JGI IMG/M metagenome (GOLD analysis project Ga0209770, IMG submission 187572) | Freshwater lake microbial communities from Lake Michigan, USA - Su13.BD.MLB.DD (SPAdes) (version 2) | ecosystem: Environmental > Aquatic > Freshwater > Lake | place: Lake Michigan, USA...
CCTGAGAAATCTCGGAGGAGGGAACAATTGTGAATCTAGAGCGGAGACGAGGAGATTTGAACTCCTGAAGGGTTTAACCCCTTACCTCGTTAGCAGTGAGGACTGCGAGGTCGCTCTAACTCCCATCTACGCTTGTTAACCAAGTTTACAATGCTTTAAACCTACTAAAAATCATCTATCTAGGCCTAATTCATGGGCAAAACATGGGCAAAAGAATGCTCTCTCTACCCCGCAGCCAACTTGTTGATGGAATTAATTGTGTCCTCTATTTCTAGACCATCTAGAGAAACTGTTTCGGTATAGCAAGCCTGTGGCATGGATTCTGGCGACATATAAATAGGGAGCTGCAGTTCATCTCGCCAGTAAAGCAAAATGCTGGATTCAATCTCCATCGCTAACTTTCCTGGAACCTCTACCTGATGAAGTACGAACCATATGTTTTTCTCATGGTCTCGGATACGACTAGTTCCTAAAAAAAGCCACTGCCCCAGTTTTTGATACGTGAGCATCGGTGAGACCTGGTCAGCATCTACCTAACCAGTCATTTAAGGGTGGGGGGGTCATCTGCAATTTAATTCCCAGGGGTAACAGGTCTTCTCCTCTAACTTTCTCAGCTTCAACTGGATACTCAATTGTTCAGATAGTTCTGGGTAATTCTTTCTCACGTATTTGTTCATTTTTGGAAGAGGCGGTCTGTGATTGTCAGGCATTGAATTGAACTGACTCTCTACTGGATACATCGGTCCTGCTTTCCGCCCTCACATCTACTGTGTTAATTTGTTATTTGATTCCTATGGATAACATGGGGTTAAACAAGAACTCCATGGATATTAACTATTGGAATTGTTCATACTTGTACATGGAGATTCATTTCTTAGAAATCTATTCGGCTTGTTATCATCATAATTAAATGATTTTCCGTTTTTATGAAAGTAAATATTTTCACTCTTATATGATAAGAGTCCATTGCTTTCCATGGTTTATGCAGCTTCAGTTAATGAGGATATGAAATCGTTCATCTGCCCAACTGTAATTCTGCGACAACGTCCTATATTTACTGAAGCAAGGCGACCTTGATTCATTAGTACATAAACATGTGACCTACTTACTCCCATAATCTTTGCAGCCTGAACGGGCGTAAACAACATTGGTAATTCACTCATGCATACTCCTTAGTTAATTGATTTTCAATATTCTCATTCATTCCATGGTCTGTCAGGGTAAACGTTTGAGAACTTTCTATTGCATCTACATCCACCACAATCCCCTGAGCGAAATCAATGCGCACTGTTCTTGTCCCAAATGAGTCAATAGGGTTCCCAAGTGCAAAACCCAGCTCCTCCCCTAACTTTCGGTATTCAGAGATTGTTCGGGTATTCATCTCCATGGGTAGGCCTAGCGCCATGGATGTTGCAATTCCCATAAATGTTTCTGCCTTTATCGCCGTAGTTCTTGAAAGCAAGAGCTTCTTAAAGCCATCTAGACCACTGGCAATCGTTAGGTCATTACTCAAATTGCTTAGGTTCCATCGCTCCCAAAGAAGGCTATAAATCTTCTTTTCAGAGATTTCTTCAAGATTGCGCATGCCTCGCTTCTTCAATTCTGCAGTTTTAAGTTGCAGTTCAAAACGGTGCCAACCGCCATCTGCATCCTTATGGTGGACAAGCGATTTGTTGTAAAAGCTTGCTCTTAGGGCTTTCCCCCAAACCAACGTCTGAGGCACTCCGCTATTTCTGTAAATAACATCGGTTGTATATCTGGTCTTCTTGATATGCATCAAATTGCTGATTCCAAAAGGCTGGAATGGACAATAAATATCTCGGGCAACGTCTAGGCGCATAATTTCAACCATGCTCCTCCATTGAGCAGGCCAAAGGGCATGGTCATGATTTCTTATTTCCGCTGTAGCTCGGTCATAACACCAAATTGGCATAAGAGCCTCACTAAGGCCTTTTATTGCCCAAACCACCGTTGCTTCCAGCTTGTCGGGCGTGCATAGAGTGTCTCCGTTTAAGTCCATGACTCGGGCAGGGTTAAATTCCACCACAGCAAGCTTTCCATTGTTCCTGAGCTCAAAGTAGATGGTTCCGCCATTCTCTGTCGGTATAGACCCTTTGGCATAGTGCAGTTCAGTGCCCCTGATGGTTGTCCGCACTCCATTTTTCGTAAAGAGGTCCGATGACCCATCACTAAACTCCGTATCAAGAGGATAGATAATCCTTATCTTGTCTATGCCTACATACTCTTGATTAGCCGTAAACGGCTGCACAGAGCTATGTGCTGCTGGCATATGGAACATATATTGATTGCAGTCTTTCTACATATAGTGATGGTGTAACAGAGAAAATCTCTGTTACTTGGGAATTAGCTGGCCTTACGGCGATTAGATGCTTTTGACACTTTGTTATGGAGGTCCCGTACTGACTGATAGGTGGCATCAGTAGTGCCTAGGTAAAACTTGCGGACGGTTTCTGGGTCAGCCCAACTTCCTTGCTCTAAGAGTTGGCGTTCGCTGTATCCCCACTCATCTGCTGCGGTTGTGCCGTAACGGTCACGAAAACTATGAATGGTGAAGCGGTACATATAACGAGCTTTTCCAGCGGCATCAAAATATGCGGGCATTTTCATCCCTAGAGCCGAAAGAGTTGGGCGCATCTTTTCGCTACTAAAGGAGTTCAGGTTTATAACCTGCCCAGAAGAATTAGGGAAAATTAGAGCTAAGGGATTGGTACCAGCAATCTGCTCCTCTAAAGCCTCTTTAGAACGCTGCTTGAGCCAACCAAGAACATCAAACCTAGTTTCAATCTTCTCAACCGTTGGAATTACTACCGAGCGGAACTTATTGTTCTTAGTAACACGGCCAGCCTTGGATTCAGCTTTCTTTTCATACTGCCAATGGACACGTACAGCTTCTTCCTGGAGGTCAACGTAATTTCCCCGCTTGTCTTCAAAGACCTTCCGAGAGGCCGTGAAAATCAAGGTCTCATTGGCTCGGGTCCCCATGTTTGCCGATACGTGGACTAGGGCTTCTCCGAATTTGTAATGCTTCTGTAATTCATTCGCAATTGCAGTAACTTGCTCATGGGTGGGGACTTGGCCACCTGCACTCTCATCTGTTCCAAAATGAAGTTTTGATTGTTCACGGCGAGTAGGAGCAGCTTTATAGTTACTCCCCTTCGGTGCTTGCCAAACTACTCGTGCGATTGACTCCAGCTGGGAAGTAGAAAAGTACCCAGCACCAATTCCCCACTTCACAAATGTACGGATGGTGCTAAGCAATCCTTTTGCTCGCTTACTACTGTTGGTTGCATTCGTTAGATAAGTGCGAATTACACTTGCATTTAATTCTTCGCACTTGTAATGATTCTTTTCGCTTAGAGTGATTAGGTGGGCAAAATCCTCAGAACGATTCTGCGGTGTCTTTCCCCGCCATTCATGCCTTGGACCGCCTTGCTCTATGTAACCTTTAATCACTTGAGCTAATTCATGGTGTGAGTTTTCGGGTAAACCTTCTGACCCATTTCGCAATGATTGAAGCTCCGAGCTCAAATCTAAATACGCTGCATTTACATCACCTAGAGTGTCTTTGGCGGAACGTTCCTTTGGATTATTGCGAAAGCTTGCACGCAATGACCAATATTTGTTCTTTTCGGTTGGCGGTGTAATTGTTATTTCATCAGTTACGAGTTTCTTACCAGTCTGCTTTGCCTTAGTAAGCATTCTTGCAAACTTGGCATCTGGCTCAATTGGCTTCCTGCGTGGTGTCTTCATTTCATATCCCCTACCTATCCTTTTAGTCGCATACTTTTTGGCGTTTGTGTTTTATCAATCTTCTTTGTCACTGGTTCGCTAAGTTCTCCTTGAGAACGCTTAACAAAGAAAGCTTTAACGTCTTCCGCCCACCACCTGCGATTGCGTTTTTGGTTGGTGAGCGGATTAGGGAACCCATATGAATTCACAACGCTGTTTAATGAATCTGGCTTTTGGCCAAGAAATAGAGCGATATGCAAAATGGTCCACACTGGGTCATCCAGGCTGACAGGGTCCTTCAACCCCATTGGGTAGCCCTGGTCGGTAACGTTCACTTTCATACCCAGTACTTTAGCACATCTTCTACTGGTATGTGTCGTGGTCTATGGAAATCTACTGGTTATTTAGGCTCACTAGCCTTAAGATGCCTGTATGTCCAAGCTGCCCGAATTACCACGGAACCTATGCCTAAACGGCAGATGGGCTGTATCGGTCACTGATATCGCCACCCGAGGAACCGAGGGGAGATTGGAAACTGAGCTGGAGGCAGTGGTTGTCTCACGTGAGACACCTGAGGCGTATCAATTGCACAAGGTCGTACTCCAGCCTCGGGGTAGCTCAAACGCTCCCCTGGACTCTGGCCATGTCACCCTCGTTCAAGGAAAAGATGCGGACTGGGCGTCCTCATACATACCCGCTTCAGATGACCAATTCATCAAGCCATACATGATTTATGAAATTCTAAACAAGGTATCGGCTAGAAGATTACTTTCGGGACACCTTCTGGCAATCCGTTACAACGCAATAACCCGAATGCGTGAAATTGAAAAATACGTTGATGTTGCATCTAGATGGGAGAAAGAATTTAAGTTCACGCTTGGCCAAGGCGAGGCTTCTCTGACAAAGTTCACTGCACTTTCCTATCGTGCTCTAACCGATTGGTTAGAAACATCTCCTGCTCAACTGCTCGCAAATATCGAGGGAGTTTCAGTTACAACTATCCGTAACCGAATTTATGCGGCGAGGGAAATTGGAGCGATTGAGAAACCAGGCGCTGGAGTAAGAAGTGCGAAGGCATCAAAAACTAAAGTTAAGTAAAAGTTGCAAGTCCGGTTTCATACATCTTATCTATTTGAAAGTCTTGCCCGAGTCAGTAGAAATCAGAATTGAAGGACCCGCAACAACAACGATAGATTTGCTAGAAGCAGTTACAACTGAGATTTGGTCCTTGAATGTTGAAACAGCAACCCATTTTTTACCTAAATCAGAAGTGTGGTACAGAGTTTTTCCAGATGATGCATAAAGCCCTGAATCAATAGTCTCTACAGTCTGGGCATCGAAATCTGTCTTAATTTCAGTCGTGGACTTAAAGGCATTCTTGGTCATTACGATTTTCTTACCAAGAACTGCAAAAGCAATCTTGGGAGAAGACATTGCTATATCTTGATATTTCGCTGCACCAAGACTTACCCACTTCTTTCCACTGTCAGATGAGTACATAAGGTTGCCACTTTGTGAGTCCGCTCCATATATTTCTTTACCTGACACTTCCAGCATATGGAAATCTACCTTTCCCTGTAAGGAAATCAGATTCCATGACTTGCCATTGTCTGTAGAAGAAATCAATCCGACAGGTGCCGGAAATTTTGAGCCTGCGTTTGGGTGGCCACTCGCATAAATTTTGCCACTCGATACTGCCAGACCCATAACGTCAAAATTCTCACTGCCGAGCTTTTTCATTTTGTTTGGACCTTCATATAAGTAAAGTCCTTCATGAGTTCCCAAAAGAATGCGTGAACCGTCAACTTTAATATTATGGATATGTGACACCGAGTCAAAAGTGGCAGCTTGTGCCGGAAACTGAATGAGTCCGATTGTAATGAGTAGTGCACTTAGCAAAGTTCTAATTTTCACTTTTGTCTCTTTTCTTGGAAGTTTACGTGGTTTAACTTCTGACATTTCTCAATCTGATTGCATTCAGAATCACTGACACACTAGAAAGACTCATGGCCGCAGAGGCTATTGTTGGTGAGAGCAACAAACCGAAGGTTGGATAGAGCAAGCCTGCGGCGATAGGGATGCTGAGGCCGTTGTAACCAAAGGCAAACCAGAGGTTTTGCTTCATATTTCTGACAGTTGCAGAAGAAGTTTTGATAGCTGAAGCCAAGCCTCGTAAATCTCCTGATACTAGGGTGACTTCTGCGGCTTCAATAGCTGCATCAGAGCCTGTTCCCATTGCTATACCAACATTTGCTTGAGCTAGTGCAGGAGCATCATTAACCCCGTCGCCTGCCATTGCCACAAATCGACCCTTAGCCTGCAATTCTCGAATGAGTTCATACTTGGTTGCAGGCTTCATGCCGGCTCGGTATTCCTTAATTCCCACCAAAGCAGCAATTTTCTCGGCGGATGATTGTGAGTCTCCAGTTGCCATAACCAAAGTCTTTTTTAATTGTCGAAGTTCCTTAGCAGCTTCTAATGTGGTGGACTTAATGGAATCATCAAAATAAATAACGCCCATCGCTTTCTTATCTGAAGCCACATACATTTCAGTCTTGCCGAAGCTTGAAGTTGCGATTCCAGTTTCGAATTTAACATTATTCAAAACCATTAAATCTTTATTTCCAACAAGTATTTCTGCACCGTTGATGCGGGCTGAAACTCCGTATCCAGGAATGGCTTCAAATCTTTCAACCCCTACTGCTCCAATGTGCTGTTCCATAGAATAAGCATGAAGAGATTTTGCCAATGGGTGCTCGCTTGCACCATTCGCAGAAGCAGCTAACTCAATGATTTTCTCGGCGGTGTATTCCGAAAGGGTCATGACATCTGTGACTACTGGTTTGCCGACTGTAAGAGTTCCTGTTTTATCAATAACAATTGTGTCGACTTTAGATAGCTGTTCAATGGCTGATGCATCCCTGAAAATAACTCCACTTCTTGCTCCTAATTCAGTGCCGTTCATGACTGACATTGGAGTGGCTAATCCAAGTGCACACGGGCATGCAATTATGAGAACGGATATTGCATTAATAAATCCAAAACCCCATGAGTTCTCTTGAGCCAAAAGCCCCCAACCGATGAATGTTGCCACTGCAAGAAGAATGACAACAGAGACAAAGTAGTTAGCTATTTTGTCGGCCAACTTCTGCATCGGAGCTTTCGTTCGCTGAGCCGCCGACACCATTTCAATTATTCGAGAAAGTAGCGTCTCAGAACCTAAAACTTCAACACGTATGTCAATTGAGCCGTTGGTGTTCAAGGTTCCAGCGATGACCCTGTCATTTAATTGTTTTTCAACTGGAATTGGCTCACCAGAAATCATGGATTCATCAATCGAGGTGAATCCATGAGTCACAACTCCATCTACTGGAATCTGCTCACCTGGCTTTACACGTAATAAGTCACCAATCTGAATCGAACTGAGACTAACCTGCTCTTCTTCGCCCTTGGAATTTATGTGCCACGCTTTATCGCTTGTGAGTTTCAGAAGACCCTTAATGCTTGCACCGCTACTTGCTCGTGCCTTGAGTTCAAAGACCTGACCCAAAAGCGTGAGAGTGCAAATGACTGATGCTGCCTCAAAGTAGTTTGGGGTTTTGCCCGCATCGAGGAATTCCATCGGAATAGTGGATGGAAACAAGGTTGCAACCGCAGAAAATAGATATGCAGCATTTACGCCAATTCCTATCAGAGTCCACATATTGAGGTATCTATTTTTGAGTGAATCCAAAGCCCAACGATGAATTGGGAAAGAGAGCGCATAGACCACGAATCCCGCTAGGAACATTTGGAGATACTTAATCGGTGCATCTAGAGACATCGGTAAGTGAACTTGCATCGAAACGAGTACCACTAAAGACAATGGGAGTGACACCCAGAATCGGAAGGACATCTCCTTTAATTCCTTGACTCCAGAATCTTCTCCCTCTGTCTTTACGAGTGGTTCCAAAGACATTCCACATAACGGGCAACGACCTGGTGATTGACTCTGAATTTCTGGATGCATAGGACAGGTGTAGCCCTGAAGTTGCGTTGAATTTACATTTGTCATGTTAATCTCGTTTCTTAATCTTTAGCTAACTTTGATTATGCCCATCATTCCCGCATCTTCGTGGTCCAAGATGTGACAGTGATAAACGGTTGTTCCGGAAACATCTACAAATGGGATTCGAATCTTTACAGTTTTTCCGGATGGGAGATTGACGGTGTCATGCCAGCCATCGAGGTACTTTCCTGAGCCATCATTCGATACTTGAAATGGCCAAGCGTGGAGATGAAATGGATGGTCCATTGACGATGGATTTATTAAAGTCCACTCTTCAGTCGTATTGAATTTCACGCTCTGGTCCACCCGTTTAGGGTCAAACGACTTGCCGTCAAAGGTAAAGGCGGCTTCATGTTTCATTCCACCCATCATGCCCATTCCACTTCCCTCAATGGTGATTGTGCGCCTTTTATCTATCTTGCTTATCTTTGAAAGTGGGAGGAGCTCTTGAGGAGTCACTGATTTAGTTGCTGAATTGAATTCAATTTTGGCAAGTTCCTGTTGACCATTTTGTACTTTGTAGATGCCAGCCTTTGGAGCAGAGATAATCAATTCTGTCCGCTGACCTGGAGTAAGCGTCACTTGATTAGTTCTCATCACCTTAGAGAGACGGGAACTGTCGGATGAAACTTGGAAAACTTCAGCTCCGGGGATAGAGATAGTTTGGTACTGCGAAACGCATGAGTTCACAATTCTCCATCGCTCTGGTGTAGAACCCACAGCACTGAATGCTGGGACTAATTCGCCATTTATCAAAGTATTAGGACCACTTCGCCCGTGCATTAAGTCCATGCCGGATGTTGCTGCTACTGCTGATGTCTTTCCGATTCTTGGGTCCGCAAGAACGATGATGCGTTCGGTTGAGTTTTTGATTACTGGTTTCTGGTCTAGGGCATCTCCAACGACAAGGACTCCAGCAAGTCCTGAAGCAACCTGTCCAGCAGATAGCTCGTGGTGGTGTGGGTGATACCAAAATGTTCCACTTTTTTGTGTCAGTGGAATCTTAATTTCATAGTCAAAACTCTCTCCAGGGGCGACCATGACAAGCGGATTATCACTATTTTTTGCAGGAGAGACGTGGAGTCCATGGGTGTGCAAATTGGTTGCTTGATTTAATTTGTTGACGAGTTTTATCTTTAATGTATCGCCAGGATTCGCTCGGAGGGTTGGAGCAGGAAAGACTCCGTTATAAGTCATTGCCCAACGGCTTGAATTTCCATACTTAATCAGTTTTGCATCTGCAACTAGAGTTAATTGAAGAATCCCGTTTTTAGACGCAATTTCGTTGCTCGCTGCACTTGCAACTTCTGTTTCAAGCAACCAATTAGAAGCGAGCAAGCTTCCTCCTGCAACTGCACTTAACTTAATAAATTCTCTTCTTTTCATTTCAATTCCTTTTCCGAGTAGGGTGAAGTTATATTCCACTGAAAAACTCGGCTCTCCTCTGAGTTTATTCAATCTTGCTCTTCTTTATATGTGAGTTGTATCAAACCCTTCCTGCATACGGCATCATGCCGTCCACGCTATAGATGCTTGAATATTTCAACCCCGTCGCAGTTGAACGTGCTTCCCACATCATTCCGTTACCTGCATAGATACTCATGTGGTGAATGGTGCTTATAGTTCCTTTATATGAGTAGAAGAGCAGGTCACCTGGCTGAATTTCCGATATCGGAATCTGTTTTGTATATGTGTAATACAACCCTGAGTTGAGACGGTCCCAATTCGGCCAACCTAACCCTGCATATTTGTAAGCTGCATATACAAGTCCTGAGCAATCAAAGGAATTAGGTCCCTCGCTTCCCCATATGTAAGGTTTCTTTGCAAGAACCTGTCGCTTCGCAAATTCGACTGCTTTCAGACGTTGAGCTTCAGTGGTTCGGGACGAGCTTCTCCCTTGAGGGCCACCCGTTTTCCAAACTTTTGCCTGATTTTTTACTTTGCTCGCTTCATTGGAGCGAGTCTCTTCCAAAATGGCAAGCTGGCGCTTTTGCTCAAGAGTGATTCGAACTTTCTTCGCAGATGCCAAATCTCTTTGTAACTTATCTTGAACAGCCTGAAGTTTGTCTACTTCCTTCTGCTGTTCTGCTTTTGCGTCATCTGCCTCTTTTTTCGCAGCTGCAACTCTTTCGGTAACAATCCTTTGATTCTCTTTGGCAATATCGGCCTTAACTTTCGCACTTTGGGCTACAACCTCAGCTGCTTTAAATCTCTTTAATGCCGTCTTGTTTCCTGAACCAAGGTTTTCTAAAGTCGAAAGTCGGTCCATGATTTCCTGCGGCCCAGAAGCGCTCAATACAGCCTCTAAATCACTGAGACCTCCTCCAGAAATATATGCGTTTACTGCAAGTTTCCCAATCTCCTTATGTGTTGCCGAGACTGCTGCAGATGCCTCTTGAAACGACTCAAGTGCCGCCTTGGCTTGCGTTACTGCTACATCTAAATCCAACTTAGCTTTCTGATACTTCAAATCGGCAGCCTTTGCGATAGCAGTCAGTGCCCTAAGGTTTCCTTTTGCTTTTGCAAGGCGTTTGAGTGCTTCATCGGCGAGACGCTTCTTCTCTAATTCCGCTTTTTTCGCTGCTTCAATCTGCGCAAGCGTGGGTTTATGTTTGTTGGCAAAAGCTTCACTCGGAACCACTACAGCCTGGAATAAGAGCGCTGTTACCAAAAGAGAAGAGAAAAGGTTCTTCGGAGTCATAGACGGCGAGCTCCGACGAATGGTTTAGCACCGAACATTCTTGTAAGTGGCACTACTTCAACCTTCTTGCCTGGCCTAGGAGCTTGAACCATCTTTCCGCCACCCATATAAATTGATACGTGGCTAATTGGCTTGCCGAAGAAGAGCAAATCCCCGGGCTTCAGTGACGAGAATGAAACAGACTTTCCGTAGCTGATTTGAATTCTTGAAGAGTGCGGAAGCGAGACACCTGCCGCCTGATAAGACCTCATGGTTAATCCTGAACAGTCCCATCGGGTAGGTCCAGCTGCAGCCCATACATAGACATCTCCGATTTGTTGAAGGGCAAACTTCAGAGCAATCGAGCCTCGGGAGCCATCTCCTGTGTATTTCGAAGCGTATTTCTTTGAGTCGTTGAGGATTTTGTTTTCTCTTGCAGCTTCTTGGAGTGCAAGCTTTGCTCTATCTTCCTTTTTGAGTGAATTAAGTATTTTTTCTGCCTTAGCAAGTGCCGCATTAGCTGCGGCAACTTCATTGTTCAACTTGGCTTTCTCTATTTTCAAAAGAGCGGTCTTATCTGAAACAACAAGCTGAGATGCTTGAACTTGCTGTTTTGTTGTTGCATATTCTGCTAATTTCTTAGCGTAACCTCTCGAAACAATTTCCATGACGGAGATATCTGAAAGGTATTTTTTAGGGTCTGTAGAGAATAGTAATTCGAAAGACTGACCCATTCCCGTCCCTTTGTAATTCGCAATTGCAATCTTTGCAAGAGTGTCACTGGAAGCTTTGAGCTTCTTTTTCACTTTTGCTTCTTCTAGTTGCAGTGCGGCGGTCTGATTCTCTAGTTGCTTGATTCTGATGGTTGCTTCGTTTGCAGCTTCATACTTTGTGGCGGCCAACGTCCTCAACCTATCTACCTCTTTTTGAGCAGCCGCAACCGTCGGAGCTGCAGAGGCTTGGAGCGGATTAAGGAAGATGGCAATAGCCAACGTCGAAAGAATTAAGCGTTTCATCTGGGTTCAACCCCGCATTAGGCGAGCTTAGAAATCATTTTCTTCATTGAAGAAATCTCGGCTGACTGAGCTTTCACGACATCCGATGCTAACTTCTTGGCCTCTGCATTCTTGGTGTTCTTGAGCAAGATCACCATCTCTAAGGCACCTTGATGATGAGCAACCATGGATTGCAAGAATGACTTATCGAATTTAGGACCTTTGAGTTTTCCTAATTGGGTAATTTGGCGCTGAGAAAGCATCCCTGCCATTCCCATATCGTGGCCCATCGATAGTGGAGAATTAGTTGCCTTCAACCAGTACTTCATCTGGGTAATTTCTTTTCCTTGTGATGAAATGATTGATTTAGATAAAGCAATAACCTCTTTATTCGTACTGTTCTTCAGCGCTAGTTGAGCCAACTGAAGGGCTTGTTCATGGTGAGGAATCATCGATTGAGCGAACATAATCTCGTCCATGCCCAGGTTACTTAGGGTCTTGGCGTGTGAAGTTGCTAGTGCTGGTTGTGTAGATGAAATTGAAGCAAAAATGAAAACTGAAGCAATAACTTTCTTAAACATTAATAAAATCCTTTACTCGTGGGTGAATTTATTTGTTCGTCGACGAGTTGAGGATTAGATTCGAATTATGCCTAACTGAGAAAGAGAGAGGGAGTTATGGAAATTTGGTGGTCGTGGCAGGGCTAAGCGTGCGAGATGCAGTTGAATTCTTAATTTGGTGCGAACTATTTGAATTTTCTGGCTGAGGTACTTTCGCCCAACGAGTAAAACGATGAAAAATAAGGTGGCACAAGCTTTCGCTGCTATTGAGCCCGTCTTGGCTAGAGAATCTGTTGAATTAACGACTTGCTCGTGATGAGAAATAATGGAAGAGCTGGACACTTTCTCAGAGTGACATTGGTGGCTGATTACGATTCCAGCTGAAAAAACCGTGAGGATGAGTGCGAGGGCACTTGCGAATTTCGCAAACCCGTATCTTGTCCCCAACATGGCCTAAAGGTACCAAAGAATTCCATGGCACTACGGGTATGGCCCTATAACTTAGATAATAGACACGGGATTCTCAGGCGTAACGTGAAGAACTTCACTGGCATTGGGCCTGCAAACCAAGGGAGACTTGATATTCAGGTGAACAAGAGAAAAACATGGGCAAAAGTTGGGCAAAAACTTTTTACAATAAATAGAAATGACGAATTTAAGCTAAAGATGAGCGGAGACGAGGAGATTTGAACTCCTGAAGGGTTTAACCCCTTACCTCGTTAGCAGTGAGGCGCACTCGACCGGGCTATGCGACGTCTCCGAGTTGCAGGGCAAGTCTACCGCGAGCCAAAGGGTGCGTCACCCGCGAGGTTTAAGCGAAAATGCGTCGAGTAAATGTATTTTCGAATTTAGATGAAGGATCGAGGGCTTCTACGAGCGCTTTGAATTCGCTCATCTTGGGGTAGACAGTGCTGAGGTATTTAGCATCCGCAGTAAAGACTTTGCCCC
>Ga0209770_10001314_pt1 | contig 12980 bp, 7 predicted proteins | sample LauGreSu1BDMLBDD_2_FD_187572 | JGI IMG/M metagenome (GOLD analysis project Ga0209770, IMG submission 187572) | Freshwater lake microbial communities from Lake Michigan, USA - Su13.BD.MLB.DD (SPAdes) (version 2) | ecosystem: Environmental > Aquatic > Freshwater > Lake | place: Lake Michigan, USA...
TCTTGGAATTGTCCGATGATATTACCCGGCGGCGCAGTATTCATTGTAATATCAACCACTTGTGTATTGTTATTATAAGAATATCCCATACCAAATGTTTTACTTGATTTCCAAACCATACACGTGAAATGCCCTGTGCCCGACGAATATCCTGGATTATTAAAATTGTACAACTTTATTTCATCATACCACAAATCTATACTCTTCTTTATAAGTGTCATCATATCATTCGCATATCCTTGAAAATATGCTAGGTTCTCACCATACCCTTCTTTATTGCTATGTTGAAACAAATTATTTGTTACTAGGTACAATGAATACCCCTGGGCGAACGCAGAAATCGTATCGTCCCATACAAGTGGTGGAGAATTATGCACTGCACGATATGCATTTACGTAATTAGTTATCTCGGTTTTTTGCGCGTATGTAAACACTGCTTGGTCTACGGACATACTGAATATATTAATACCGATATTAATATATCCTAAATTATTTTAATTGTTATTGTTTGTTACGATATATGCAGTTACATTTGTAATTACTGTACTACTTTTGTAATTTAACGGTTAGAAGTATAACAATTTCTAGTTACAAAATTGAATTGTTGTAAATCATAAATTATTTTGTAAATAGAATATAACAAATACATGCGATGAATGGACACAAACAGAATGACTATGATTATTTCGTAAATTTAGATATAGAAAATTATATAGAATATTATGACCGATATAACTATCCGGTATATCATAAACAAGATAAATTCGTAGATTACTACGTGCACGATATTGATAGTAAGAAATTAGTATCACAAATAAAACATATTAATGAAACCGAATGGATAAATATTATTTCTATACATCTGCTCGGTATCGCTACTATATGTCTTACGATTTATGTAATAAGTTAAACCGCATTGTCTCCATTCATATAATTATATAACAAATTATCTGGATTATGATTTTGAACATCCCCACAAATAAGCATCGTACTTTCATACATTTTACGTAACACATCATTCGGAGTGGTACAACCCACCTTAATAAGACCTCGTTTTACTAAAAATTTTTTTATGTCTTGAATAGATGATTGCTTTAACAACTGTGTCTTTGTAGATGTATTGTTACGAATTGTTTTGTTTGAAACGAGAACCGTCACTTTTGGTATCGTGGTTGACCGCCCAACCTTGTATGTTCGGCGTACAGTTTTTCGCTGTAAGGTTCTCTTTGGTCTGTGCAAATTCAACGCTTTATTTAATATGATTTCGGATTGTTGGATTGTAGCCAATCTCTTCAAACTATCATTTAGTTTGTTCTCAACGATGCTAGCATTATTTACCATATCAACCGGTGTATTAATCTTAAACGGGGGGGTAGTATCTAATATTGGCGCCGATGGCACAATTGGCATTTGTGGTTGACCTACTTCTATAGTAGATATTTTAGGCGGAATAGCGGTTGGCTGGGTTAATGTTATCGGGTTACCAATATGAATATTCGGTTGATTTTTCGCAGTTCTAATAAAGGTCTTGTATGTTGGCAGCCGTCCGTTTTTTAAACAACCATATTGAGGCACTGTGTTATTTAATTGTTGTATAGGTGGGTTATTTGGACGAATATTGTTCGGGTTCTCTAAACGGTATGACATATTGGTCTGTGCTTGTAACACTGGATGTCGCTTAATGGTTGTATTGTGCATTTTCTGCGACTGTTCGTGTTTTTCCTTTAAATTGTTCAAATACTCCTTCGCCTTCTCTAACTCATTATCCATTACGGTTATTTCAGGCACTGATTTTTCCACGGTTGGCATAGGTTTCTCTACACTTGTACCAAACAACTTGTTATATCGGTCCTCCTGTTGTTGTCGTATCATCCTCAACAATGACCGTTTTTTCAATGTATCCGCCTTTGGTTTATTCAATGAAGCCTTCACTTTGATGCTACTTTCATTTGGAATTTTATCTTTTGGTTTCTTTTTTTTTGTATTATTAAAATTAAAATCTGCAATATTTATTTTAATCTGTTTCTGTTCACTCATATGATATAATACAGAAAGGAAAAAATTTATTTGGTGTAACCAATACACTAAATAAATCTAGACATACAACCCAAAGATTTCTTGTTTGTCTTGTTGTTGCTTATTTGCTGCAAACTGTTTATACCCAGAATTCAAATCGTCCATATTAATGCTTTTTTTCACTGCATTTACATTTCCGTATATTCGTCGTCCATGCGCTATCTTAATATAGGTGATTAACGCTTCTATATCACGCCCATAACTACTAAAATTGTCCTTTTTCTCATTAAACCACTTTTCTGTCAAAACAAAATCCTTGTCTAACGTCCATTCCTGGTCAAGTACCATTTTATTAAATATCTTAATCAACTCCTTTATTGTATACGGTTGCATACTAAATCTCCATATAAATCGCGACGACAATCCGGGATTAGCGCGGAAAAATGTTGTGTTTAATTCATTCTCGTAACCCGCAATGATTACCATCAAATCGTCTTTATGTTCACTTAGTGCTTCGCATAGAATATCTAGACATTCCTTTGAATAACTATCATTCTGGTCATTAGATGCTAATGAGTATGCTTCGTCTATAAACAATACTCCCCCTAAGCAGTCGGTTATCACCTGCTTTGTTTTTATCGCGGTTTGACCAAGAAACCCGGCTATCAAATCATTACGCGTGACCTTTTTAAATATATTTTTTTTCAGCACACCAATTTTAGAATATATCTGTCCAATAATTCTAGCCACCTCCGTTTTACCAGTGCCAGGGGGTCCATAAATAACTGTGTGTTTGAAATCACTCACATTCGTTCCAACATGCAAATTTTGTATAAAATATAATAACTGACTTATAATAGATTGTTTCAACGTGTCCATTCCTATCATATTATCCAATGTCGTCAATTCCGATTTAATTTTATGTAACGTCTCCAAATCAATGTTATACTCAGTATCCAGTTGAAACGGATATTTATCAATAATTGCCAACAAATCACTTATATTATTCACTGATACGTCAATATGACATGTTGATATTTTTACAGTTACTGACGGCTTTGGTTCATTCACTTCACATAACTCGGGTAACAATTTTACTTCTGATAAACTTTGCCATAACAAGTACTGCGACTGTATGCTGTTTGAACCAATACACGGAAAATATAAATAAGGTGGGTGGTTTGAAACATCTGTTATAGGGGGTAAGTGATACCCTACATACATCGGCATTTCTGTGTAGACCTCGTTCGTTATATATTTAAAACCAGGTGCATATCGGTTTGAATTATCCTCATTATATTTATCTAACAATTGGACAAACTTTTTATATTTTGACATATCTCAGTAATAATATCAAATAATATCTATACCCTTTTCGTAATATTCAAGAAAAATTACCTTTGTTGCAAAAAATTGAATATGGCATAGATATAATTAACTAATACAAATAGATACAATGAATTACGAAATGAAATCAGCAAGTATGGGCGGTTCTTTCGGGGTTGGCAAAATGGACATTGATAATTTTGCCAAATCGGATAAATATAAAAATAGTTCGGATGCGGAGATTGCTGCGGAAATTGAAAAACTCATCCACTTAGAACAAAACATCCAAAAAAGTCTGGATGAAAACGTCTCGCATATTACGGCAGAAGAAACCAAATTATTGGAACACTTGGGAAATTACACAGAAGAACCGTTTGACATTATTGAATCCTATTTTGATGGAAAGCATTTGGAACGTTTGGTTCGTCATCAGATTGAATCATACAATCACTTTGTTAACTATCAAATTCAACGCACCATTCAGATGTTTAACCCGGTAACCATTCATTCCGAAAATGACTATGTTGCCGAAACTGACAAATACTTTCTAGAAATATTCATCTCGTTTGTTAATTTCAAATTATATCCTCCACAAATTCACGAAAATAACGGTGCAACCAAGACGATGTTACCACAAGAAGCCAAACTCCGAAACTTTACATATGCAGCAACGATGACTGTTGATATCAATATTCAATATGTTATTCGCAACACAGACAATATGGATACACCGCGTACTATTGAAACCACATTACCTAAGATTAATATTGGTAAGTTGCCCATTATGTTAAAATCATCGGTATGTGTGTTAACACAGAACCCGCATATTAGTCACAAATATACTGGCGAGTGTTCCATGGATTGTGGCGGTTATTTTATCATCAAAGGGTCCGAAAAGACGGTGCTCGGTCAAGAACGTGCTGCCGAAAATAGGATTTATTGCTTTGATGGCAAAAATACTACCAAATGGTCCTGGTATGCTGAAATCAAATCGGTTCCTGATTTCAAATGCATTTCACCGAAACAAATTGAAATGATGCTTTCTAATAAAAATAACGGATTTGGCTGCGGCATTTATATCACTATCCCGCGAATTAAACAACCAATTGAACTATTTACACTGTTCCGCGCTCTTGGTGTACTTAGTGACAAAGAAATATGCAGTTACATATTGTTAAATAACGAAGGAAATCAAGGTATTTTACCCGAACATCTACAAGCATCTGCGATTGATGCAAATAAATATATGACACAACAAGATGCTTTCAATCATATTACAACTTATGTCGCGTATACACCGATTAATATGGACAAAGAAACTGGACAACGTAAAAAACGCGAATTTGCGGCGGACGTCCTTAACAACGATTTGTTCCCTCACTGCAAAACATTACAACAAAAACTATATTTGCTTGGATATATGGCTCATCGGCTTCTACAAACGAGTATGGGATATATTCCACCGGATGACCGCGATTCGTACTCCAACAAGCGTATTGAACTAACCGGTACGTTATTAAATAACTTGTTCCGTAATTACTTTAATAAATTGGTCAAAGAAATGCAAAAGCATATCGTTCGTGAGATTAACGGCGGTTCTTGGCGTTCTACCGAAGATTATGCAAATATCATCAATAACATCAATATCTATAAAATTATGAAATCTACAACGATTGAAAATGGTATTAATCGCGCATTGTCTACCGGTGATTTCAGTATTAAACAATCCAACACGAGTAAGGTCGGCGTTGCGCAAGTTTTAAACAGATTAACCTATGTGTCTAGTTTAAGCCATCTGCGTCGTATTAATACTCCGCTAGAAAAGAGCGGTGAACTCATCGCACCACGCAAACTACATAATACAACTTGGGGGTTCTTATGTTTGACTGGCGATACTGAAGTTCTAATGTCAGACAGATTGACTGTAAAGAAAATCAAAGATATGAAAAATGGAGACTTTGTGTCCACTGTGAACCCGAAAACTCTGTACGATGAACCATCTGATATTCATTCATTCTTTTGTAAAATGCCAGACAAATTGTTTGAAATTACGACAATCAGTGGAAGGAAAGTTAAGGCTACTGCTAATCATCCATTCCTTGTAAACAACGGAGGAAAGTATGAGTGGAAAAACTTAGAAGAACTAAACGCTGGGGATAAATTGATAACGCGCCACGTAACAAAAAACATAGTAGATACAAATGATACAATTGTCAATATTAGCGACACGGATGTTCTAGAACACTATAAACTTGAATTATTAGAATTGAACTTGTTGAATGTGGATATTCCCACTTATAAACTAAAAATAATTGCCAGACTAATCGGTGCATTAAATACTGACGGACATTTGCATGAACGAATTGATAAAAATAAACATTATTATTCCGCATCGTTTTATCTAGGCGAAGACGCCGATGTGTATCAAGTGGTAGATGACATTTCAGCATTAGGTTTTGGTAATTCTTCCATACAGCGTAAGACAACCAGATTTGATGACAAGGTTTCCGGAAGAACTACCGCATATAGAACATGGGAAGTTAGCAATAGTGGTACGTTTGCGCACTTTATGGTTATTATGGGAGCATTTATTGGAAAGAAAACCAACATGTCAAGGTCTATTCCGTCCTGGTTAATGAATTCCGAATTATCTATAAAGAAGGAATTTCTGTCTTCATTTCAAGGCGGCGATGGGTCGCGCCTGTCATACCAGAAAAACGATAAGACGTGGAAACCGCACATCGGCATTACGTTTCAAACGACACATAATGATTATTTAGAAGATACTGTAAAATACATGTCGCAGATTCAAACTCTATTTCAAGAATTTGGAATAACTTCTAGGATAAAAACTACTGCTGCCGACGACAACAAATCAAAGGTATGCATTGTGTTTGAGAATAGTACTGAAAACCTTGCAAAGTATGCAGATATTATTAATTATAATTATTGTGAAGAAAAACGACGCACTTCTGCTCCGGTTATTGAACATCTAAAAATAAAGGCGTTTAATAAAACCGTTCGCGATGAACACTATAATTACGTAGTCGAAAATTACAAAACCGTAAAAATTGCCGACCTAATTGAAAAAACTGGCTTGACTGAAAACCAAATCAGAAAGGTCATATCAAAAAATAAAAATGGAATTCGCCAAACAACGAGGTTCTCTACTGATGTTATTTACGAAACATTTATAAAAGACAACGTCGTAAACAATGGGTGCGTAAGCGTTCCTATATTATCAATCCGCGAAATTGAACCCGAATTAGTATATGATTTTACGACTAGAAGCGATAATCATTCATTTGTCGCTTCGTCTTTCGTTACGCATAATTGCCCAGCAGAAACTCCAGAAGGTCAGTCTATTGGTGTCGTTAAAAATATCAGTTATATGGGTCATATCACTATCCCGACAAATAGTTCATCGTTATACGAATACATTGCTCCACACATTATATCTGTTGACGACGCGAAACCCGCCGAATTGTATGGAAAGGTCAAAGTCTTCATTAACGGGTCGTGGGTCGGTATTGCAAAATCTCCGATTGAATGTTATCAAAATATGATTAACAAGAAGCATCAAGGAATTATCAATATTTACACTTCTATCATTTTCAACTACAATACACTAGAAATTCGTATTTGCAATGATGGTGGTCGTCTCACGCGTCCAGTATTAAGGGTTCGTAACAACAAAGCATTAATCACGTCGGAAATTATTAAACGCGTCGCGAACAAAGAACTTACTTGGAATGACTTGTTGACGAATTGCAAGTTACCCGAATCCGTCATTGAATATATTGACCCAGAAGAACAAAATTACGCAATGATTGCCATGAAATGCAAAAACAACTATATTCAAAACATCAATGCTCATTTTCAATATACTCATTGTGAAATTCATCCTAGCACTATCTTCGGAGTACTGGCTTCGTGTATTCCGTTTCCTGAACATAACCAGGCTCCTAGAAATACATATCAATGTTTAGACCCAAAAGAAGAAGTATGGTTGGCATCGGGAATTAAAAAACCAATCGGTGAAATAACAATTGGTGAAAAGGTGTTATCATTTAACCCTACAAATATGGATATTACTACTACAACCGTTTGTAATCATTTTATCCGAAAGAATGAATTTCCTATTTATAAATTAACAACAATTAGTGGTCGTACCATTATTGCAACCGAAGACCATAAATTTATGACAGACCACGGATGGAAAACAGTTAAGGAACTGATTTACAATAATCAGTTGAAAATAGGTATCTGTATGACAAACTATACCAATAATCTGGTTAGCATTAAGGACGTCAGGCTTATTATGGCAGCCGATACATTTATTGACAAAATGTACGATTTAAATATTGATGAAACTACAAACAGAAAGGTAAATAAAATACAAAAATACGCAATTCAATTGAAAGATAATAACTTATTGCCTCTGTATAACAACAATGATAAACTATGTGTATTATCCAGAATTATTGGGTTTCTATATGCAGACGGTTCTATCAATATATATGAAAAAAATAAAAATAATAAATATAAATATAAAGAGTTTCAGTGTTCCTTTGATTTTGGTCAATTAAACGATGCAAATCAGTTTAACAACGACGTTATTGCTTGTGGATTTAAACCTTCCAAAGTTATTTGTGGTACACGCACATTTACACCTACCGACAGCGAACGTTCACAAACACATAGCACCTTTTCCTGCACATATAATGGATGTTTTCCTGCATTCTTAATATCATTGGGAATTTCATATGGAAGAAAGACTACAACTATACGTAGCAGTATTCCTGAATGGATTATGCAGACTCCTGAATATGGCAAACATTTTATGAAGGGGTTCCAAGGAGGTGACGGTTGTAAAATATCTTGGTTTAAAACCATTGATGCTAGAAAAAAAGACCCAACTACCTATATCATTCGTACAGCGAAGACAAGCCAACAAGTTCATCCTGACTATAAAGACCATCTTATTCATTTTATGAAACAATGCCAGCAAATTTTACATCAAAATGGTATTAAAACTACCAATAATATTAATGAAGAACCAATCTCAGATACTCGCGTTTGTATATCTTATTCCATATCAAGTAATCACGCCAATTTAATTAAGTATTTTGATAACATCGGTTATGCTTACGCTGAAACCAAAAATACTCAATCATTTCAAGTTATAGAGTATCTAAAATCAAAACAAATGCATACAGGCAAGTATATTCAATTTGATGAATGGCAAAGTAATGCTAAGGTACATAATGGATTTATATTCGTAAACCTTTACTCTATCACACAAGAACCAGATGGACTGGTTTCAGATATAGAAGTAGAAAGTGAAAACCATTCCTTCATTGCTTCACAATTTGCTAGTAGTAATTGCGCGATGGGTAAGCAAGCCATCGGTGTATATGCTACCAATTATGACCAACGAATGGATAAAACTGCCTATGTATTGAATTATCCTACTCGTCCACTAGTTGAAACCAGATTAATGAATTTAATTCACTTGAATAAAATTCCATCTGGCACGCAAATACACGTTGCAATTATGACACACACTGGATATAATCAAGAGGATAGTGTACTTATTAACAAAGGTTCTATTGATAGAGGTCTGTTCCTTGCGACGATTTATCATACAGAAAAAGATGAAGACAAAAACATTATTCGGGATGAAATTATCAGATGTCGTCCGGACCCTACCAAAACGCGAGGCGTTAAATTCGGAAATTATAATAAACTTAATCCATCTGGATTTATTCCAGAGAATGAATTGGTTGAAAATCGTGACGTTATTATCGCTAAGATTGTACCGATTAAAGAAAACCGAAATGACCCGACCAAAATTATTAAATATGATGACCAAAGCAAAACATTCCGCACGACGGAAGACACCTATATTGATAAAAATTATACCGGACGAAACGGCGACGGTTACAACTTCGCAAAAGTGCGTATCAGAACACTTCGTAAACCCTTCTTCGGTGATAAATTCAGTTCAAGACACGGACAAAAGGGTACAGTTGGTAACATTATTCCAGAATGTGATATGCCTTTCACCAAGGACGGTCATCGTCCGGATATTATTATCAATCCTCACGCTATTCCGTCTCGTATGACAATTGCACAATTAAAAGAAACTTTGCTCGGCAAGGTGTTAATTGAACTCGGCTTGTTTGGTGACGGTACTAGTTTTGGTAATATGGATATTCAGACAATTTCAAAGGAATTACAAAAACTTGGTTATGAAAGTTATGGCAACGAAATTCTATACAATGGCTTAACTGGCGAACAACTAGAAACCAGCGTATTTATTGGACCCGTGTTTTATCAGCGTTTGAAACATATGGTAAATGACAAACAACATAGTCGCTCCATCGGACCTATGGTAAATCTAACCAGACAACCGGCTGAGGGCAGGAGCCGTGATGGTGGGTTTAGAATAGGTGAAATGGAACGTGATGTTATGATTGCTCACGGAATGACACGTTTCTGTCGTGAAAGAATGTATGATGTTTCGGATAAATACAGCGTACACGTATGTAAATCGTGTGGTATGATTGCACCGTATAATGATGGGAACAAAAGTCGGTTATATGAAAATGCCGACTTTACAGTTCATATGTGTAAAAATTGTGATAATAAAACGGATTTCGCGAAAGTTGAAGTTCCATACGCATATAAGTTAATGGCACAAGAACTGCAAACGATTAATGTCGTACCCAGAATAATTACTGAATAAAAATATTATTTTCCATAATTATTTTTTTCATTTTGAGTTCAAAGTGAACGGGTATTTGTATCGGTATACTACAAGATATATTTAGTTACATTCCACACAATGAACGAAGAATTACCCAGTGTAAATGATAATACAACTATTAATGATGCCAGACAACCAGGTGATTTCAAAGGTATTACCTTTTCTAATTATAAAAAACTGTCTGTGCGTAATCAGTTAATCCAAAATATAATTAACGGTCGGATTGAGCCTGCTTGCTATTGGTGCTGCGAACTAATATGTGCCGGACATTTTATGGATGTGTGGGAAAATATACTCCATTATGTTGGCAAACATATTCATATTGGAAACCCTAAGATTGTTATTTATTTGGAAAAACGGTTTGAACTTTTTCGCAGTATTGTTGAAAACGCCAATTGTACACATGAAATCCAATTACGAAATCATCCCACCATACGCGAACTATTTTCAGAAATTATATGTACACTTACTACCTCTAACCGAAAACACAGTTTTGAACCCATTAAAATTAACCGCGAAGAAGAATTTGATATGACCCAGATGACTGAACGCTTAAAAGCACCTAGTATTAACTATGCGGATAACATATTAAAACCGGACGACCCCAAAGAACTCTTCATTGCAGTAAACGAATTCTCATATCATCTATCAAAAGATAGTCATAGTGTTTTTAATGCGTGTTACTGGATTGAATGGATTATTGAGTTTGAACTAATATGTAAAAAACGAAAACAATCGTCTAAGTGCGAAACACGTGTCTATATACCCGTGGAGAATAAATTTAAAAATGACATCATCTGGATTATGTGGGATGCTATATTTAAAAAATGCGATACATTAAAAAATCCATATATCACCCAACTGCTTACCTCACTACGTAACATATTCTGTATTAAATATACGGCAGCAACTGCAAAGAAACGGCGTTATCTATTATATTTCGCAGTAGCACTTGTAGTTGAACACGTACCCACTGATATACCTCTTACTGCAAACAAACAAATTATTACAAATGTTGTTAGTCAAATCAATTTAATATACAAACAGATTAAGAAAAATGAACAGAAACCGACTTCCGATTACTTATTTAAGAATTTGGAGAAGGAAGTTGCCTTTGAAAAATCGTTGCGTAGAATGGAAATGGTGAATTCAATAGATTTTTCCAACAAATAGACCTTCGGACATTTAAAATGGGACAAAATAACCTAATAATATAATAATTTTATATTATGAAGCATAAAAGTGATGATTATAAAATATCTGCTGTTAAATATTATTTGAAAAATAAAGATAATATTAGAAAAACCTGTAAAATATTTGATTGTAGTAAAACATCATTACAACGATGGATTGATAGATACAAAACTACTAAAAATATTACATTATAAATCATAAATTACTTAAAAATTATTTATGTAAATTATATAGCAACTATGAGACTAAAAAGTGAATTGTATAAAAAGGAACAATATGATATTACTGATAAAATTATTAGCATATTGGATTTGGAAAATAAAAACACATATACGCTATATGAATTAGACCATAATGAAGAGATACAAAAACAAATTATGGAACTTATACCTGAAATACGAAAATGGTTTGCATTTAATAATATGAAAGCAGTTGGAGAACCTGACCGAATTAAACGACCTTGGTTGTCTATTATTAAGAAATTAGTTCAACCAAAATATTCAATGGAAAATAAAGAAGGGCAATTCAAAATTAATGAAAAGTGGATAAAATCTCCAATGTATATTTTTACGAAAGTTTAGGGGATTTTACTTAAAATATATTATTTAGGGAAAAATACTTAAAATAATATCTTTACATAGTATATAGAATGGAAAAGGCAAAAGAGAAACCACCAGAGTTTTTCAAATCCATCAAAACTTCGCTGAAAAGTGTATTGAAACATCCTGAACTTAATACCAAAATAATTAATGATGCTGTTGTGAAATCTAACAAGATTGTTATTCATACTTTGCAATTTCTTAAATTGTATTTATTAGATTACTATGAAAACAATAATCAAACATTACCAATAGTAAGCAAAGAACTCATTAATAATTCTATGAAAGTTGTTTGTGGCGAGAAAACTGAAAAAAGAGGAAAACCTCCAAGTAAAGAAACGATTGAAATGAAAGACAAACTTACCACTTTCTACAATCACCACTATTTACCTCTTACACAAAATGACCCAATTGACTATGCTGGACTAAATACTACATTAGATTATTTGAAGGAAGATGTTATCACAATGTATGAGAATAACATACAATTACACTATGTAGAATATGTTGAACGATATGTAAATGTTGTTTGGAAAAAGAAACTGATAGCAAATAAAATAAGAAAATTGGGGAAAACTAAAATGGAGCGTGATGCACGAATAAGAACCCTCTGTGCGGATTTACGAAAAATAAAGAATGATTTATTGAATGTAGATGATAAACCATACCAATCAAATCATCATTATCATAAATGGATTACACAACAAAAGCAACATATTTTACCTCCTAAAACCAAGTATGAAAAAAATAGTGTTATGTATGATTTGAAATGTAAAACGATGGATTATTTGCCGTGTATGATTTATATGATGAAACAAGTTGAAAATGACGATGAAAGTGTTAATAATGTGTTTCCATTACGAAGTGAAATTACGCCAAAGTATATACGATTAGATACAACTACATTAGTTAATCTATTATTGAGAAAAGAGCACGGAACAAAAGGATTTTTCAAAACAAAAGGGGAACTGAAAAAGAATGAAGATACGATATGGAAGTTCTTTTTTAGAACGGAACGAAAAATGTTTCATAAAACAGGGTTTTCTTTTCATCATATGGTTTCCACAGATGGA
>Ga0209770_10001315_pt1 | contig 12979 bp, 15 predicted proteins | sample LauGreSu1BDMLBDD_2_FD_187572 | JGI IMG/M metagenome (GOLD analysis project Ga0209770, IMG submission 187572) | Freshwater lake microbial communities from Lake Michigan, USA - Su13.BD.MLB.DD (SPAdes) (version 2) | ecosystem: Environmental > Aquatic > Freshwater > Lake | place: Lake Michigan, USA...
CTTTTCGATTAAAAAATATTGAATTCAACTTTTCGATTAAAAAATATTGAATTCAACTTTTCGATTAAAAAATATTGAATTCAACTTTTCGATTAAAAAATATTGAATTCAACTTTTCGATTAAAAAATATTGAATTCAACTTTTCGATTAAAAATATTGAATTCAACTTTTCGATTAAAAAATATTGAGTTAATCTTTTCGATTAAAATTAATTGGAACCCCTCTCAAAAAGAGAATGTCCTGTACTAGTTTTAAAACACTCTTCCCCCAAATGCCGTGTCATACTGCCATGGACACGACGCTGCTGAAGTATTTCAGTAAGAATCTGAATCTGGCATGTAGCCCTCCCCTTATGAAGAGCATTGCCAAGAAGAAAATAGCTCCTCTGCGTAAAAAAAGAGTGTCTTCCAAGCGAGCTCCAGTAAAAAAGTTTATTGAAGACATGGCGGAGCACAGCGGCTCCGGTAGTGACGGGGGCAGCGGAGATTCGAGCGAGTGTGCAGCGAATAGTGCCGATGAGGCGATGATAAACGACGTGTCTTCTGAAGGAGAGCCAGAAGAAAAAGTCAAGCTGAGCAGGAGAGAGAGACGATTGACCAAGGACGACCTGCTGTTGGTGAGGGAGGCCATGAAGAAGGATAGATTGAGCTGTGGAAACACTGGTCGAAGGCGAGGGGCGCTGCTGGACGACAGCGAAGAAGACGTTGATTCCGATGACTTCATTGATGATGATGAAGAGTTCTCTGAGGATGCCGAGAAAGTCCGGCGAGATGTTCAGGATGCCATGAGGGAGAGCGGATTAGTTCGGCGTCATCGAAGTGCTGACGATGATGATGAATCGTCTCTGAAGTCGTGCCCTCGCATGCCATTTGGATTGCGAGACGACTCTGGCGTTCTTCGGAATGGCAGCACAGGAGAGATTGTCCGCATGCCTGAGTTGCCGAGGTTAGCTCCAGTTGGGCAATGCGGTGCGAAGGCTGAAACGAAGAAGGGTGTGCAGGCTGTGCACACTGCAGCCTCCAAGCCTAACTTTGGCGGGACTCTGCAACTGCGTCAGGAGAATTCATTTCTCTTCAAGATTGTGCCAATCAATAATTCGACAGTGACAGAAAACAGATGCGCATCTGATAAGGACCGGCATCTACCCGCGAGTCTTTTAAGTCGTTTGCAGGCGTCTAACAGAGCGCCAGCAAAGGTTGCGCCTGTGTTTGCAAAAGCAGCCGCTGCTGTGCAAGAAAAGGCCGGTGGGGGGGCGGCGAGTACGGGCGTGTATCGCTGTGGTGACTCGGGAAACCTGTACTACAGATATGCGGATGGGCGTGTGTCGCCACGGAAGTGAATTGTTTTTGTGGTTCAAACGTCTGGAGCCTCTTCTTGGCACGGGGAGACGACATGGAGTTTGACTGGTCGCAGCTCCTCTGAATCGGCATCGGCAGTGTACTTGGCGCTGTGGTAGTCTCCCGTATCCTGAAAGCACATGTATACCCTGGCCAAGAAAGCGGTTGTGCCTGTGACGAGGATGATAGTGCAGGCTGGGTCTGTGGCGTTTGTTTCAATGAAGTGCTTCCACGCCATAACTATGGCGGATGAGGCCATGAAGTCTGCTATGGAATAAAGAAGTGTCGCGTGAATCAGTAAACATAGAGCTTGCAGTGTGAAATATACGAGTAAAGGTGTTGCGACATCAGATGCCGTGACGAGCCTTGCGTCTTGGACGAGTTGATCTGTGAGGGATGTGGCGTTTCCCCACGAGAGGGTAGGAGTAGATGCGTTTAGGGTGAGGATGCCAGAGGCAGGATCGTATGATATGAGGCTGAGACTGAGGAGAGTGCTGACGGATGCGTGAACTGCAAAGGGCATGGACACGTGAATGAATTCCATCACTGTGGATGGGTTGTACGTGCGCCTGGTCCTGACGAGTAGGTATATGGAAGGAACTAGAATGGGTAGTATGAATCCAAAACTCAAAACGAAGTAGTTGGACGTATACATGGCATCGACAATCTCGTTTACATCCTGTGAAATGATAATCTTGGCACTGAAAGCGATCAAAGAGAGAAGTGTCGTGAAAACGAGAAGTATCCTACGCGTCTTGGATTCCCTACATCTCTCCATGATATCGTCTATGCTGATTCCAATGAGAGATATGAAATAAAAATTTCGAGCAGAGCTTATGTCAAGCAGGCAGTATATGGTCACGTACATGAGCAATCCCAGGCCGTATACATATTGCACGATAGAGGACACGCTGAGGGTGGGAAAGTAGGTTACCTGTTCCGCACCGAGCACGAGTGCGCGAACGCATAGAAACATGGCTATCGCAATGGTGGCCCAGCTGCCTACTCGAAGATTGTGTATTGTGGTGTGAGCTGGGTCTTCTGAGGCAGCATAGTGGGACGTCACGGCTGTCAATGTGAGAACCAAGAGAATGGCAAAGAGGCGTATGAGTTCCATGTCGTTCATGGCTCTGTATGGATTTGCATGTAATGAATGGACTGCTCTTTTATGTCTGGAGACGTGTCGCGGCGGTATTTACCACACTGTGTCAAAGAAAAGGACGTGTGCATGCAGAGTCATATTTTTTATTCCAAATTCCTCCACCACTGCTCCCAGCCCACCACGGCAGCGCCGAGGCTGTCAGCCGCTATCCACGCGGCAACGTGGGCGACAGCGCCGCAACACGCAGGGATTCCGGGAGCGTCCCACACAGGCAGAGGGGGTCCGGCAAACCAGACATAGGCCAGCAGACCGAGCCAGGCAGCCACTTGGACTCCCCTGTAGGTTAGCGCCGACAGCAGCCTGGTCGGAGGCTTGGCGAGGGACAGATAGAGTGCGGAAAAGTGCACCGACATCGCGTAGCTGAGGGCCCGGGATTGAAAGAGGAACAGCCACGATGACGCCAAGAGCGCCGCAGCGAGACCGTGTATCTGCCACACACCCGCCCAGAGCTCCCTCATCCTGTTGCGTGAGCTGAGGAAGAGGGTAGGAGCGTGAGTAAAAACCAGCAGTGCCGCGGCGCCGGCCAGGGGGTATACGACGTGATCTGAGCGCACCATGGCGTCGATGGGCTTGCACGAAGCTGTGAATCCGAACGAGCCGCACGCCTCTTGCGATTGCCTTGTATTTACTGGATGCACTCTACTTGCCGCCAGCGTAGTCGCCAGGATCAGGGCGGCTCTGAGCCAGGCCATGGGCAATTTCCTGTGAATGAAAGACGCCCGCGTTTAAATCCGGTCGAGACGCGGGGGCCTGGGACCCCTCGTCGGGGGGGTCCTGGACGGCGGGTACAGCATATTGGATGGGATTGTACGTGGCCCACTCGAGGCTTTTGCTGGGCCAGAGGTGGACCGTCTTGTTGTCGACGTGGGAGTCAGTGCGCATGGCCTGGACGATGGCAGCGGTAATCTCTCGAATCTGACTGACAGCCGGTGAGTCCGATACAAAACCCAAGCCACGGAGCATGTTTGCGACGCCTGAATTGTCATTCTTCACGCACTCCGATATGACAGAGTCTGTTTGTGGGGCGACGAGCTGGACCTTGTCGAACACAGACTGCACGCGGGGGCTGGACTCGACTCCGACGACGCCGGCGATCTCGCGGAGGCGGTGGACGTAAGCCTGCATGTCCTTGCCGTACTTTATCAAAGGGTATGCATCTGCCATGATGACCGCCTTGCGACTCTTGTTGTGCCTGGTGATGGCGTGCTGAAAGTCCTTGGAAGTAAAGGTGCGTCTCTTGCCAGCCGCCTGAGCTGTGTTGTGTGCCTCCTCTTCGGCTTTCACCTGGAAAATCACAGTGAGCATCTGGAGCGCCCACGCATTCTCGTCCGCGATGAGATAGCGCCTGAGAAAAGCTCGCTCGCGCGAGGAGGCCAGCGACGACAGCAGGTTGTAAAGACCGCCGGCCTGGAGAGCCACGCGATCGATGTCCGGGGACCACTTGTACGGATCAACTCCGTCGGATCTCCAATATTGGCCCCCCTTGCCCGTGAGTCCTCCTGCGAATTGCATCGCAGACTTGAGGTCGGCGACGACAGCGACTGCGTATTGCTGGGGGCTGGCAGACGCCTTGTCGACGAACGCGGGGAGGCCCGCTAGGATGGAGCGAAGCATCTTCTCTGCGTCGCGCTCGAGGATCAAGGCCGCCCGGTGGAGCTCAACGACAGAGGCGGCGTTGAAGCGGGGATAGTTCATGCCGAGGCCGTCCAGGTTCATGACACTGAAGAACCTGCCGGCATCGGACAAGTCCGGGAGTAGCCTGCGAATGATGGAAATGACTCCGCTCCCCTTGTCTTTGCGCGCTGCGTACGAGGTCTTGCTGGACAGCCAGGCAATGAGTATGGTCCTCCAAGCTTCAGACTCGGTCGCCCCAAGGCGGCTGTGGATTACCGACTCAGAGACCGTAAATGTGCTCGAGTCTGCCGTCTTTGATGGGGAGTTTCTCGCCGAGTCAGCGTCCGTCTCTGCTGCAGGGAGTGGCTTCTTGTCCTTCTTGGTCTTGTACGATTTCCTCGCTTTGATGAGCTTGAGCGGCTGGCCCGGAACGAGGGCCTTGTCCTCCGCTTCGCAGGCGAGCTCGACGCACTTATCTAGCTCTTCAGGTTGCATTCCTGGGTCGATCTTCTTTTGCTCCGCCCCGTCTCCTTGCATGGAATCCATGTGATACACCTGGACCTTTGCGGGACTCGGCTTTTCTTGGATGAGCTGGATATTCTGCCGAAGCTCGATGGTCCTCGAGCCCTTGTAAATGTCCGCGTACACGCACCAGAGTTTGCCGTGCCATTTCTTGCATCGAATGATGTCGGGCAATATCTCCATGCCCAAGGGCTGAAAGACATTCCTGACCCACCAAGCGTTGCTCCGACCCCGTGTTTTCCCTATGGTGAAAAATATTTGAACGGGGCCGACCCATGCAGAAACTGGGTTCTCCATCTCCTTGATGAGCTGCGGAGGCATGTCCGGCTGCCCCTGAGGTGTGCAGTATCGCAGTTCGCGAATCCCGAGTTCGGACATCAACTCGAGGATTGCATCCGCTGGAAATCCAGGTGATATCGCGCAGCTGTGCTTGAAGAGTTTGATATCAGTGGATGGAAACGATTTTTGGAGTTGCACTTGTGTTTCGTCAGTGGCAGCGCTTGCGGGGTGGTCGGCCATTGGTCAGGCGACACGACGTGGTCGTCAGATCGTTTGGAACCCGGTGTGGATCGCTTATTTTAGAGAATCCAGTGAAAAAAAATTGAATTCAATATTTTTTAATCGAAATTTTTTCGATTAAAAAAAATCGAATTTCGATTAAAAAATATTGAATTAATTTTTTGTGGGTTCTTTCCTTCACTTTAAGAAAGAAACTGATTGTTTTTTTCAAGACGCTGAGCTATGACCCATGATTTGACATGTGAGGAAGAAATGGATTATGTACCGAGTTTCGCACTGCTGGGTTGCGCGGAGTTACATGCAAAATCGATTGAAATGGTTCAATTGCTGGGTATTGGAGATGATGTTTTTGTGGATGAATACGGGCACGTGTACTCCCTGCATTGGACTGATAGTTCCGAGGAGGTGTTGCAGTATAAAATGCAATCGATTGGATGAGGATTCGAGATTCGGTCTGATTGGATGCATTTGTTCTACGAGCCTGAAGACGACATCCGTATGTTCTCCGGGGACTGCTTTGTCTCCAAGCCGAGCGAAGGTGGTTTGTTCACGTTGGGGAAGTGCGGGCGGGGCAGCGGGCGGCACGCGGTGGGCAAGCCGAGTGGGCGGGCGACGCACTACGTGGTGGGCAGGCCGAGCTGTCGGTCGACTCAGTTTCTTCTTGGTCGGCCACCGGCGAAGACTGCGGCGGAGTCGGAGAGCGGGGTTTACGTCTTGCAGCGTCCGGATGGACTGTTTTACGTGGGAAAATCAGGCAACATCCAGGAGCGGATGCGGCAGCACGCGGAAGGCAGCGGAGCGGCGTGCGCCAAGGGCAAGTGCCGCCGAGTCCCGCCCATGACGCCGGCTTGCGAGGACCTGGAGGCCTGGGAGAGGGCCGAGGTCTTGGCGCGGATGACGCGGCACGGGATAAGGAAGGTCCGCGGCTGGATGTACACGACGCCGGAGATGAGCGAGGCGCAGTTTGAGCACGCATTCAAGCAGATCTGCGAGAGGCATGATCTCTGCCGGAACTGCGGGAGAGCGGGGCACTTTGCGAAAGCGTGTCGGGGCGGGGCGGGGAGCAGGCCGGGTTGGGCTGATTAAAGAATATGATTTATTTCTGTTTCGTTGTCATTGCTTTGTATAGCTCGAGTAGTTCGAGCGCGCTCTCGCTGTGGTACACGCTCGAGTCTGGGCCGACGAGGTAGACCCTGCGCGGGACCACGAGCCACCTCCACTTGCCCGTGGGCCCGCTGAGGTCGACCGGGTCCTCCTCGTAGGCGAGCTCGATCTCCGGGTGGATCTGGCAGATGGCCGGTATGGCCTGCATGGGATCGCCGGTTTTCAGGATTTCCTCGAGCTCCATGCGCGGCGTGCGCTCGTACTGGGAGTTGTGGAAGTAGATGACCTGGCTGACGTGGTTGTACATGCCCGGGAAGTCCTGGCGGTAGTTGAGCTTGGCCGCCACTGGCAGGAGCATGTGCATGCACAGGGCGTGGAAGTCGTCCGTGGAGGCCTCCACGTGGTGCTTCTTGAGCCCGCACTCGGTGGGCTGCCTGTTTGGGAAATGTTCGGCCAAGACCGTGGAAGCAGGCCTGGATCTCCCCAGCAAGTCCACGTGCCTGTAGAGGGCCATGAAGCTCCCCAGCATGCGCCTCAGTCCCGGCCTAGATAACCTCATGAGACCCTCATTCAAGTGGGGCTCCGTGCACGCTGCGTCGTCGAATGTGTCGGCACCGGCCGGGAACTGTGCCAGGTGCCCCAGCCTGGCGAAGCACCCGTCCAGCAGAGTCGCTACGGCCTGGAGGTTCTCGGCGGGGCACGGGTTCTGAGACAGGCGCTCGACGAACTTGGGCCACTCGATGAGGAGGTTGTCGACGGTGTCTCTGAGCTCGCGCAGGGTGTAGTCGCGCGGCTGCTTGGACACCAGGGTCATCCTCTCGTCGGGGCAGGGCTGCTGCTGGGGCTGAGGCTGGGGTTGTTCCTGCCGCAGCACGCCGGCCATGTGCCTGCAGGCGAGGAGCCCCAGGAGGTGGGACCGATTCATGAGGATCGAAGGGTCGAACGGCTCTTCCGCGCTGGCCTTCCAGACCCAGTCGACCCAGAGCAGGGCTGGGTTCGCGATGACCCCCGCTGCTTCCAGGTTCGCGTTGCTAAACGAGAGCGGCCTGTGGTCTTGCCCCGGCTGTCTGTGGGCTCCCTGCTGCTGCCTGTGGGACAGTCGGGCCTTCATGCGTGGTGCGTGCTTTTATTGAGTTGTATATGGGCGTTATGCGGTTCACTGTTATATATCCGCCGCGTCGACCCTGCGCCTCTGCGCGAGCCAGCTGTGGAGCTCCTTCTGGATGGGCTTGTCTATGGTGATGTAGCCCTGGAGGCGCTGCAGCACGATGTTGCAGAGGGCGAGACGAGCCTTCTCGTCCCTGCTGGAGGCCGCGCGGACTATCTGGTCACAGAGGGCCGTGAGGACGGTAGACTGGTCGAGCGTCTTCGGGGGGTCGGCTCGGGTCCTGCGGAAGAGCACTGCGTCGTTGAGGATGTTCCACTCTTCTCGCCTGTCGAGGCAGTCCCTGAGGAATTGCTTCTGCGATTCGGACATGAGCGTGAACGGGTAGACGAGGCTGGCGTGACCCTGGAAGAGCATGGCGCCGACCTCGGTCAGGCCGAGGTGCAGGGGGCACGTCAGGAAGACGATGGCGGTGGCCGTGATGGGGTCGTGCTTGGACTCGGTCGAGCGGCGGTCTTCCATGAAGGACTTGGTCATGTAGGGGATGATCTGGGATATGGCTTCGGGGTGTAGGAGCTGGGACTGGATGTTGTCTTCCCAGAAGAGTTTTGACATGATTTGTGCTGGCGAGAATCGAGCCGTGAGCGATGACCAGTCGCGATGTGCCGTTTGTTTTAAAATGATTAATATCTAGAATCGAAGTAAAATTTTGCAGTCGTTGGATTTCTCATCTTTGCCCTCAGTTTATCCGAAGGCGACCTGTAAGTCAGTCCAAAATGGGGCAGCAGTACCTCAAAGACGTAGTTTCTGAGATCTCTGTCTTGTTCTGGCTCGTTTTTTTCCATGTCTCCCACTGACATGTAATCTGACTTGCGTTCAACAACAGTCTGATGCGTGTTGAGAATCTTTGGGTTCTTGTTTTCCTTGGTCATTAATTCGATAAAGTAATTCTGCCGCCTAAAAAACTTGAGGTCGAACATCCCTGGTTAAGTGAAAGACCACCAGCTGCAAGGTGTTTTTTTGATTCCAGGTATCTTGACACTATTTTTTTTCTTTTGGCAGATCTCGACCACCAAGGGCACCGGCGGCGACGTCATCATCCTCGAGGAGGCCGCCTACATCGACCCAGGCTTCTTTTACGTGAGTGCTCGCCCATGTCGGGAGTTCCAGGTCGTCTTCTGAGGCTGACCATGATTTGTTTCTCGGCAGGAGACAGTAGCCCCCCTCCTCATCATGGGCAACACGACCCTCCTGGCCATCTCCACGCTGACGAGTGAGATCAACTTCTACACCCGGCTGATGAAGATGAGGGACAGGCTTACCGGGAAGCCCCTGTTCACCTTTCTGTCGGTCGAGCTGGCCTGCGCTGCCTGCAAAGCCGAGGGCCGCGCCGCAGACTGTGTCCACATGCTTCACCTGGTCCCCAGGTGATTTTCTTCGCTTGTGCTTGTTGGTTCTCTGGCCTTTCCGCTGATACTGCGTGGGCGGCCCCGCGTTAGGTGGCAGTCCGCAGACAGGCATGTGAAGCTGAAGACCATCATGCAGGACAGGCCCGACCTTATCGAGTCCGAGCTGTCGGGTCTTGCCTTCGACTCTCTGCAGCAAGTTTTCAAGGCCGAGCACCTTGAGGTCATGTTCAAGCAGCCCATCCCCCCGCCCGTCATCAACGAGGACGTGCACGTCTTTATCGACCCCGCCGCCGGGGGGCCCTACTCCGACTACGCCATCTTGTCCGTGACCAGGCAGAAGGGAATGATAACGGTAAGACGCGCGCCGCGTGTCGAGCGCGGGGAAGCCCCACTTGAGCCAATTCTCAAATATCATTTAGTAATTCGCTTGCACTCTTTATTCAGCTTATTAAATACGCCATCCTCACGCGGTCCACGAACTCCCCTGCGGATACGGTCTCGTCCTTGATCCAGTCGGGGATGAGCCTTTCGTGGAGCTCGGTGTAGAACCTGTTGGCCTTCTCGACTGGCACGGGGGAGTAGTTCCGCACGATGGGGGACGTGTACTCGCAGAGCCTCCTGCGGGTGGCCTCGTCTTGGTCGAGGAGGACTAAGAGTTTGATGCGGAGGGAGTGCAGGCAGTCGTTCGGGGAGGCCATGAACGGCACGACGGCCTGGGCGACCCCGGGGGTGTCGTGCTCCGCCTTGATGCCCGAGGCGGCCGTGGCGATGACCTGCGACATGAACTCGGAGTCGCACGAGTAGAGGATGTACATTAACCAGTCGCGGTGCGGGCAGGTGCAAGGCATCGACATCCTGTCTGGGTGCAAAGGTGAGTCTCGATGGATGGTTTGACCAGTCGAGTTGGATGTCTAGTTTTTGTATGGGGGGCGGCACATGAGTTGCTGGGGATCCTCCCCATCCTCCCCATCCTCCCCAACTCAGATCCCGGCAAGCAGTTCGACTTGGTCGCGCACCACATCCAGACCATCCGGAGGCTACCCGGGTTCGACGCCAGTCGGTTCATGATCTACGTGGAGAGGAACTTGGGCTTCGAGGCCGGTGAGCAGTGTTCGCGCGTCACAAGTCTGCATTTGGCACGATCCTCAGCGTATTGATATTGTCGGGTATCTTCATGATGTATCCTTTGCCGCGTACGGTGTTATGCACTGGGCCTACGCTAAATTTAAAGTCCCATAGGAGGGAGTAGAATGGGGGGCTGTAAGGGTAGTACATGTCTTCTGGGACTACTTCCCATATGTGCGTAGCGCCCGCCTGCTGCATTTCTCGCATCATATAGAGCAGCATCTGTTGCCCTAGCAGGCGATTTTTAAAGTTCTCTTCAGTGCGCAAGTGTCCTACTTGGCCCACAATGGGGATGTAACTGAAGTCACACACTGGCTGGTCGTCGTCTGTGACTACCTTGCACCATATTTCGGCCCCTGGCCTGTTATTCCATATGTCGTCCTCCACTCTGCGGACTATTTTAAAGGAATTGAGGAGGAGTGGGTGTTGGCGAGGTTGGGCTAGACCTTCAAAAAAGGTGAGCAGTGCAGTGATGGGGATCATTAGTCAGTTGGCAGCTTGAAATATGTTAAATACCACAGAGCACCACAAGCGCGCCCTCGGCATGCTTCCCAACGTCAAGTTCTACGTGGACGAGCAGCACGACCGCGTGGGCATCCTTACGACGAACGAGGTCAAGCACGCCATGTGCCAGCTGGTCGTGGTGATGCTGGAGGAGCGGCGGATTCACATAAGAAAGCCCCTCGTCAGCCGGGACCCCCGTGGCGTCGCCATGCGGCTCCGAGAGCAGATGGAGATCTACTCGTACCAGTTCAAGGCTGCGCAGAACACGTTCCAGAAGGACGCCGTGGCGCTGTCGGGCAAGGTCGGCGGCATGAAGGACGACATCTGCATCTGCCTGCAGCTCGCGTGCTATTTCACGCAAGTCGAGAGGCAGCGCGAGGCTGCGGCATTCAAGAAGCCGAGGGGCTGAGGTTTGCGCCTGGCGGCATGTATTTAAGCAGGGGCCAGCAGGGGCGAGGCCAGTGTTCGAGGGGAGCCGCCGATAACTTGCACGCATGTTTAAGTATCCGAATACAGACCACTACGTGAATGCCCTGAGCGCCAATGTGGAATTGCTGGCCGACGACGATGAGCCCACACGGGGCCGCGCACGCCGGGGTCGTTCCAATCCGCCCGTGAGAGGCCGCAGCGGATCGAGGGCGTCTCGTGCCGGGAGCGTGGGTCGGAGTCGGTCTCGGGGCGCCTCGCGCGATGCAAGGGTGGGTCGGGGCGCCTCGCGCGGCGCGAGCGTGGGCCGAAGTGCCTCGCGCGGTCCTTCCCGGCGCAATCGCGGGGCTTCTCGCGGTCCTTCTCAGGGTATCTCGAAAGGGGCAGGCGGACGCAACAAAGGCAAGCAAGGGAAGGGCCAGCAGAAGAAGCAGCAGAAGCAGCAGAAGCAGAAGAAGAAACCCAAACTGCAGGTCCGAGTCAAAAACGAAACACTGGACCTCATTAACGAGCAGCTGAGGATCATTCGAGGAATTCTCCAGATGTCGGGGAAGATCACGCTGCCTAAAGACGCACATGAGTTCATGAACAACATCAAGTGGAGTTGGATTGAAGATGACATGGAGAGGCTGGTGGGCGGCTACATGAATTTCGATGGGGTGTTGGGTGAATGTCGGCTGAATCACCACCTGCCGCCGTGGATCTTCGATTTTTTCTATAGTAATTGTCGTTACGCGCCCGCGGTGGGAGACTCTGCGGATTTCAAGCGGTACATGGTCATAGTAACTGACGTGTTGGAGGGGCGCAAGTACGCGCAGCTCGAAACTCGGCACATCCTGCAGGCGTTCGAGTTCGTTCTCGCGGAGTCGTCGTACTGGCTTTTGAAAACCTTGGCGGGCGGGGCACGGCGGAAAAAACTGGACGGGATCTACGAGCAGCAGCTGAAGAGCGTGGAAAAAAATACGGACGTCATTCGGGGGGCGCATGAGTCCGGGGAGGAGTACCTGACGAACGTGGCTCGGCAAGCTCTCGAGGGACAAGACGTGCTCAAGTCCAAAAAGACCGTGGCCCTCGTCGAGCCGTTCATGTGGAGGCTGGTGAAGGACAAGGTCGCGGGGTTTTCCCCGGAGAAGCGGGCGAAGTACATGGCCGACCGCGTCCACGAGAACGCGCTCAGGTTCTTCGTGCAGTCGACCGCGGAGGCCAGTGAAGGCTGGAAGAAGACGAGCCGTCAAGACAAGCAGGACAAGAGGCGCGCGGAAGAGGATATCCGGAGTCAGCGCGATAAGAAGCATGGCGGACTTGAGCCAGAGCTTGAAGAGGAGCCGGTCCACCGCCGCGGGACTGGGCAGAACGCCCGGACGTGGGGTGGCAGAGAGAGACCCGCGTGGGGCACGGAGGCCTCAGCGGAGCGTGCAGCCGCGCCCACCGCGGCTCTGAAGGCGTCAGCCCCGGAAGTCCTGGCCGGCCGCGCGCAGGCAGGCCTCCACTTGGTGAGCATGCGATACCAATAAAACGTTTTATTTTTCGACCGGCCCCGCTCCTTATTTAAGTTCTCGCGCTCGGGGAAGTCTCAGCGTTTGACGGCGGCCACCCGATACACCAGTCCGAGACAGAGATGTACGCGCACGACTACGGCTACGACTACGGCGGGGGGGGCATGCACCTGGGGCAGCCCGTGGAAGATCGAAATGGCAGGAAGTACTGGGCGACGACACGGCGTGACCGCTTAAAATACATGAAGGTGTTTGATCAGGATGCCTATGACAAAATGCCAGAGGATGTACGGAGTAGACAACCCATTGTTCAGAATGTTGTTGTGGATCCCGATGGGGAGTACGGATTTGTCACGGGTGACAACAAATTTCTCACATGGGATCAGTGTAATAAGCGTCAGAAAAAAATGATTAACTGGTATCACGAGAACGTGGGTATCAAGTTGCCCAGTCAAGCGGAATACGCTGCCGAACATCCGCCGCGACAGAGGGGACGGAGGGAATCCGGAGGGAATCAGGCTTGGAATGTGCGGCCAGCGGCACAAGGGAGCCGTCCGCGAGCCGCGCAGCCTGTACAGCCCCCACGCCCTGCTGCGCCTCCACCCCCCGCTGCGGCTGCGGCAGCGCAGGCGGCGACCGCGGCGGCGGCCGCGGC